>Ga0214473_10008236_pt1 | contig 12335 bp, 10 predicted proteins | sample RVTome_7_FD_203509 | JGI IMG/M metagenome (GOLD analysis project Ga0214473, IMG submission 203509) | Soil microbial communities from uranium-contaminated site in the Upper Colorado River Basin, Wyoming, United States - RVT98D197 | ecosystem: Environmental > Terrestrial > Soil > Contaminated >... | reverse complement strand
TGATCTACTCCGTCCGCGAGGCCGCCAAGCACATCGGGCTCGACACCAGGAAGACCACGGCCTCGATCCACGGCTTCGGCAACGTGGCGCAGTATGCATCCATCGGGTTTGCCGAGATGCTGGGCGGGACCGTCGTGTGCGTGGCGTGCTGGGACCGCCAGGACAAGACGTCGTACACCTTCTCCAAGGACGACGGCATCGACCCGCGTTTCCTGATGTCCATCACCGACCAGTACGGCACCATCGACAAGGCGAAGGCCAAGGCGGGCGGGTACAAGATCGAGGACGGCCAGGCGTGGATCGCCAAGGACGTGGACATCCTGATGCCGTGCGCGATCGAGGGCGTGCTCACCGGTGACACTGCCGAGAAGATCGGCAAGCGCGTGAAGATCGTCGCCGAGGGCGCCAACGGGCCCACCACCCCCGAGGCCGACGCGGTCATCAAGAAGCGCGGCATGTTCCTGGTTCCCGACTTCCTCTGCAACGCAGGCGGCGTCACCTGCTCCTACTTCGAGAGCGTCCAGAACGACATGAACTTCTACTGGTCCAAGGACGAGGTTCTCAAGAAACTCGACGACAAAATGACCGTCGCTTTCCACGGCGTGCTCGAACTGGCGCAGAAGAAGAAGGTCTACATGCGCAATGCTGCGTATATGGTCGCCATCGACCGGGTGGCCACGGCGATGAAGCTTCGCGGCTGGGTGTAATCGCTCCGCTCCTCCTGAACACCGGGCCCTTCGGGGCCCTTTTCTTTTCCACTGCGTGAGGCTTTTGTTTTGCCCCGCGGGCCTATCCTCTCTTCTTTCACTGTGTGAGGCCATGTTGTGCCGGCGCCGCGGGTGGCTGGGTGAGGTTCTTTCGTCCCCTCCGTGGAGTTTTCCTTTGCCAGGCGGGTGCGCGGCCGCTCGGCACTTGCTCGCCCCCGCTCGCTGCGCTCCGAGACTTCCTCGACCGCGACCCAGTAGCGAGTCCGGTGCCGGGGCCCCTCGGTGTCCGCATGAGACAGCGTCACCGACACCCCGTCCCGATCCCCGCGCTGGGTCCCCGCGGCCGAGGGAGGCATGGCCGCTGGCACCCGCCGGGCGGATCTTTTCCCCCGCCCAAAGACACTGCTCAAACCCTTCAAGCAGGACCATGGCGAACGGGAGGGTGGCGGTGAATACCGCCCCGCGGGCGGAAGGAGCCATAACGCCGGAGCGTGCGGGTCCCGAGCAGGCGTTCCGCGGTGGGGTATCGCTGGCGTGGCTTCATACGAACAGCGAGGGGTCCCCGACGCGGGACGTCCCTGCTCGGTCGCACGCGCAGGCGGGTCGGAGGGCTGGGCTCGATGCCCAGCCCAAGCGACCACTCCGGGCCCGCGGGGCAAAACAAAAGCCTCACGCAGTGAAAAGTAAGAAACCGGGCGGCGTATCCGCCGGGCACAACCGAACCCCACGGAGTGGAAAAAGAGTTAGCCGACCGCAGATCACATCCCATCTGATAGGATCTACGCACGATGGAGACCGGAACGGCGCTCGTGCTGCTGCTCGTGGGCCTCGCCTTCTCCGCCTTCTTTTCGGGGGTCGAGACCGCCCTTACCACGCTGCCTTTCGCGCGGGTCGCCAGCCTCGCCAAGAAGGGCGGCGGCGCGGTGAAATGGGGGTGGCAGCGCTGGCGGGTCCGGCCGCACCGCGTCCTGGTCACGCTCCTGGTTGGCAACAACCTGGTCAACATCGGGATCTCAGCGATCGCAACCGAGCTTGCCCTCGGGCTTTACGGCGACAAGGGGATCGGGATCGCGATCGGGGTGACGACCCTGGCCGTCCTTACGTTTGGCGAGGTGACTCCCAAGGCTCTGGCCCGCAGTGACCCCGAGGCCGTCGCGCGCTGGGTGATCGTGCCGGTTGCCGTGCTCGAGTGGCTGCTGACGCCGGTGGTAGTGCCGCTGCTGGGCTTCTCCCACCTGGTCGCCCGCCTGCGTCGCGTCTCCCTGCACGGCGCTCCCACGGCGTCGCGCCCCGAGGACGTGCGTTTCCTGCTGGCGATTGCCCGAAAGGAGGGACACCTCACCGAGTTGCAGCATGGGATGCTCGAGGCTGTGCTCCGCTTCGAGGGCGCGCAGGTCAGGCAGGTTCAGGTGCCGCGCACCGACGTGGTGTTCCTGAGCGATGCGTTGCCCATCGAGGAGGTGGAGGCACGGGTGCGCAAGCACGGGTATTCCCGCTACCCGGTCTTCCACGAGCGCGACGACAACGTGGTCGGGATCCTGCTCGCCAAAGACCTTCTGCGTCCGGAAGCAGGAACCGGGTCCTGGACGGCCTTCCTCCAGCCGGCGCTGTTCGTGCCGGAGAGCAAGCGCACGGTCGAGTTGCTGCGCGAGATGCGGGACCGCCGCACGCACATCGCCCTCACGATCGACGAGTACGGGAACCTGGCGGGACTTGTGACGCTCGAGGACCTGCTCGAGTTCATCGTCGGCGACATCCAGGACGAGTTCGACACCGCGCAGCCGCTGTGGCGCCCCGAGGGACCCGGGACGTGGGTCGTCCGGGGCTCGCTGCCGCTGGAGAGGCTCGCCCGCCTGACCGGAAAGCCGGTCGAGAGCGCCCCGGACTACGTCTCGGTGGCCGGAATGCTGCTCGAGGTTGCCGGCCGGGTACCGCCGGTCGCCAGCCGTTTCCAGGTTGGTGAGCTGGTCTTCGAGGTCGTCGAGGCCACCCCCCGCCGCATCGACCGCGTCCGCGTCACCGTCTCGCCACCAGCGGCGTGATCTCCGGCGTGGGCGGCTCGGCACCGGCGAGGACCCAAACACGTACTCGCCGGGTCCGCGTCACTGTCTCGGCACCAAGAGCTTGATCACCGGCGTGGGCGGCTCGGCACCGGCGAGGACCCAAACACGTACTCGCCGGGTCCGCATCACTGTCTCGGCACCAAGGGCTTGATCACCGGTGTGGGCGGCTCGGCCCCGGCGAGGACGGCCAGCACGTTCTCAACCACGAGGTCGGCCATCGCCGTCCGCGTCTCCGTGGTGGCGGATCCGAGGTGCGGCAGCAGCACCACGTCGCTGCGCCCCAGCAGACCCGCGTGGACCGTCGGCTCGTTCTCGTAGACGTCCAGCCCGGCGCCCCCCAGGTGTCCGTCCTCCAGCGCCGCCACCAGGGCGCCCTCGTCAACCACCTCGCCGCGGCTGGTGTTCACGAGAAACGCCCCGCGGGGCAGAAGGTGGAGCCGCCGGGCGTCGATCAGGTGCCTGGTCAGGTGGGTCAGCGGGCAGTGGAGCGAGAGCACGTCCACCTGCGGCAGTAGCGCGTCCAGGTCCGCCACGTACTCCGCGCCCATGGCCTCGAACGGCGGCACGCGCTCCGGCGAGGTGTAGTACAGCCGCATCCCGAACGCCGCGGCCCGCCGCGCGACCGCGCGCCCGATCCTGCCCATGCCCACGATCCCCAGGGCCTTGCCCTGCAGTCCCACGCCCAGCATGTAGTCCGGTCGCCAGCCCGTGAACTCGCCGCCCCGCACCAGGAGGTCGCCCTCCGCGACGCGCCTGGTCACGGCAAGGATCAGCGCCCACGCCAGGTCGGCGGTCGCCCCGGTCAGCACGTCGGGGGTGTTGGTCACCCACACGCCGGAGGTCCGCGCCGCCTCCAGGTCCACGTTGTTGACGCCAACCGCATAGTCCGCCACCACCTTGAGGCGCGGGCAGAGGACGAACACCTCCGCGGTCACGCGATCCGCCAACAGGCAGACCAGCGCATCCGCATCACCCACGAACCTGGCCAGTTCACGGCCACCGAGCGGCGGGCCGGGGGGCCGCACGCGCACGCGATGCTGCTCCGCCAAGAGCGCGAGCGCCTGGCCGGGCAGCGCCGCGGTGACCGCCACCTCACTCATTCGGCAGCTCCCACCCCTCGACCGGGGCGAGGATGTGCACCAGATCCTCCTCGATGCTCCCGGACTTCGGGCTCTCCACGACGCGGCCCACCTCGCTCCCGCCTGCCGTCACGACGATGGTGGGCACCAACTCGACTGCGCCGTACGGGTAGAGCTTCGTGTCGATGCTCTTGCTGCGGTCCGTGCCGACCAGGCGCGGGGGATCGAACGCCGAGTGCTCGCCCAGCGCCAGCAGGATCGCCTGCAGGCGGGGGATCTGCTCCCGCGAGTCGCCGCACCACGTGCCCATGGCCACAACCAGGCCGTAGCGGAGCTTTGCGGTGCGGAGCATCTCCAGCCACTTCGACTGCGGCTTGTAGCTCTCGCGCTCCTCACGCCAGCCGGCAATCTCGCGGTCGAGGCGTTCGGCCGAGATCGGCCCGTACCGGATCGGGAGATACGCCGGCAGCGGGCCCTCCCCCACGCGCGTGCGCAGGATGCGGTCGCCCACCCGCAGGCGCTGGCACACCTCGAGGCCCGCGGCCAGCGTCCCGATATGCGGGTAGCGGCCCACTAGGTGCGGCCGCGGGGTGAGGGTGACGAAGAGCTGGGAGCCCCCGGTGTCCGGCCCCGAGAGCGCCATGCCCACCGACCCGGCCTCGTACGGTGCAAGGGTGAGCTCATCGCGCATCACGAAGCCGGGGCCACCCCAGCCGTCGCCGCGTGGGTCGAAACCCTGCACCACGAAGTTCGGCTCCACGCGGTGGAAAGTGAGGTTGTCGAAGAACTTCTTCTCGGACAGCTCGGCGATGCGGAAGCACTGCAACGGCGCCGAGGCCGTGTCCATGGCGATCTGCAGCGTGCCCCGCACGGTCACCACTTCGAGCCACCGCGGCTTGCCCGCCCACTCGAGGACGTTCCTGTAGTAGGCGGCCTCCCTGCCGGCCTTCACCTCGGGCAGCGGGACCACGGCGCCCCGCTTGAGGAGGGCACCCCACGCCGCCCGCGCCACCACCGGGTCGGGCCACGCGACGAGTCTCTCGAGAGCTGCCTTCGCCTCGTCCGTAAAAGGATCACTCTGTGCGAGGGAATTCACCAGCGCCACCGCCGCGTCGGGCACCTCCGTGCCGTGCTCGCGCTCAAGCAGCGGAACCAGCTCCCCGGGGCCCGGCAGCGCATTGCGCCCGGCGAGGGCCTCCACCGCGGCCGCCCGCACCGCCGGGTCCTGGTCCTCCAGCCGCTGCTTGATCGCGGAGGTGACCGTGGGGCTCGCGTCCTCGCCGAGGCTCGCGAGGGCGGCGAGGCGGATCTCCGCCTGCGGATCCGCGAGGGCGGCGATGAGCTGTCGCTGACCCTGGTTAATGTGTTTGAAGGCGTTCACCGCCGCGAGACGCCTCGGCAGGTCCTTGGAGGCAAACCACTCCCGCACGGTCTGGTCACTGCCAACCTCACCGAGCTGCGCGAAGGCGACCAGCGCCTCCCCGGCAACCCACGGCTCTCCCCCGGCCATCGCCGCCCTCAGCTGCTCCTGGCAGCACCTGGCCGCGCCTGCGAGACGGATCGCGAGGACTCGCCCCTGCACGCGATCCGGATCGGCGTCGCCGACCAGCGCCCTAAGCCGCTCGACCCCCTGCGGGGGGAGGATCCGGCCGGGATCCTTGACCAGCGTCGCCGCCAGCCCCTGGAGGGCCGCCATCCGCACCCGGCCGTCGGCATCGGTGACCCCGGCGAGCAGCTCGGACCAGAGCGCCCCGGGATTGACCCGCCGAGCGCCCTCGAGCGCCACCATCCGCACCACCGGGTCGCCGTCGCCGGCCGCCTGCTTCAGGCCTGCGACCGCCTCGGCCCTCCCGGAGCGTGCCAGCGACCAGGCGGCGGCAAGCCGCACGCGCGCGTCACGGCTGGCCATGAACGTGGTCGCCCGCTTGATCCAGAGCGAGCCGGGAAACCGCCAGAGCTCCTGGAGGAGGGCCGCCTGGACCGCCGGGGCCTTCTCGAGCGAAAGCCGCTGCAAAACCCACAGGTCGCTGCCCTTCAGAGCCGCCATCCCCGCTCCCCACGCGGCAGCCGTCCGAACATCGGGCGTGTGGTCCTGCAGGAGGTGTCGAAGCTCCTTGCCCAGCGCCTCGCGCTCCCCCGCCTTCTCGGGGAGCATCGAGGCCAGCCTGCCCGCCCCCTGGGCCACGGCGGAACGCACGCCGGGCTCGGGATCGTTGGCGAGCTGAGCCAAGAGCGCGACTCCCGCCGGGCTTGCCAGCTCGCCCACGGCCCGGGCAACCGCCTCGCGCACGCCCGCATCCGGGTGGCGGGCCAGGCTCGCGAGCGGGGCGGGGTCGAAGCGGCGCGCATCGGCCAGGGCCAGCACCTGAGCCTTGGCCTCCGCGGGCGCCGGTACCGGCTCCGCAGCCACAACCGCCGCGACGCACCCAAGGACCGCTAGCGTGCAGGCGAGTACGTGCCTCATGGCCTTCGCTCCTCGCGGCGTGAATCGCCCGCCGCCTCGTTGTAGCAGACGTAGCAGATTGGGCCGGCCTCGGTGTCCATCTTCTTCCACTCCAGGAGCGGGCCCAGGTCACGCCCACACACGAAGCAATGACGGGGATCCTTCGGCCCTCCGTTCGCTCCACCGGGTTCGCTCATTGCAGGCACATTCTCTCGCATTCCCCGTCCCCCTGCCACCCTGCCGTGTGATGTATGCCACTCCGTGGCGGGTTTGTTCTTGCTGCCGCCACGGGTGGGTTGTTTATGGCCCTCCGTGCCGGGCCTTTCTTTGCCCTGCGGGTGCGCGGCCAAGCCCGACTCTTTCACTGCGTGAGGCTTGTTGTTGCCCCGCGGGCTGGGAGCAGTCGCTCGGGCTGGGCCTCGAGCCCAGCCCTCCGACCCGCCTGCGCGCGCGACCGAGCAAGGACGTCCCGCTATGGGGCCCCTCGCTGTTCATATGAGACCACGCCAGCGACACCCCACCGCGAGACGCCCGCTCGGTACCCGCGCGCTTCGGCGCCATCGCTCCTTCCGCCCGCGGGGCGGATTTCACCCCCGCCCTCCCGTTCGCCATGCTCCTGCGCGGTCTGCATCGCCGTACCGGTGAGTCGGCTGCACAGGATCGTGCCGCCAAACACTGGGAGGCGGGTATTCAATCCGCCAAGCGGGTGCCAGCGGCCATGGCTCCGGAGGCTGCGGGGACCCGGCGTGCGGTCCGGACTGGGGTATCGGTGACGCGGCTTCTCGCGGACACCGAGGGGACCCCGGTCCGAGACGCGCTGCCGGGTCGCAACCGGAGGAGTCTCGGAGCGCAGCGAGCGGGGGCGAGCAAGCGACGAGCGCCCGCGCACCCGCTTGGCAAAACAAAAGCCGTCACGCAGTGACAGAAGAAGAACGGGCCGGGCACCCGCAAGGAAAAAGAAAACCTCCACGGAGTGGAAAGAAGCAACTAGGATCCGTGGACGAGCCGGTCTGCCAGGATGGCGGGCAGACCGGCAGAGAGTATCCGCTTGCGCGCCGCCTCCACGTTGTAGGCGACGCGGTGCAGGGTGAAGCGGCGGATCGCCGAGTCGTACACCGCATACGAGGCACGGGGGTCGCGGTCGCGGGGCTGCCCAACCGAGCCCGGATTGATGAGGTAGCGGCGGGCGGGGTCGAGGTCGATGACCACCCGGCTGCCCCTCAGGAGCACGCCTACCAGGCTCTCGTTCCCGCCGTCGGTGGTGAGCTCGAACATGCACGGCACGTGCGAGTGGCCGAAGAACGTCACACTGGCGGGGAGGCTCCGGAACGCAGCCTGGGCCTCCATCTCGGAAAACAGGTACTCGTCCTCGTCGGCGGGCGACCCGTGACAGATCGCGACACCGTCCTCGATGACCTTCGGCCCCACCGGCAGGTTCTCCAGGAAACGCCTGTTTGCCGGCGTGAGCACCTCGGCCGTCCAGAACGCTGCCCTGCGGGCGTGGGCGTTGAAGAACACCGAGCCCTCCTCGGGGTCGAGCACGACGCGGTCGTGGTTGCCGCGCACCGAGACCACCTTATGGCCCATCGCCCGGAGGCGCTCGATGACCTGGTTCGGGGCGGCGCCGTAGCCGACGGCATCACCCAGGAACAGCACGGCGTCGCGCCGCTTCCTCGCGGCGTGGGCGAGGACGGCGCGGAAGGCCTCCAGGTTGCCGTGGAGGTCGGAGATGATCAGGTATCTCACGCGAACCTCTCGAGCGCCAGCGCCAGCCGCCCGGCAAGCGCTTCCGCGTCCTCGCCCGCCTCGGGGCGGACCGTGATGTCCGCCATCCGATAGTAAGGGAGCCTCCTGCTGTAGAGCTCGAACGCCTGCTCGGGCGAGCCGAAGAGCGGTCTCTCGCCGCGCTTCCCGGGTAGGCGTCTGGCCACCTCGCCCCACGGCACGTCCAGGAACACCGAGACCCCGAGGCGGGAGATCAGCTCACGGTTGTCGGACTGGGCGAAGGTGCCGCCCCCGGCGGCCACGACCAGCGCCGGGAAGCGCGCGCAGGCCGCGAGCTGGCGGGTTTCCTCGACGCGGAAGGTGCTCTCGCCCATCGCTTCGAAGACCCGCGCCACGCCCATGCGCAAGCTCGCCTCCACCCGGCCGTCGAGGTCCCAGAACAGCGCCTCGGACCGCCTAGCGAGAGCCCTCCCGGTCGTGGTCTTGCCCGCCCCCATGAAGCCGATCAGAAAAACCCGCATCCGCCCCCCACGGCGTCCCCCCGCAGGGCTACTCCCGGTTGCCGTAACGGTCCATGAACTGGGTCGAGAGTCGGCCCGCCTCGAAATCCGCGTCGTCGACGATCCGCAGGTGGAGCGGTATCGAGGTGCGCACCCCGCCGATCAGGAACATTCCGAGTGCACCTCTCGCACGCGCTATCGCCTCCTGCCGGTCTCTCCCATGCACGATGAGCTTGGCGAGCAGCGAGTCGTAGTAGGGCGGGACCACGTACCCGCGGTAGATGTGGGTGTCCACCCGTACCCCCGGCCCGAACGGGAATGCGAGCTCGGTGATCTCTCCCGGCGAAGGCGCGAACGTCACCGAGTCCTCGGCGTTTATTCGGAACTCGATCGCGTGTCCGACCATCTTCGGGCGCTTGCGGATCGAGAGCGCATGACCGTCGGCGACCCGCAGCTGCTCCTTCAGCAGGTCCACGCCGGTCACCGCCTCAGTCACCGGGTGCTCGACCTGGATCCGGGTGTTCATCTCCATGAAGTAGAACTCGCCGTCGTTGTAGAGGAATTCGACGGTGCCGGCGCTCACGTAGCCGACCGCGGCGGCCGCCGCGATCGCAGCTTCGCACATCTTCTCCCGCAGCTCCGCGTCGACGACTGTGGAGGGTGCCTCCTCGATCAGCTTCTGGTGCCGCCGCTGGATCGAGCACTCGCGCTCGCCCAGGGCGACGACCCTGCCGCCCGCGTCGGCCATCACCTGCACCTCGATGTGGCGCGGCGCCGTCAGGTACTTTTCCAGGTAGACGTCGCCCACCCCAAACGCCTTCTCGGCCTCGTGGCGCGCGGTCTCGAACACGTGGCGCAGTTCACGGGCGTCGCGGGCTACGCGCATCCCCTTGCCGCCGCCTCCCGCGGAGGCCTTGAGGATCACCGGGAAACCGATTTGCTCGGCGAGCGTCACCGCCTCGTCGCGCGAGCCGAGCGGCTCGCTCGAGCCGGGCAGCACCGGAACGCCGCGCTCGGTCACCGTGCGGCGGGCGTTGGCCTTGTTCCCCATGGCGCGGATCGCCTCGGGCGGGGGCCCTATCCAGGTCAGGCCGCACTCCTGCACGATCTCCGCGAAGTGGGCGTTCTCCGCCAGGAAGCCGTAACCCGGGTGGATGGCGTCGGCGCCCGTGATCTCCGCCGCCGCGATCACCGCCGTGACGTTGAGGTACGAGGCGGCGGCGTAGGCCGGCCCTATGCACACCTTCTCGTCGGCCATGCGGACGTGGAGCGAGTCCCGGTCGGCCTCGGAGTGCACCGCCACGGTCGCCAGGCCCGCCTGGCGACACGCGGCGATGATTCGCAGGGCGATCTCCCCGCGGTTGGCGATCAGGACCTTGGAGATCATGACTTCAGGGCCGGATGGCGAACAGCCGCTCTCCGAACTCGACGGGCTGGGCGTTCTCGGGGTACCGTCGCACGACCGTACCCGAGGCGTCGGCCTCGATCTCGTTCATGAGCTTCATCGCCTCCACGATGCACAGCACCTGGCCCTTGGAGACGACGTCGCCGACCTTGACGTACGGGTCGGACTCGGGACTGGGCGCCTGATAGAACGTGCCCACGATCGGCGAGGTCACGAACGAGAGCCCCTCGTCTTCCGCCTGTGCCGCCGCGGGTGCGGACGCCCCGCCGGGCAGCGCGATCGGGTTGGATGCAAGCTGTCCCGCGACCGCGAGCTGCGGGGGCAGCAGTGGGGCGCCGCGGCGCTCGTACTCGGGCGCCGCCGGCACGCCGTCGATCCGCACGCGCATCCCGTCCTTCTCGACCTCGATCCCCCCGATGCGCGCCTCGGCGACGATGTGAATCAACTCGACCAGCTCGTCAAAAGTGAACATTCCGCTCCTCTCAGACGAAATCTTGGCGCAACCGGGAAGCCGCAACACGGCTGGCGAAGCGGGCCTTCCCAGGGTTCCCGTCGCGGCCCACGACAGTCATCAAGAAGTACGTTCCGGTGATGTTCGTAATCAGCACGATCTTACGCTCGGCCGCAACGACGATCTGCTCGAGCTCCCCGAGCTGCAGCTCCCGATTCGCGGTCGTGACCTCACGCAGGAACGTCGAGTACTCGGCGAGCAGCTCCTCGGATTCCCCGCCCTCGCCGCCCCAGCACTCGACCGGGATGCCGTCCCGGTCGGAGATGGCCGTGACGGAGACTCCTGCGCATTCCCTCACCTCGGTGAGGACCTCGGCAAAGCTCATCTCGTCGCTCTTTCCCGGCCAAGTGTAAGGGATGCCAGCCACCGCTGCAACGCCGCGATCTTGCGCTCCCGCGGCGAGAGTCTCGGCGGCGCCGCGGGCAGCGGCTCCATCATGTCGCGCACCAGCGCAAGCAGGTCGCGGGCCTCGGTGTTGGCGGGCTCGCGCTCGAGCAGGCGCTCGAGGATGCGCACGGAGTCGCTCAGCGCCTGCTGCTGCACGTACAGGCGCGCGAGCGTCAGCGAGGCCGGCGGTTGCGCGGGCACCTCTCCGGCCGCGGCGTCCGATGCGGAAGCCTGCAGCACCTTCTTCAGCAGCGCCGGCCCCTCCTCGGTCTCGGGCGCGGTGAACAGCTCCGCCTCCCCGGTGGGCTGCGGCACGGGCGCCTCCTTCACGGCGGTCGCCGCGGGCGGCTCTGGGGCCGGCGCGGGCATTCGCGCGGGCTCGGGTGGCGCCTCGACCGCGTGCGATGGCCCTCCGAAAAGGTCCTCGGCCTCCTCCTGCCCAACCGGGGGAGGCCCCTCCGGCACGGGGGCGGGTGCGTGACCTTCCGAGAGGACGGCGGGCTCGGGTGTCCGAGGCGCAGCCTCGGGCTCCCAGACAAGCTCGTCCGGCGCGGCCGCGGGCGGCGGCTCCGGGGCCGGAGCGGCCGTCTCGACCTCCTCGGCTTCACCGAACACCTCGTCTGCCTCGATCAGCGCGGCGGCCGGGGTGTCGGCCTCGTGCGGCTCCGCCGGGGGCGTCGGGGCGGCCATCTCGGCGGCGATGGCGTCTACCGCGGACTGGAGCACCTCGTCGCCGGGCACGAGCTGCAGGCAGTGCTTCATGGCCTCCAGCGCCTCCGGGCGCTCGCCCAGTGCCAGGTGGCCCTCGCCCAGCAGGCGCCACGCCACCGGGTTCTGGGGGTCGAGGGCGATCGCCTGCTCGAGGGTGTGAACCGCCTCCGAGGGCTGCCCCGAGTCCAGGCAGGCCCGCCCCAGCGCCACCCAGGCGGCCACGTAGCGGGGGTGGTGCGCCAGGCCCGAGCGCAGCGCCTCCGCGGCCTCAGGGGCCTTCCCCTCCCGCCGCAGCAGCTCCCCGAGCTGGTAGAACTGCCTCGAGGCGGGGTTCCCTGCGAGCTCCCGCTGGAGCTCGGCGATCCTGCGCGCGCTCTCGCTCATCGCCATATTCTACCGTTTCCTCGCAAAAAGACGCGCCACCCGACCCGCGTGCGCTCGCGGCGTGACCGCCGCAGGCATCGGCCTCGGCGGGCGGCCCTGCCACCGGGGTCGGGCGCATCAGTCCAGCAACTGGAAACCCGCCTCGGCAAAGTGACGGTCGAAGGCAAACGCACGCTCCAGGCCGAGCCGCCGCATCACCTCGAACGAGGAGCAGTCCACAAAGCTGATGCCGCGGCGCCCGGCAGCCAGTAACGCGGCGGTCGCAGCGCGGTGATCCTCCTGGGATACCCACTCGACTCTCAGCGCGGGGATCACGTCCTGGACGAACGACCGGACGGCACCGATGCCGACCCGATGCTGCAGCACCGCCGTCGTTTCCACCAGGACGTAGTTCGACGTCAGGAGATCGCGACCCTCGTC
>Ga0214473_10008235_pt1 | contig 12336 bp, 11 predicted proteins | sample RVTome_7_FD_203509 | JGI IMG/M metagenome (GOLD analysis project Ga0214473, IMG submission 203509) | Soil microbial communities from uranium-contaminated site in the Upper Colorado River Basin, Wyoming, United States - RVT98D197 | ecosystem: Environmental > Terrestrial > Soil > Contaminated >... | reverse complement strand
GCAGCACCAGAATCAACAAGTGTTTTGATCATTTTCACAATTTCATTCATATGTTCTGTGGCTTTCGGGTAAAGAGTTGCTGGTTTAATTTTTAATCGTTTGATGTCTTCAAAAAATGCATCTGAATATTTCTGTGCAACTTCACTGGCAGGAATTTTTTCCTCCAAAGATTTTTTTATGATCTTATCATCAATGTCAGTTAAATTCATCACATACTTTACATTATAACCTTTGTACTCAAGATATCTCCGGATAATATCTGCCATAATAAAAGTTCTTGCGTTGCCAATGTGGAAGTAATTGTACACAGTGGGACCGCAGATATACATACCTACGTTCGGTGGATAAATCGGAACAAATTCTTCGATTTGTTTATTAAGTGTGTTATAAAATTTTAGCATATAAGATTGACAGTGGATTTAAGGAAAAATTCTATTGTTAATATAACCAAATGCGAAGAGAGTTTTAAGATTGGTAAGCTCTCAACTTCTCAATTAACAGCTTCATATCTTCAGGAAGATCTGAATTAAAAAACATTCTTTCTTTTTTTTGAGGATGGAAGAACCCAATAGTTTTGGCATGAAGAGCTTGTCTCGGCATTATCTCTAAAAGATTCTGAACTCTGCTTTTTATTTTGTGTAATTCAGAACCATAAACAACCTGCCTTCCGCCGTAAGTCGGATCGCCAAAAACCGGTTTTCCAATTCCAGATAAATGAACTCTGATCTGGTGTGTCCTTCCCGTCTTTAAATTTATTTTTAAATGAGAAGTAAATTCGAATTCTTCAAGAACTTCATAAAGAGTAAGAGCATGCTTCCCTTCTGATTCACTTGTTGTAAATTTTTTTCTATCTCTCTTGCTTCGAACTATATTCATTGCAATTTCACCTTTGCGCTCTTTAAACTTTCCCCAACAGACTGCATGATATTCACGATCAACAGTTCGTTTATTAAATTGCCCGGCAATTTTAGCATGAGTAAAATCATCTTTAGCAACAACAAGAAGTCCGCTTGTATCTTTATCCAGCCTGTGAATAATTCCCGGTCTGCCCGGCTCATTTAATCCGCTTAATTTTTTTGTATGATGAAGGAGAGCATTGACTAGAGTTCCTGTATAATTTGCATAAGCAGGATGAGCAACCATACCTGCAGGTTTATTAATTACAATCAGGTATTCATCTTCATAAATAATATCAAGAGGAATGTCTTCCGGTTCAACATTTTCAGGGTGTGGAGATATTGGAAGAACAGCTTCAATTATGTCATTGGGTTTTATAAGATAGTTTGCTTTTACGGGAAGCTTATTAACAGTAACAAGCTTAGCTTCAATCAGTTTTTGAACTTTGGATCGGGTTGCATTTTCAATTGCGTGAGTAAGATAGAGATCGAGTCTTTCTTTCTTTTTCCCTTCGGGAATTTCAAACCTAAATTTCTTTTCCTTTATCAGCTTCGTCATCGTTCGATGTATTTTTTAAATCACCTTCAACTAAATCAATCTGATCTGTAGTTGCTGTGTTATTAGAAGTTGAATTTTCTGCTGGAATTAATTGAGGAGTTTCTTCCTCCTGGTGATGTTTATAGAAGAAAAGTAGAATTATAACACCAACAGAAACAGCTGCATCTGCAAGATTAAAGATTGGCCATCGTTCATAACTTCTTCCGAATAGAGTAAAATTGAAGAAGTCAAAATCAAGGAAGTCTACTACTTTTCCATAAAATATTGGTGCATAATCAAACATTAAACCGTACAACATCCTGTCGATAACATTTCCAACTGCACCTCCTAATATTAATGCAATTGCAATCCGAAGACTCAATGATTTCTTGCGTGCTGTATAAAGATAAATTAATAATCCGATACTGGCTACAAGAGAAAAAATTGAAATCCAGAGTTTAAAGTCGGAACCGGGATCAAAACCAAACGCCATTCCCGGATTTTCTGTAAATGTTATTTTGAAAAAATCACCAAGCACAGAAATAGATTCACCGGGGTACATACCATTAATATTCAAATTCAAAAATGGAATGTTTATACCCTTGATAAAAAATTTTGAAACCTGGTCAAAAATTATTATAAGCAGTGTAAGATAAATTACTCTCATGGAAGATCCTGCTCATCTTCCACAACCTGGGGAACCGGAATTTCTTTTTTGGTTTCTCTATTTGATTTAAGAATTAAGTATATCAATACAACCACTCCGGCAGTTATGCTCAGATCGGCAAGATTAAAAACATAATTGCCAAGTATGTTATTGAATATGAAAAGCTTGAATAATTTTATATCAAGAAAATCAACCACTTTTCCCTGGAACAAAGGAGCGTAATCATAAATATATCCGTAAAATATCCTGTCGAATAAATTTCCAATTGCACCTCCGAAAATAAGTGCAATTGGTATCCTGATTTTAAAATCGGAATTTTTAGACATAGCAAGAAAGGTAAACAATCCCAAAGAAGTTATTATAGTAATGACCAGAATAACATCCTGAAAAAGCGGACCAGGATCGATTCCAAAAGCGATCCCCGGGTTTTCAATTAAAGTAAGATGAAAGAAATTTTTTATTAGCGGTGTACTCTCACCGGGACTTAATCCTTTTTGGCTCAGGTCTAACCATGAAAAACTGAAGCCTTTAACAAATAATTTGCTAAGCTGATCTGCACAAAAAACAAATAGTGATAAATAAAAATTTTTCAAAACAAAAGTGTGCTTTTATTTTAATGTAATTACTCTTACAACCCGGTTACTTTTTTTCCTGTCTCTGCTTAATCGGAAGGCAATGCTGGCTGTGAGGAACAGCTTCAAGTCTTTCCTTGGGAATTAAAGGACAAGTCTCGCAAAGATTCTGCGGTTCATCAATGCACTCGACACAAATTCCGTAAGTTCCTGCTTCAATTCTTTTCAAAGCATCTTCAAGATAGCCAAGAAACTTGTTCTCTCTCTGTGCATACAAAAAAGTTTTTTCCCTTTCCATTGCATCTGTTCCCTGCTCTGCCATATGAAGTGAGTAAGGGGAGTTCTCATTAATATATTCACCGGTTGTAGGATCGAGCATCTGCTCTTTCAGATTCTGCAATTGTTCAATTATTTCATCTCTTTTATCAAGGATAATCTGTTTAAAATGTTCAAGCTCTTTTTTACCATAACCTTTTATCTTAAGTATTGCCTTATTTCTGGATTCAGCTACATCTTCAACTTTTTTCTCAACATGTACCTTACGTATTTTTATTCTTTTGCCGCTGATAGCCTTTGCTATTTTTCTTTCAGGTCTTGCAGCTTTCTTCAAAACAGTTTTTTTAGCAGCTGACTTTGCAGTTGTTACTTTTTTCTTCGGCGTTTTTTTAGCAACGGTTTTCTTCGTCTTTTTTTTCTTGATCACTGGTTTTCCTTTTTTAATGATTTTCTTTTTAGCTGTTTTTTTAGTTGATTTTTTAGCCATCTCCTTTTACTCCTCTCTTAAAATTCCTGTCCTTTCAATTTTAATTTTACAGTTGAACTCGCCAATCTTCCACTCCTGCTCAAAACCTCCGTTGAGCTCATTTATATTTTCTCCATTAGGAGTCCTTTGGACAATCTTTTCAGCGAGCGTTTCAACTGCAATATAATTTGTAAATGATTTTATTGCACTAATAATTCCCGAGCTTCCCGAATATTCAATTTTGATTTTATCAGTCACATCGAATCCGGCATCTTTCCTCATATTCTGAATCCTGTTCACGAATTCTCTTGCAAGTCCTTCTTCAATAAGCTGTTCATTAAGTTCGGTATCAACCGCAACAGTTATGCCGTTTTCGGTTTCAACTACCCAACCAGTTATTTGCTCACTAATTATTTCAACATCGTCAGTTGTTATATCTAATTTTTCATCAGCAATATTAATTGTTACCGGATTACCTTTTTCAAGAGAATTTATTTCCGCAATTGAGAAATTCTTTATTCCATCGGAAACAGCTTTCACTTTTTTCCCGAACTTCGGACCAATAGTCTTAAAGTTTGCCTTTGCCGATTTATGTACTAGTGTTGAATCATCTTCAAGAACTTCAAGCTCTTTAATGTTAACTTCTTCCAGGATTACATCCTTCATCTTTAATAAAGCATTTTTTAAATTATTATCAACGACTGTCATTAGTTTTTTTAAGGGCTGCCTAACTTTAAGATTGGATTTTGCTCTTATCGCTCTGGTAAGATAAACAACGTGCTGAGCAACTTCCATTTTATTTTCTAAATCCTTATCAGTAACACCTTTTTGAGGCAAGTCTGTAAGATGAATTGATTCGACTTTTTCACTTTTTGTTACCGAATTAAGATTCTGAAATACTTCTTCGGCAATGAAAGGTGCAAAAGATGCAGTAAGCTTGCAAATGGTTATGAGACATTCATACAAAGTTTGATATGCTGCAAGCTTGTTCTCATTCATTTCATTTTTCCAGAATCTCCGGCGGCTTCTTCTTACATACCAGTTGGATAGATGATCAATTGTAAATTCTGAAACTGCTCTTGCTGCTTTTGTAACTTCGTACTGGTTCATAAGTTCAGTATAATTTTCAACGAGAGAATTCAACTTTGATAAAATCCATCTGTCAATTTCTTCTCGCTTTATTAAAGGAACCTGAGCTTGTATGTTTTCAAAACCATCAATGTTTGCATAGAGAGCAAAGAAAGAATACGTATTCAGAAAAGTTCCAAAAAATTTTCTCTGAACTTCAACTAATCCTTCCTCATCGAAAAGAGTTGGTCGCCAGGGAGGACTGTTAGTAACCAAATACCAGCGAGTTGCATCGGCACCATATTTTTCAAATAGTACGAACGGATCAACGGTGTTGCCTTTTGATTTAGACATCTTCATTCCATTCTTGTCCAAAATCAATTCATTCACGATCAAATTTTTGAAAGCAACATTATCAAAAAGCATGGTTGCAATTGCATGCAGAGTATAAAACCAGCCGCGAGTTTGATCAATTCCTTCACAAATAAAATCTGCAGGAAAGGCTTTTTTCTCAAACCATTCTTTATTTTCAAATGGATAATGGTATTGTGCAAAAGGCATCGAGCCTGAATCAAACCAGACATCAATTAATTCCGGTGTACGTTTATAAATTTTCCCATTTTTTTCAAAAAGAACAGTATCAACGAAAGGTTTGTGAAGATCGATATTTTCAATTTCACTAACAGAAATTCTCTTTCCATTTTGCTGAACAAATCCTTTTTTCAACTCCTCAATACTTCCAATTGCAAAATGATCGCCATCATCGTTCACCCAAATCGGAAGAGGTGTTGCCCAGAATCTGTCTCTCGATAAAGCCCAGTCTTTATTTTCTTCCAGCCAATTACCAAATCTGCCCGAACCAACTTCAGGCGGCTGCCAGTTGATTGTTTTGTTCAGCTCGATCATTCTTTTTGCAACCTGAGTGGTTTTTATAAACCACGATTCACGTGCATAATAAATAACCGGAACATCCTGGTTCCGCCAGCTAAAAGGATACGTATGTACAATAGTTTCTTTTTTGTAAAGCTTTCCTTCCTGCTTCAATTTTAAGATGATGTCTTTATCAGCATCTTTTACAAACTGCCCGGCAAAGTCTGAAACTTCCGAAGTGAATTTTCCTCCCCGGTCAACGGGTTGAAGCATTGGAAGATTATATTTTTTAGAAAGATCATAGTCATCGGCACCAAAAGCAGGAGCCATATGAACAATACCGGAACCAGTATCCGTACTTACAAAATCACCAAGGCAAACAAAGAATGCTTTTTTGTTTGGCTTTACATATTGCAGCAACTGTTCGTATTCAATTCTTTCAAGTTCACTTCCCTTTATCTCTTCAAGGATCTCATATTCACCATCGAGAACCGAGAGCAAATCCTTTGCAAGAATTATTTTTTTATCCTTATTAAAAACTTTCACGTAAGTAACATCAGAACCAACAGCTAATGCAACATTTGAAATCAATGTCCACGGTGTTGTCGTCCAGACAAGGAAGTATTCATCTTTATCTTTTAGTTTAAATAGAACGTAAACTGAAGGATCTTTTGTTTCTCTGTAACCAAGTGCAAGTTCAGCCATTGAGAGTACAGTCTCTGATTTAGGATCCTGCGGAACGATTTTGTAATCTTTATAAATCAGTCCTTTATCATAAAGAGTTTTAAGTGCCCACCAAACTGATTCAATGTATTCATTAGTAAGTGTTATATAAGCTGATTTTAAATCTATCCAATATCCCATTCTTTCAGTCATCTTTTCCCAAAGATCGAGATAAGTAAAAACTGATTCACGGCAGGCTTGATTATATTTTTCTATACCGAACTGGGCAACTTCACTTTTATTTTTTATACCAAGACTTTTCTCAACTTCGATTTCTACCGGAAGACCGTGTGTATCCCAGCCGGCTTTTCTTTCAACACGATAACCTTGCATTGTTTTATATCTGCAAATTATATCTTTAAGTGTTCTCGACATTACATGGTGAATTCCGGGTTTGCCGTTTGCGGTTGGTGGTCCTTCATAAAAAGTATATAACTTTTCGGAAGAGCGGAATTGTACGCTCTTTTCAAATATTTTTTTCTCAGCCCAGAATTTCAGAATATTCTGTTCAACTTCCGGGTATTTTATTTTTTCTAATCCCTGTTTATACATTAATATATAATTCTATTTAAGTTCTTCGTACTTTCTGATTAATTCACGTTCGGTCTGGATGAATTCTTTTAATTCCTGCTCGATCCTTTCCTTTTTCAGAAATATATTTTTTGCCTTAAGTTCAGCATAGTTAATAATTTTCTCTGCTTTTAAAGTTGCTTCCTTTATAAGCAATTCAGATTCTTTATTTGAACTGTCCACAATTACTTCAAGAACTTTAACTTTTTCTCTTAAAATCAGCGCTTCTTTTTCTCCACTTATTACCTCCTGCACCGCCATTCCAAAAATTCCCATCGTACCAAGTGTAATGTTACGCAAGCTGAACAGGATCAGGTTTTCTGTTAGAAGCTCAAATGTTCCGAAGTATTCGTTAAAGAAAAGAATGATCAGAATACTTATTAGCGTCACTGCAATAATAACAGCAAAAATAACTTTACCGCCATACTGCCATCCCATCGATCTGTTTATGTACCAGCCGCAGGCAAAACATAAAACAGAAAGCACAAACCACACAGCAAAATTCCTGTCACCAAAATTAAAAAGTGATGTGTTCAGAAAATCAGAGGCGAAAATCAGAAGTCCTAACAGGAAAGGAATACTGTACAATGTGATGAATTTTTTCATTTCAGTCTCTTAATTAATTCTTTCATTATCAGAGTCATTTTCGGTTCTGCCTGCATTGCTGTTGCAATAATTTCTTCAACATTAACCGGCTTCAGCGAATCAGGGAAGCATTCATCTGTTATAATGCTAATGCCGAGCACCTTCATCCCCATATGGTTTGCAACAATATTTTCCGGGACGGTTGACATTCCAACAACATCAGCTCCAGTAGCTCTAAGAAATCTGTACTCTGCTTTCGTTTCTAAATTTGGTCCCGGAACTGCAACATAAACTCCCTTCTGAACTTTAATTTTATTTTCAAGAGCAATGTTTTCCGCAAGATCAATTAATTCATGAGAATAAGGTTCACTCATATCGGGAAAACGTGGACCGAGCTGATCTTCATTCCTTCCAATCAAAGGATTATCACCGAGCAGATTGATATGATCAGCCATCAACATCACGTCTCCACGTTTGAAAAGAGGATTCATTCCACCACATGCATTTGAAACAAGAAGAGTTTCAACTCCAAGAAATTTCATCACACGAACAGGATAAGTAATCTGCTGCATTGTGTAACCTTCATAGTAATGAAACCTTCCCTGCATTGCTACAACATTTTTATTATTAATCGTTCCGAAAATCATCTTACCGTGATGAGATTCAACTGTCGATATTGGAAAATGAGGAAGGTCTTCGTACCTGATTTCGTGCTTAACATTAATCTCTTTAACTAATCCGCCTAAACCTGTACCGAGAATAATTCCAACTTGGTATTTTTCCGTTGAGTATTTTCTTATTACTTCGAGGGTTTCATTTATATTTGAAATCAGCTTGCTCATTATTAAAGAAGTTTATCTACAATTCCATCCACATCAATATCCAATCGTTCCTGCGACTCATCTTTTTTAGTTTTGATTGGTTCTTCTCCGGCATCAATTACTTTACCTTCAAGCAGGTTCGATTGAGTTGTTACTATCGCTTTCAGTTTTGCAATTATTAAATCCTTTTCTTCTCTTAATGTCATAACAGCATTTCTGATTTCATCGGCATTGTCCCTGGCATTTTCGATCAACTGTGAAGCTTTGACTTCTGCTTCTTTTATTAATAAACCAGTTTGTTTCTTTGTTGAATCGAAAGTTCTCGTTGAAGATTCCTGTGCCTGGAGAAGTGTATCCTGAAGATTTTTTTCAATCTTTTGAAATTCATTCACCTTTTCATTCAGTCTTTGAATTTCCAATTTAAACTGTTCCTTCTCCGCCAGAATTTCTTCAAGCTCAGCAGCTACTTTTTCGAGGAAGGTTTGCACTTCATCAATGTCATATCCTCTCATTGATTTTGCAAACTCCTGCTTCTTAATTAATAACGGCGAGAGCCTCATGACTGCCTCCAGTCTTTTGTAATATCCCGTTGACCAAAAATCGCAGAACCAATTCTGAGCATTGTTGCTCCTTCCTCAATTGCAATTTCAAAATCGTTTGTCATTCCCATAGAAAGTTCCCTCAGGTCAAACCCATTTCGATTAATTTTATCTTTTAAATTACGCAAATAACTAAAACTTTTCCTAATAATTTCCGCATCTTCAGTCAATGGTGCCATGGTCATTAAACCAATCAGATCAATATTAGAAAGTGATGAACAGTGATTCGCTAAATTCATAACATCGCTTTCTTCACTTAAACCGGATTTTGTATCTTCAAAAAAAGTTTTCACTTCCAGTAAAATTTTCTGAACCTTATTTAATTTTTTTGCCTGCTCATTTATCTCGTTAGCAAGTAGCATCGAATCAACCGAATGAATATACTCAGCAGCTTTAACAACATATTTAACTTTGTTTCTTTGCAGGGTTCCTATAAAATGCCAGGTTATTTTGTTACCCAGAATTTCAAATTTATCCCGCAATTCCTGAGCCTTGTTCTCACCGAAATCTTTTATTCCAAGCCTGTTCGCTTCGTTTATAGCTTCTATTCCAAAAAACTTTGATACTGCAATTAGTCTTATTTCTTCAGGATCCCGGTTGCAATCAACACACTTTAAAGCTATTCTTTCCCTTAGCTGCTGTAGATTTTCTGCTATCATAAAAAAATTAAGGTTGTGAATGTAAATTATTCGCTATCAAAAATCAATCTAAATCCTATAAAAAACCTATGATTATACTTACTGTTTAGTAATTGTTGATACTTTCATCTTTGAGATAATAAGTGCTTGTAAATAGTGATTAACATCAGTCTGATTGATGATGGTTTTTAGTAATTTTGGAACACATTATCTCAAAATTCCGGAGTTATTATGGATATAAAATTATTGAATGAAATTAAAGCTAAATCATCTAAACTTAGAAAGACTATAGTCCTTCCTGAATCCCACGATGAAAGAGTTCTCAAAGCTGCTGAAAGACTCACAAAAGAAAAAATAGTTTCAGTAATTACACTTGGTGATGAAGACAGGATATCAAAAGATGCAAAGAAACTTGATGTTGATTTAACAGGTGTACGAATTATCAATCCAATTAAATCTGATAAACTAAGTGACTTCACAAATATTTTTTTCAATCTCAGAAAGCATAAAGGAGTTACAATAGAACAAGCCCGAAACACGGTTCAGCAGGATTTATTTTTTGCTGCAATGATGGTAAAAGAAAATATGGCTGATGGAAGTGTTGCTGGTTCAGCTTCTGCAACAGCGGATGTAATGCGGGCAGGAATTCAGTGCATTGGAATGCCGGAAGGAATCTCAATCGTTTCCAGTTTTTTCCTTATGCTTTTTCCAGATAAGAACTATTCTTTTGCTGATTGTGCTGTTGTTCCTGATCCAGATGAGAAGCAATTAGCAGATATTGCAATTTCAACTGCCGATAACCACAGAAAACTTACAGGTGAAGAACCAATTGTTGCAATGCTTTCATTTTCTACTAAAGGGAGTGCAAAGCATGAAGCGATTGAAAAAGTTTTAAACGCAACTCACATCATTCGTACAAAAAGACCTGATATTAATGTTGACGGTGAACTTCAATTCGATGCTGCTGTAATTGAATCAATCGGAAAGAAAAAAGCACCGGGAAGTAACGTTGCAGGCAAAGCAAATGTTTTAATTTTCCCGGATTTGAATTCCGGAAATATCGGTTATAAAATTGCTCAACGCTGGGGCAAAGCAGAAGCTGTTGGTCCAATGGTGCAGGGATTAAAGAAACCGTTTTTCGATTTAAGTCGCGGCTGCAGTGTTGATGATATTGTTAACACAACAGCAATTGCTGCTTTGATGAGTTAGGCCTCACCCAAACCCTCTCCAAAGGAGAGGGCTTTTTATATTTTTCACAACAGAAATTTTTCCCTAAGTTATTGTCAAAGATCTATTCAAAATGAAAATTCTCTTACTAACTCTAATTGTTTTTATAATAAATATCCCATTTAGTTACTGGCGAGCAAATGTGAGAAAATTCTCGCTCCAGTTTTTTCTTGCCATTCATCTTCCGATTCCTTTTATAATTTTACTTAGATTATTAACAGGAAGCGGATTTGAACCAAAAACTTTCCTATTTACAGTACCGGCTTTTTTCCTTGGTCAGATATTTGGTTCTAAAGTATATTCATTTAGAAAAAATCTGAACTTGCAGCCGATCACCTCCTGTCTGGTGATGGATATTGTTCGGATTAAAAAATAAAATTTGTTCTATGTTTTTTCAGATATGTTTAATAAATAACAGGTAAAGTTATGTTAAAGCTTTTATTATTAATGATTGCATCAGTTCTAACCATTAACATCCATTCCCAGGACAATTCAAAATTATCAACCGTCAAAAAAGGTGTTGAACAAATGGATAACATAAACGATATCACTGTTCGTGATATGAACAATAAAGAAGTAAAGCTTTCAGATTACAACGGAAAAGTTTTATTAATTGTTAATGTAGCAAGTGAGTGTGGTAATACTCCTCAATACCAGGGATTAGAAGAAATTTATAAAGAGTATAACAAAAAAGGATTCGAGATACTTGCATTTCCGTGCAACGATTTCGGAGGACAGGAACCGGGGACAAATGAAGAAATACAACAATTCTGCAGTTCAAAGTACGGAGTGACTTTTAAACTCTTTGATAAGATTAAAGTTCTAGGAAATGAAAGATCACCTCTTTACGAAAGATTAATCAACAACAATGTTACTGAAACTGGCGATGTGAAATGGAATTTTGAAAAGTTTCTTATTTCAAAGGATGGCAAAATTGTTGCAAGGTTCCGCACTAAAGTTGAACCAACAGATGAAAAAATTTTAGCAGCAATTGAGAAGGAACTAGCAAAATAATTTTATTATTTCATTAATTAAAAAACCCGATCCTAAGACCGGGTTTCTTGTTAGTAAATGAATTTGACTACTTCAGCAGTATCATCTTCTTAGAACTAATAAACTTATCAGCAATTAGTTGATAGATATAAACACCACTTGCAAGTGAAGATGCGTTGAACTGAATCTCATACCTTCCAGCTTGTTGCTTGGTGTTTACAAGCTCCTTTTGCTTTTCTTCCAAGTATATCATAAATAATTAATGATACATCACCGGTATTTGGAAGATCGTACTTAATTGTTGTTGTTGGGTTGAAGGGATTTGGATAGTTCTGATACAAAGTATATTCCGTTGGAAGAATTTCTTCTTCTGTTTCTTTTGATTTGTTACCGAAATGTTTTCTCAGCAATCCATCCAACTTTGAATTGTAATCACCTGAATATTTAACCAACCTTCCTTTCTGCATTGTTGAATCATTACCTTCAACAAGTAAAGCTGCTGTGAGTGCATCTATCTCTGCATACACTGCTTCTTCTGTGTTTGGATTCTGCTGAATGATTTCATCAAATTCGTTTACTGCAGGAACATACTCCTGGTTTGCAACAAGACTCAGTGTTGATAGCTGAACAAATATTTTTGCAAGCAATGAATCATTTGTTGAACTAGCAAAAGTTAGGAATGATTCTCTTAATCCTGTAAAGAATGATTCCTCTTTATTCGTTAGCTTTCCAATTTCATATAACCTTCTGTATGCATCAAGTTTAACAGATAATGAATCATTACCATTAATAATCTGATTGAATATTACTTCTGCACCATCAAAATC
>Ga0214473_10008234_pt1 | contig 12336 bp, 10 predicted proteins | sample RVTome_7_FD_203509 | JGI IMG/M metagenome (GOLD analysis project Ga0214473, IMG submission 203509) | Soil microbial communities from uranium-contaminated site in the Upper Colorado River Basin, Wyoming, United States - RVT98D197 | ecosystem: Environmental > Terrestrial > Soil > Contaminated >... | reverse complement strand
GTGCCACAAACCTGTAAGTCCAGTCAAATCCCAGTTTATGCCGCTTTTTCCCTTGACAGTCTAAAACCCGTTCGCTTAGTATGCGCCGTCGTTTCCAATGCCAGGTCCATATTGGCCCCGGGTGTTTTTCCGGACCGGCGAGTTTTAGTGTGATGAGTTTTGGTTTTGCCCCCGTAAGTCGATGCATGTATGAATCGCGCCGAAAAGCGCCGTTCATCATGCATTTTTTGTTGTGTGTTTCCGTGTAGCGCCCCTTCAAAAAGCGCGTTCGGCTCACAAAAGAATCAACCCCAGTCGGCAGGAAGTGGCACAGACATCAGGCTATGTGAATAGACAGATGTCACAAGCGGTGTCTGAACTACTTTGCGCCCGTTCTACCGAATCGTTAGGAGGATTCGTTGTTATGTCTAGAATAACCGGTAAGGTCAAGTGGTTTAACAACTCGAAGGGCTATGGATTCATTGAGCAGCCTGGCTCTTCGGACATCTTTGTTCACTACAGCGCCATTCAAGGTGACGGCTTCAAGACCCTCGAAGAGGGTCAGGAAGTTGAGTTTGAAGTCACGCAGGGCCCGAAAGGACCACAGGCCGAAAAAGTAACAAAGATGTAGTCTCCCCGGCTTGCGTTAGCAAAGCCACTGACCGCTTCCGGTCGCGGGTCCGGTAAGCGCATAAAGAACAAAGGCGGCCACTATGGTCGCCTTTGTTCTTTATTTTCGATCGGCTCTGGCCTTAAAGCTAACGTGACCGCGATCCACGTCGACCGAGAAGGATACTCGCTCACAGCCCAATCGCTCCTTGAGAGTATCCGCCTGCGACGCAATCAGATGGTGAAATCGGGGAAATGAAAGATCATGCGTTGGCTCGCCGCACGCCTTTTTGGCAGCGAGCAGTGCCTTATAAAGTTCCTTCACCGTCTCAACGTCCTTATGGACATCTGCACAGACATAGGTGGCTCGAGAGAACTCTTTTGCCGCCTCGCGTTTAGCGCTGGCCCTGGCGGCCGATGCAGCGTCACGACCTTCTTCTCGCCCCTGCATTGTGCGCCGCCATAATTCGCGGAAGGCATTGTAACGCGTGGCCAGGGAGTTGTACCGGTAACGCTGCGCGTATGTCAGAGAACGATCATCGCCCAGTCTCTTAAATACAGTCTCAACTCGTCCCTTCGTGTCGTACGGGGGCCGTTTGGACGCTCCATTAAAAAAGATGTCAAACTCAATCTTGAGACGCCGAATATCGTCTTCCAAGCGGGTTAATTGATCATCGACGCTCGGCTGGTCATCGGCGGCAGCATACTTGCTTTTGGCTTTGGTGCGAAGTTGAGAGCGCAGGAGTTTATTATCAATTGGCACGAGGCAGACTCCTTTGGGCAGGTCAGTCGGCGGGGCGCGTCGGGGTGGCGACGCATTCTAAGTCAGTCTAGGGTTTTCAAATATGGCATGTCAATGCTATTCCGAAAATCTGCGCCTGTTATTTGCTCGGCGTGATTGGAGCCGTTATGCTACTGCTCGATATTCACGGGTAAATCGATGAGTAATCCAGCCGCTTTAAAGACCAACGCACTACGGGAGCTCCCTTCGGTCGATCAAATTCTGCGTTCCGAACGACTCTCGGAGCTTCGACACACCGTCGGTCCAAAGCATTTAACTGCCGTTGCCAGAATGATTATCGAGGAGATGCGAGCCGAGGTGCAGCAATACAAACCCGAAATGCGCGAGCAGGCAGCGTCGCGCGAATCCTTGCTTGCGCTGGCAATAACACGCATCGAAAACGCATGCAAGAAGGAATCGCTTAGCGGGCTGCGCCGGGTTATCAATGCCACAGGCGTGATTATTCACACTAATTTGGGGCGCGCACCTCTGCCGGCAGCTGCTCTTGAAGCCATCCGTGAAGCAGCGGGTTACTGCACTCTCGAGTACGAGTTATCGAGCGGAGGTCGCGGCCGCCGTGGGCAGCGCGTGGAAGCTCTGCTTAGCGGGTTAACAACGGCAGAAGCTGCACTCGTCGTAAACAACTGCGCGGCGGCCGCTCTGTTAATACTGACCGTAGTCGCCGCAGAGGGTGAAACAATTGTTTCACGTGGTGAGTTAGTAGAGATCGGTGGTGACTTTCGAATACCCGAGGTACTGGCAAGTTCCGGCACTAGAATGGTTGAAGTGGGCACCACAAATCGCACACGCTTGGACGATTACAAGCAAGCGATCAACCAGAACACCCGCCTGATAATGCGAGTGCATCCATCAAACTACCGGATTGTAGGGTTTACTTCCGCGCCAACAACGAGCGAGTTGGCGGCATTAGCTCGCGAACACCGTCTCCTTTTTTACGAGGATGCAGGTTCGGGCATGCTGACGGACTTAGGCGAGTATGGGCTCAGTGACGAACCGCTGGTAACTGAGGTTATCTCCACAGGCGCTGATTTGGTCTCTTTCAGCGGCGACAAACTCCTTGGGTCGGTGCAAGCAGGTATTATCGTTGGAAAGAAGGATCTTGTGGATCGCTTGCGCAGAAGCCCTCTTTACCGGGCTCTTCGGCCTGACAAGTTATGCCTTGCAGCACTGGAAGCTACCCTGGATGCACACCGCCGAGAAACTTCGCTCACAGACGTGCCGGTGCTGAAGATGCTTGCAACCTCAACGGAGGAACTGGAAAAAAGAGCGAAAAAGTTGGCTGAAGAGATTTCCGGCGCTGCAAGCCTGAGAGCTCGCACAGTAACGGGACAGTCGGCGTTGGGTGGAGGGTCGGGTCCAAATATTCACCCGCAGACGACGCTGGTTGCCCTGGAACATGATAGTTTGGCCTCAGTCGACCTTGAAAGGGCGCTTCGGCTGGGCACACCGCCTGTAATCACTCGAATAGCCGACGGAAGCGTTCTTATCGACCTGCGCACCGTTGCGGAAGACGAGGACCACGAGCTAATCCGAGTCATAAAGTCAATAAACAGCTGAATTCCCCGCCATACAGCAAATCTCGCATATTCTGATAGAACAAACTTTTCCCAGAAGTGTATAATTTGCGAAGCTATGTGATCCGGGCCTAGTCCATCCAGCCCAGTTTCCCCAGCCGCTTAAATTTTCTCGACCTTGGCGAATCTTAACTCCCATAGGCAATACTTTGTGTCTTCGGCCCTAGGGTTAGTGGCAGCACTGTTGGCCTACGCCCTTTGGTATGGATCGCTAATCACCCACCTGCGGACCGTCTTCTTTATCTGGCGCGACGCCCCAGGATTACCTGTAAATCGACCCAGTTTTCTGGTTGGCGCTCTGATTATAAGCATCACCAGCCTGGCAGCCGCGTTCGCTGTTCAACAACTGGGGGCGACGAAGGCATTTCCCTATCTGGTGGCGTCTCTGGTCGGGTGCGCCGCCGCAAGCCTTGCATCCTCGTGGTTGTTCTCCGTTGACGTCTTGTTTTTACCTATACTCACCACCGCGGTTGTTTCAACTGCTACGGTGCAGATCTATCGTCTCTGTTGTCGCGATTCTGAAATTACACAAAAGCTGATGGATTCGGCTAACACGCTCGGTTCACCAAGTGCGCCGGCCGCACATGCCCGGCTGGTAAGCGGGCTAACGCTTCTCGACACAGTCCTTTCTCCAAAGGAGGCGGTTGTCTTTCAGATCGATAGCGATAACCAATTAACCGTCTCAGCGCGCCTGCGTGCCTCAGATGATGGCCCTGTTGAAGCTGGCAGAAATTCAATCTGGCGCGAAGGCGTAAGGTTGTGCGAGCGCGCTATGCGAACAAACCGGCTCATCACCGCGGGTCCAGGCAACGGAATGTATACCAGCATCGCATTGCCATTGCGTCATGAGAGTCGAACGGTGGGTGCCCTCTTAATCCGGCTCGCGGACGATTTTGATGATAGCGACCGCGCACTGCTTTCGGCAGTCGGTTCGCAGATGGCCCGCAACCTCCAGCGGGAAGAGGCATGGAAGTCTGGACAAAAACGCACAAGTCTCGCCTATTTTTCTACCCGCGCAGCGGATCAAAGATTTCAGTCGCTGTACGCGCTAAACGGTCTACTCGCCGAACAACGGTTTGGGACCAATGTGCTTGCTGAGATTCCCGACGGCATAGCAATAGCCTATCTGGATGGAACGCTGGCTTACGTTAATGAGTCCCTATTGAATTCTGCTCAAGTGTCCGAACAACAGGCGCAAGAAATGAATCTCTTCACATTGCTTGACACGTTCCGCACAGACGTATTCGACGAGCCTGCGATTGCCGTGCGCCGCGTATTGCAGAGTGGAGAAGCATACGAGCGTGAGCTCAATTATCCCGAACGGAACGAGACGCTGGGAATGCATCTGTCGCTGGTGCTCGACCAGAACAATGAAGAACGAACCCCTCTATGCCTGGCAATTCATATTAGGAATTTGACCCGATCGAAAGAATACGAGCGACTTAAGAGTGACATGATTTCTCTAATGTCACATGAGCTGCGAACGCCGCTTACAAGTATCAACGGTTTCGCGGAACTTCTTACTTCCGACACGGAGCTTCCCGAGCAAGCCAAGGAGTTTGTGACGATAATTGCCAATGAATCACAGCGGATGTCGAAAATGATCAACACGTTCCTGGCAGTCACACAACTCGAGCGTAAGGATAAGCAGGAGGTGTTGAAGATCCCTCTGCGGCTGGATGAGGTCGTGCGGGAGACAATTACCCGATTACAACCAGCCGCCAAGAAAAGACGTATCCGGCTGGTGGAGCAGCCGTCGCAGCGGATTCCTCCCGTGGCAGCTGATAAGAGTCTGATTACACAAGCGGTAAAGAACCTCGTGGATAACGCGATCAAATACAGTCCGGAGCGAACTACTGTTACGGTATCAACTGCGCTGGAAGCTGAGACAGTCAGGGTTTCGGTGGAAGATCGCGGGTATGGGATCCCGGTAGAAGCTAAAGATCGTGTTTGGGAGAAATTTTACCGCGTCGTGCGTGAAGGGCAGGAAAAAGATGAAGACTCAACAGGCCTGGGTCTTTCGTTTGTGCGCGAAGTCGTTGAACAGCATGGCGGTACAGTTGAGTTGGAAACCGAAGAGGGCCGCGGATCCAAATTCAGTTTTACTCTACCAAGGCTCTAGAGTTTATTAATTGTTCCGCGACAACCAGGCACCCCACAAACACACCTTTTCCTGTCTGAGTGAAGTGTTGACTCGTAGTCGATCGTAATCTCTTCGCCTGGCCTAATGTCTCGCAGCGCGATGAAAAGTATGTGGTCGTAAAGGATCTTCATGTAGGCGTTCGGCGCACAGGAATGATTGATGTAATGGGTGCCGTTCCCGCCCTTACTCCCATCCAGGCTCCAGCGACTGTTCATTTCGCAGATTCGCAGTCTTCGCCTGTTGGCGCGCCGGCGGGCTTCACTGCTTGAGATCTTCTCTCCCGCATACTCTGCGATCTTGTGTCCGCGTCGAAAATCGGATTCAGAAAAACATCCTTTGCCGTGAATTACTGATGGCTTAATCGCTAACCCGGGAGCAAGTTTTAGCTTCATGGGGCTGGCGGGGTCAAGGTCGATAACTGTCCTACTTCAGTTTGAAAGTGCGGGCCATTAAATCGGTCTGGTTCCTGATGCGGGCGAGCCTGTCCCGCAGACCACTGAACCGCAATGCGTATATCGTCCGGCTGTCTGCTTGCAAGTAATAGATCCGGCCCATCATTGGTTTACCAGTTCTCACATACTCATAGGAAATCGTGACACCATTCAAGCGGCCGACAAACTTCTCTTCCTTGCCTTCGATGAAACCGGGAAGAAACCTCAACTTCTGATCTTGATCGCGACGAGCGATGTCGGAAGGTGTGGTTCCCGGATCCACTGCTTCCTTGCGAATCTGTAAATAGCCCTCCAAGCGGTCTCCATTTACAAACTCGGCGTGTTCATGCGCTGCATCAGGCGCCGAGATGGCTCGCCAGGTTGCCGAGGGAATATCAAACGTATAATCAACCTGATCATTTGTGTAAGCTTCCTGCGCGCCTGCTTTTAAGAAACAGGTTAGAACAAATAGAAAAGCAAAGATTGCAACAAAACGTCCCATTACTGCTCCTTGCTAATTTGGTGTTGTTGTCTCATCAATTGAGGTTCGATGACTTTTATCTACTCCATGTTGTCCGATTTCACTGCTTTTGCGAAAGGGTGGACCTTTGAACACTGACCAGGCTCTCAATACCCCGTCCAGCGAGCGCTAACAGTTGTTCCATTTGTACCCTGGTGAAAGGCTCCCGCTCAGCAGTTCCTTGTAACTCAATGAATCGGCCGTCGCCCGTGCAAATTACATTCATATCCACCGACGCTCGAGAGTCCTCGTCATACTTCAGATCAAGGAGAGGAATGTTGTCAACTATCCCAACACTCACGGCTGCGACTTCGCTTCTAAGGAGCCCACGAGAAATCCTGCCGCTTGCTACAAGCTGCCTGCTTGCCAAAGCCAGCGCAACATAAGAGCCGGTGATTGCGGCGGTGCGGGTGCCGCCATCAGCCTGCAACACGTCGCAATCAATCGATATGGTTCGTTCTCCCAGCGCCGTCATGTCTGCGACTGCTCTTAGACTGCGGCCAATTAGGCGCTGTATTTCATGTGTTCTCCCAGACGGTCCACCACGACCAATCTCACGAGGCGTGCGCTGTTGAGTGGCCCGGGGAAGCATTCCGTATTCCGCCGTGATCCAGCCCTGCCCACTATTGCGCAAGAAAGGTGGCACTCGATCGTCAATGGACACCGAACACGCTACACGAGTGTGCCCCATTTCGATGAGTATCGAGCCTTCTGCATAGGGAAGAAAGCCAGGTATTAGCTTAACAGGTCGCAACTCATCAACGGCTCGACCATCAGTGCGTTCGAAGCTCATCATGCCCCCAAACTTCCACAGCCTCCAATACTGCAGGCGTGGTTCCCAGAATCCGTTCCGCCACCCGAGCAAAACGCTGAGCAGCGTCGGTCACAAAGAAGTGGTCTAGATCATCGCACAATTCTCGTCGCGCGGTTAGTTGTCGTTGCGCGTGAGCTAACTGGCTCGATGCCAGAAACGATTCCACTTCACAGGCGGTTGCCTGACCAGAGTCAATTAACTGTACTGCGGGACCCGCTGCGTCGCTGATGACTGTTCGCAGAACTGGATAATGAGTGCAACCGAGCACAAGGGCCCCGATGCCTCTTCCTCGAAATTCTGTAAGATACTCTCGGGCCACGGTGCGAGCAACATCCGTATCGCCCCAACCTTCTTCAGCCAGCGCAACAAACAATGGGCAAGCCCGCTCCACCACGTCGATTTGCGGATCTATTGCGCGAATTGCCTTGCTGTATGCGCCGCTCGCCACGGTTGCTTCTGTGGCAATGACCCCGATCCGCTTACCGGAAGTCAAACGAACGGCCGCGCGCGCTCCCGGCTCGATCACCCCGATCACCGAAACATCGACCGCATTGCGAATCGCAGGCAGAGCCAGCGCTGAAGCAGTATTGCAAGCGACGATCAGAAGTTTGATGCCGCGAGCTGCCAGGAACCTCGCGTTCTCAATTGCATATCGTTCGACGGTCGACAACGACTTGGTGCCGTAAGGAACGCGGGCAGTGTCGCCGAGGTATATGAAATGCTCATTAGGAAGGTGCTCATGCAGCGCTCTGTAGACTGTGAGGCCACCCACGCCGCTGTCAAATATGCCGATGGGAAGTTCAGAAATGCGGACTGCTGATTGCGAATTGCGGATTTCTTGCATCTCACATTTTGGTTTCGAATCCGAAATTCGCAATTCCGAAATCCGCAATCGTTAGGAATGGTGGAGGCGCCGAGAATTGAACTCGGATCCAAGAGCCAACCCCGAAGAACTCTACATGCTTAGTTGCTTCTCTTCTCTGCCGGCAAGCCGACAAAAGTTCGCTCGATGCCTAGTAAGTGAAGCAACAAGACCTGGGCACAAGCTAGTCCGACTATATCTCACCCAACTCCTGCGGACCGAGGGAGTAGGCCAGCTCATCTAAGTGACATCTCGATCCACGCGCATGAGCAACTTGCGGCGAGACGCTCGGTACCTAATTAGGCAGCGAGAGCCAATTCATTGTTATTGGCAGTTGTTTTTCCCTACGCGTTTTAACGAGCTGCATAGAGGAGCCCGGCATGGCATCCGTTCGGCTGTTCAGGTTCCTGTCGAAGCCTGTCGCCCCCGTATTGCGAAGCTAGATTATAGCAGAGCCTGCGATATAATCCTCATTTGCGAGTTCTCTCTCCAGACTGCTTTTTTCAAATAACCGCGAGTTTTAACACTCGCATCCGCTGAAGAGGTCGAATATCAGATGGCAAATAATCCTCGTACGTTTTCCCGGCCGGCCGTTTTTAAGGCGCCGGACCGTCAACATAGACTCAGGCGACTTTGGCTGCCGGCCGTACTGCTGCTGGCGCTTGCGGCCGGAGGCCTGACTGGAATCATCGCAGCCTACCAGCTTAATTACTCGCGCGCTGCTACCGAGGTCGCCGCTCTGGCCACCTATCGGCCAAGTGTCGTCACACACGTCTATGCCGACGATGGTGAAACCGTCATTGGTGAGTTTGCGCTCGAGAAGAGAATTCCCTTGAAGTATGAGGAGATTCCGAGCGTGTTAAAAAACGCGGTGCTCGCAGTTGAAGACGCTCGCTTCTACGATCACATGGGTATAGATCCGATCCGGATTATCGGCGCCACCTGGAAGAACCTGACCACCGACAAGATTGAGGGGGGCTCCACATTAACACAGCAATTGGCCAAGAACCTTTTCTTATCCCGCGAGCAAACGCTTAAGCGAAAAGTGAACGAGTGGGCTCTCGCGCTCCAAATCGAACGCTATTACACCAAGAACCAGATCATGGAGCTGTATGTCAACCACATGTTTCTCGGGGCCAATGCTTATGGCATGGAGGCTGGCGCCGAAACTTACTTCGGCAAACAGGCAAAGGATCTGACACTCGGTGAGGCCGCGCTGCTGGCTGGCATTCCCAAAGCACCGAGCGAATATTCGCCTACCTCTAATCCCGCACGGGCCAGGGAACGTCGCGATCTGGTGCTCGACCTAATGGCCAAGAATGGCTTTATCACGGAGGGCGAGGCAAACGCTGAGAAAGTCAAACCTATCCAGCTGGCCGACACTGCTTATTACCAATCGCAGCCAAAGTCTACGCCTTTCGACTATCCAGTCGAATACGTTCGCCAGGAACTCGAAGACCGTTACACAACACGCGTCGCTCAGGGTGGTCTATCCGTTTACACCACAATCAATGTGGCCGCACAGAAGAAGGCCTATGAAGTTGTTCGTGCGGGCTTGCGTCGCTATGACCGCAGCCATACAAGCTGGCGCTCAAACTACTCGATGATACCTGTCACCGACGCCAATACTTCCGGCTTGCCTACACAACAAGAGCTCAACTCATATAAGCATCCTGACTGGCACGGCAGCGACTACGAAGAAGGCCGGTATCTCATGGGTCTGATAATGGCGGTGGACCGTACCCGTAACGAAGCCACAGTGCGGTTCGGAAACTTCACGGCCACGGTGACTGCTGCGGCAATGGGAATGTCACATCGACAGCCTAAAGATGAGTTTAAACGCGGTTACCTGGCGGAGTTTGTAATCAAGGAAGTCGATCAGAAGAGCCGGCGACTCAAAGTTGAGTTATCGCAGGTTCCCGCAGTGCAGGGCGCAATGATGACGCTCAATGCGAAGACCGGCGAGATCGTTACCATGGTGGGTGGATACGACTTCTATACAAATAAGTTCAATAATGCAGTTCAGGCTTACAGACAAACAGGTTCCGCATTCAAACCATTTATTTATGCCGCCGCAGTGGAGTGGGGCATGACCCCTGACACTACGGTCAGTGGCGCGCCAATCAGAATTGGTGATTGGCAACCGCACAATTATGACGGCTCACTGGGCAATGGCGACCTGCCGATGAAAATGGCTTTGGCAAAATCGATGAACATTCCGGCTGTTCATCTCCTGCAAACTGTCGGTATCCAAACTGGCGCTCAGATGGTGCGTCGGTTCGGAATCAAGGTGCCTATGGCCCCTTATTTACCATCCGCGCTTGGAGCGACCGAAGTGCCGCTGGACCAGTTGGTTTCCGCTTATTCAGTATTTCCCAACAAGGGTATTCGCGTCGAACCTCACATTATCAGGCGGGTGTTAGACCGCGATGGCGCAGTACTTGAAGAGTGGGAGAAGACAACTTACAAGGTGATGAGCCCGTATGTTGCGCTGACAATGGTATCTATGATGCGTGGAGTGGTTGAGTTTGGAACGGCAACGGCCGCGCGTTCACTGGGCGTACCGCTGGCAGGCAAGACCGGCACTGTCAACGACCACACCGATGTGTGGTTCGTTGGTTACACACCCACTTATGTAACCGGAATCTGGATGGGTTATCCCAGCAAAAAGAAACCATTGGGGAATGATATGACTGGTGGTGTAGGAGCGCTGCCCTTCTTTATCGATTTCATGAAGGACTTTCTTAAAGACAAACCCAAGGAAGACTTCGAGAAGCCTCCTACAATGCCCGAAGATATGAGAGAACTTTTCCGCCAGCGTCAGCGGGAATTGGCCGCCGAACGCGCCCAGTTGGCAGCCGATGCGGAGGAGATTGAAGGAGAGGAATCAACCGCGCCAATAACCACGACTGAGCCGAAACTCGAACAAATGACTCTGCCACCTCCTCCCAAAACCGACGAACCGCCTCCTGCAGCTAATGCTGAACCCGTCGCGCCTCGCACCGAGCCGCCTCCTCCCACGCTAACGCGCCCGCGTGAAGTGGAGCCGCAAAGGAAGAAGGGAAAGAAGGGCGAGGATGAACCGTAAGGAAGGACCCAATTGACATTTGACGTTGGACATTTCTCATTTTTATTTGTTCGTTAGCTTCATCGATTTGAACTTTCTGAACGCTTCCACAATGAGAACCGAGAAATTTGAAACGTCGAATTACGTCGAATGAGAAATGGGTTCTATCCTACGTTAGCCGCTCTAGACAATGAGGAAGCATCTTGCGCCACCACGGCCAGTCGTGATTCACATCAAGACCCCAGATGTCTAACGTGTGAGGAATGTTCTTCGACCGGAGTACATTTGACAGCTCACGACTGCGATCTGGTGCTTCGTATGCTCCCTGTCCCGAGAGAATGAATATCGCATCAGCCTCCTGGAGACGTGGCAAGTGTTGCTCATCATTGAGATTTGGTAGGTAGTCAAGAGGGTTATTGAAATAGACGTTATCGTCGTAGTAACCATGAAGATATGCCTTGATATCGTAACTCCCACTCATTGCGATCACGCCGCGAAATAGATCCGGATGCTTGAAGTAAGTGTTTGCCGCCAGAAACGCACCCAGGCTGGCTCCGGTCGTCAAGGGTCGCGCACTAGCGTCGCCCGTGTCATGACGAATCAGCGGCACCACTTCCTCGGTTAGGTAACGATCATATCGTGCAAGCAATTCTGCTTTGAGCCGCGGCGGCATCTGCTCATTGAGGAGACTATACTGGTTGACGCTATTGATCGAATAAGCGCGTATCTGACCACGATCAATAAAGGGGCGTATGGCCTCGACTAGATGGAAACGCTCGTATTCCAAGTAGTCGGCGGCGGCGGTAGGGAACATTAACAAGGGATAACCGTGGTTTCCGTAAGCGACGAGCGGCATCTCAATGCTTAGATTATGGCTGAACCAGGCAGTGGTGCGGCGTTCCATTTGGCCCTTCCGGTAAGAATCTCGTTCAGAAAAGATGGGAGAACGTGTTTAAAACTGAGGTGCGCAGATATTCTCTCAAGTCGCGCGATTGTAGCAAGTATTGGCCAGGGGACTGGGAGTTTCATTCACATCGCTGTTTTCGGCGAAATCCGGGATCTCATGGGCTTTCCGCTTACCGAGATTTGAGTAGGCTATTGCGTCAAGAGTAACAAGAGAGGCTTTGCTCAAGCCTTTGAGAACGCTCCTTGACGCTCTTCTGAACCTTCTGTTATAAAACGCTCTTGCGCCCTGATGCTTGTTTCGGCTTTAGGGCGTTTCTTCCGCAGTAGCTCAATGGCAGAGCATTCGGCTGTTAACCGAAGGGTTGTAGGTTCGAGTCCTACCTGCGGAGCCAGATTGGACGAAGGTCGCTGGAGTTACCTCCGGCGGCCTTTTCTCTTTGCCAGGCAGTGTTAGTAACAGCAAGCAGATCAAATGGTTGGCGAAACGTAGCAGTGAGCGCGCCGTGCTTCCACGTCGAGTTCGAACACCCAAAATCGAGCAATTTCTGTAGAAAATAAGGCCTCAGCGAGTTCGGTATCAGGGCAAGCAGAGACTGATTTGGGAGCACGTGCCCAGTCTCTTAGCCATG
>Ga0214473_10008233_pt1 | contig 12340 bp, 21 predicted proteins | sample RVTome_7_FD_203509 | JGI IMG/M metagenome (GOLD analysis project Ga0214473, IMG submission 203509) | Soil microbial communities from uranium-contaminated site in the Upper Colorado River Basin, Wyoming, United States - RVT98D197 | ecosystem: Environmental > Terrestrial > Soil > Contaminated >... | reverse complement strand
GATGCTACGCGTGGACTGACCCAGCTCGGCGCGGATCGGCGCGTAGACGAAGGAGAGGGCGGCAGCCGTGGACGATCCGGCGGCGGCGCCTGACGCGGCCGCCCTGGGAGCTCCTGCGGCCAGGGCGGTACCAGATCCGGACGCGCCGCCGGACCCGAGGGACGAGCTGGCCCCGACGCCGTCTGGCGTGGCGGCGCCGGACGAGCTCGCCTCGGCAGACGCGGTCGAGGTTCCGACGGCGGCCGCGCCCGACGTGCCCGCGGCGGCTGCGTCCGATGCCCCCGCGCTGGTGCCGGTCGCCGTGGAAACGCCGGCGGAACTCGCGACCGTCTCCGCTATCGAAGACCCGGCGCCGTCTGCGGCGCCCTGTCCTGATGCGGCGCCGGAGCCCTCGCTCGAGCTCGAGGCGACAGCGGAAACCGTAGCGACACCCGTGGCCGACCCGGCGGCGGAGCTGGTGGCGGCGCCGATCGCGGCGGCGGACGCCGTGCCGTCAGAGGACCCGACCGACCCGCCCTCGCTGAATGCCGATGCGCTGGCGGTGCCCGCGGCGGTCGCGGCGCCCTCGGCGGTCGCGGCGCCCGTGGCCTGCGCGGTAGCAGAGCCGGGAGCCGCCCCGGACGCGGCCGCGGTGCTCGACCCCGCAGCGGACGCGCTGGCGGTGGACGCCGACGCGCCTGAGGCCTGCGCGGTTGGGGCGCCGACGCCGGCAGCTGTGCCCTGGCATGGAGAGGACGCCTCCGCCGCGGCCACGCTCCCTGCGGTCCCATCCACGGCAGCGGAGCCGGCCGAGCTCGCGGCGGCCTGGAACGACGCAGCTCCGCCGGCGGATGCCGTGCCTTGGCCTGCGGATGACGCAGCAGCCGCCGCGGAGCTGATTCCGACGCCAGCGGCGGTCGCGGCGCCGGATGCTGCACCCTCTGCTGCTGAGGTCCCTACCCCGATGCCTGCGCCGTCAACCGTCGCGACGCCCGCGGCGGACGCGCTCCCCGCGGCGAATGAGCCGCCCGTTGCGAGCGCGGTCCCCTGGCCTGCCGTGGTGGCCGCGGCGGCCGCGACGCCGGCACCGGCTCCCGCGACGGCGGAAACGCCATCGGCACTCGCACTGGCGGCATAGAATGCGGCTCCCGACGCCTGGACCGTCGCTGCGCCGGCAGACGCGCCGGATGCATCGGCGGTCGCGACGCCCGTGGCGGACGCCAAAGCACTCCCTGCTGCGAGCGCGACGGCCAGGGCGAACGAAGCGCCGATGCCGGCCGGGGTTGCGACGCCGGCACTTGACCCAGTCCCCTCGGTCTGGGCCGTGCCGAGGAGGGCAGCGGACTCCGCGCCCTGATACCACCACATGCTCATGCGACTTTCCTGATGGAGGCGTCGAAGGCCCGATCAGCACCGGCCGTGCGCGTGAGCGTCATGTCCCAGCCGTTGATGAGGATCAGCATCGGGGTGACGAAGACCTCCGACTGCACGTCGGTCAGCACCGCCTGGAAGACGACCTTCTGCGTCCCGCCCGTGCCCTCGACCTTTTCCTTGACCTTGATGACGTACTCGTCGCCCTTCACCATGTTCCCGGCGTCTACCCAAAGCTGGTACACGCCGTCGTCGGCGATCGACTGGAGCGTGGTCGTGCCCGAGACGATGGATAGCTCCGTGGTGCCGACCGTCACGCCGTCGATTTCGTACGGCTCACTGATCGGCATCAGTCCGTCCTCTCCATGTCGTGTCGTCCACCGATCGTCATCAGCTAACCGCGTGGATCATGCAGCCGTAGGCCGCGTCGTTGCTTCCAGAGTTGCTCACTCTCGCCGCCAGACGAGTACCGGAAGGAACATCACAAAACGTCGGCATGTTCGGATACATCCCCTTCATCTCTTCGGACGAGTCCTGATCAAACCAATACGACTGCGCGATCTCCTCCTCCGCAGCAGCCGCACCGATACCGATGTCAAACGCGTACCGCCGCACCTGGGTCGTGGTGTCCGTCTCGACCTGAAATGACGGAACGAGCGCGAAGTGGTCCTCGCTGGTCGCCGCGACTACCTGCGTCCAGGCGCCCTCAGCACCAGACGCACCCGGCGTGATCGCTAGCCCTCGCGGCACGGATGGCGCGGTCGGGTAGGTGACGACCTTGGACCCGATACGGAACGGCGGGATGCCGTCGCCGCCGAATAGGTAGATGCCGATGAACACGGCCGTTGACACGCGCGCCCCGGCCGACGCCGCCGCGAGCCTGCTCCCGGCGGGGATGTACAGCGGGAATGACCACACCTTTCCGACGCCCGAGGCGCAGTAGCCCATCAGCAGATTCGGGATCAACACCTCCTCGGTGGCCGCGCCGATCAGAATGTCGACCATCCCCTCCGACGCCGTGACCCCCGCGCCGTAGTTGCCCGCGATGATCTGCATCCAATAAGCGTCGAAGAGCGTGGACGCGAACAGCTCCGTGACCGCCCCCTTCGTCCCAGCGCTCGCGCCCGTCGTCACGGCCGGACCGATGCTGGCAGAGCCAACGATCCCGGTGTTGTGCTCGACGCGCAGCCGGCCTTTCTTGGGTACCCAGAGCAAGATCGACCCTCCGTTTTTAGAGCCCGATCATGACAGCCCGTACGCCGGCGAGGGCGGAGCTGAGTTCCGGCGCCACGGCTGCGATTCTGTCCAGCTCTTTCGCGTCGGAGTCGCGCAACGCGTCCCAAAGGACTTGCGCCGCGTTCGCCATCTGGGTCGCGCGGGTCAGCTCGGCCACGGGTACGTCGGCAGATGGCTGCGGCGCGACGGCCTCGAGCATCCGCGAAGCCTCCCCGGGCCGGAACACGTGCGGCTCGATCCGCCCGACGACGACTGGCATCAGTCCCCCAACGCCTTGGCTCCGATGCGGCGCGACCCGCAGTCGAGGCAGCACATGACGACACCCTTCCCGTGGCGGCCCTGGCGGAGCTGGAGATTCTCGGGCCGGTTGTCGGCCTTGTCGCCGTTGATGTGGTGGACGGTCTCGGATGGCAGTAGCGGGCGGTTCAGTGCGCGGGCCAAGACGATGCGGTGCTCAGGCGCCCCGCCGTTCTTGTTGCGCATGCTGGCCATCGAATCTGCCGGTGGCACGCGCATCTGAATGTACCCTCGCGGATCAAGATTACGACCACCCTTCCAGTTCGGATTCTCCGGTCCGAACCTGACCGGACGCGCGATGCTCCGCTTCCGCCGCAGTCTTGCGGCAACCGTCAACGGACTCCTGCCGATACGCTCGCCGATCTGTTTGAAGGTGAGCCCTTCGGCGTACAAGGCTTCTACTCTTGCTACCTCTTCGTCGGTCAGGCGAGGCTTCTCCCAGCCGGTGACTCCTTTGCGCCTTAGCACATCCAAGACAGTGCTGGTGACGCATCTGTACTGCCTGGCGATGCCCAGAGCGGACCGGCCGGCCGCGTGTAGCCGAAGGACTTCAGCCTCATCGGCAGCATCAAATCTCTTGATCCGCTGGCGGTACTCGGCCAGCCCTGTGGTTGGTACCCTAGCCCTCTTGAGCACGTCGTAAACGGTCTTGTCGCAGACGCCCAACATCTGAACCACCTTGATCCCGCTCTTGGTCTGCTTGTAAGCAGCCACGATTTCCTCGTCCGTCACGCCGTTCCTTCGAAACGCCATCGGTCACCTCACTTGAAGTGCCCCGATTATACTCCTAGTCCTCACTAATCGTACTGGCTACGGTCAACCTCGGGGTGACTCCGTTTCCGGTCACGATGTTGGGCGAAACCGTTCCCGAGTAGAGCAGCTTCCCAGTGCCGGTCGAGGCCGTGCCCACGCCGAAGTGGGTGACCGTACCTGAGCCTCCCGTGCCTGCCGGGAAGTCGATGTTCGCGACCGGGCTCACGCTGTTGGCGGTCACGGTCCAGCCGCCCGTCGTGCGCGCGACCGCGACGCGGGCGTAGGACGTGTAGGTGGCCTCGCTCGTGGTTTGGTCGCCAGCCTCGCCCGGGTCCGCCGTGTGCAGGCTGACCTGGAGGTTGGTCAGAGGCGCGGTGGCGGCGTTGTCCGCGATGTTCGCGATGGCGGTCGCGTTGAAGATCAGCTTCAACCAGTCGTTTTCGAAGACGTTCCCCTTACTCATTTGTGTTATCCTTTTCTTTTCCCCTAGCCTTACTGCCTCGCGCGCAACGCCGCGAGCGTCGCGTCCTTCGCAGCTTGCTCGCGTGCCGTCGGGTACGGTGCGCCAGCTCCGGCGATCACCTGCTCCAGCGTGAGCTCAGGCAGCGTGTACGGGCGGGCGAAGCGCTGCTGCCCGCTGGCCGTGCTCACGCACTCGGCCGCGTTGTGCTGGGCGCCGAAGACGTTCCCGGCGAAGTGCAGGCCGTCCGCGCGCAGGCTCGACTCCTCATCGTTCTTGGGCTGATCGCCGAAGATGCAATCCCAGGCCACGCGCTCGCTGCCCGGCAGGAAGGCGTTGCCGACGACGTTGATCCTGTCCTGCGCGCCGTCGTCGTCGATCAGCATGCCGTAGCCTCCGGCGCCTTTGCCGATGGCTGAGCCGTAGTCGCGCCAGAGGGCGACCACGTTGGCGACGAAGTCGTAGTCGTAGACGCCCTCGTTCAGCTTCGGCTGACGCTCACCGTTGAAGGCGTAGACGTTGGCGAACTCGGTCAGGTTGTAGCGGGCGCGCGGGTCGGAGCGAGGGACCACGGCGTCGCAGCCGGTGCCCCGGGGGTGGTAGGAATCGATGATCAGCGTGCGGCTGATCGTGCCGTCGTGGACGCCGCACCAGAAGTCGGGGCCGTCGTCCGCCGCCCCGGAGAGCGTCATGTGGTCGATCACGAAGCGGCAGGAGCCGCGCCGGTTGCCCGTGCAGATCGTGGGATTCGGATCCCACGCCGGAGCGCCGGAAGGCGCGCCGTCACCGTCGACCGAGAGCGTCCCGGCATCATTCTGTGTCGCCGTGCCTGGCGCCCAAAGGCCAGCGCTGCGGAAGCCGCGGACGATGAAGTCGTGCGTGGCGACGAATTTCAGGGCCGGGATCTGCCACGCGGCCTGCTCGACGGTGATGCCAGGCGCGGGCGCGCTGAAGCCGTCGATGGTCAGGTAGGGCGCGCGGATCTTCATCTCGCTGGCGAGCTTGATCTTGCCCGCGACCGCGAACGTCACGACGCGCGGCCCCTGCCGGTTCTGCACGCAGTCACGCAGGGAGCCCGGGCCGGAGTCGGCGAGCGAGGTCACCACGCAGGAGCTCGAGGGCACGCCGGGTAGCACCGTGGCCCCGCCCTGAGTAACTGCCCCGAACCCCACAGCGTCACCGGGAGGGGGCGGCGGCGGCACCGTGGGGCTCGGGCTGGGCGAAGGGCTACTCGAGGGCGAAGGTGACGGCGTAGGCGTAGGCAACGGGCACGAGTAGCAGAAGCTCCCGACCGGGCACTGCGGGCGGCTCGTCTCATCCACGCATCCGCCCACCAAGCAACTCGCTGGCTGCTGCGCCGCGCAGACGTAGCCCACGACACTGGGCACGCTGGGATCGGTCCCGCGTTGACAGCCGTCGAAGCACGCTCCGGGCGAAGGCGACGCGCTCGGCGAAGGCGAGGGACTCGCGGACGGAGACGGGCTCGGGCATTCCGGACACGGAGGCGCGGGCGTCGGCAGGCCCACGCACACGAGCCGGCCGGCCTGCGCGTCGAAGGCGCACGTCGGCTGCTGCGCGTGGGCGGCGATTGCCAGCCACACGACGGCGGCCGGCACGAACGGCAGAACGGCAAGCCAGCGACGCATCATTAGTCACGCCTCCAAGAGCGCAGCCCCGGCCGCGCCAAGAACAGCAACAGCCCGAGCACCGCGCCGAATCCACCAGCCGCGAGCAGCGGCCGGAACTCGAGCGAGAAGTCCCCGCCCGCCATCTGCGTCACCAAGTACGCGCTGCCGGCCGTGCCGATGCCGTTCGCAATCGACGCGCCGACCGCGCGACCCGTCACGATGGCGCGCTCCTTCCACGACAAGAGCGCCCAGGTGCGGATCATCTCCCCCGTGTTCATGCCTTCGGAGCCGGCGTCTCGGCCTTCGGCGATCGCAGCCAGAAGCCAAGCGCCGCTGTCAGGAACGTCGCGCCCAACGCGGGTAGCATCCCCATCAGCTCTGGACACGTCCCCAAGAGCTGCTGCATGATCGCAGCGAAGCCGGCACCGGCCGCGCCGAACGCTGTGACCTTTAGTCCGCTCATACCCTTCACTCCTCACCCCCAGTCGGCATCGCCACCGCGATACCCACGCGCGCAAATCCACCATCGCCAGTCACTAGGTCCGCGACCGCGGACATGGCCTTCCACAGCGGAACCTGCGCCACCACGATCCCGCGCACCCCGTCCCCGGCGGCCTCGTGCCGCCCGACCAGCGCGTACACGTAGCCGGCGCCGCGGCCGAGCCGCACGCCAGCGCCCCAGGTCCGCGGGGACGCCGAGTCGCCCTCGAGGCGCGCCGTGATCCCGTACACCGCGGCGAGTCCCAGGCCGGGCCGCACGTCGTAGTACGCCCCGCCGTGGGCCTCGATGCTCTGGTAGCCGTCGAGCCCCGCGGCGAGGTCCAGCTCCTCGCCGGGCAGCGCGGAAGCGTCCACACGGCCCACGACGTGCAGGCCCCGGTAGAGCGCGACGTTGGCGGCGACCCGCCCGCCCCACACCTGCTGCGTCTGCCCGCCCTCGGTGAGCAGCACCCGCCAGGCCCAGGCCCCCGCCTGCGTCTCCTGCGCACGGGCCACGGCAGCCGCCAGAACGAACGCGAGTGCGACCCAGATCCTCATCGCGCCTGTCTCCCACGCTCGACCGCCGCCTGCTCACCCAGCACGCGAACCTCGGCGCGCAGTTCGCGGATCTCCCGCAGAACCTCCAGCTCGAGCTTGTCCATCCGGCGCTCGTTGACCATGACCTGAGCCTCGACCACGACGAACCGCTCTCGCAGACTGTCGGTGGACAGAAGATGTACAAAAAACCACACGGCCTGTCCCGCCTGGAGCGCGAACAGCACGAGAAGTATCCACAGCGAGCCGTTGAATCTCTCCCTCAGGCCAGCCCCCATGCCCGTGATGGCCGCGCTCAGGCCCATGCCTCGCGGGTCTCCCACGGAATCACGGTGCGCCGCCGCGCTGAGCCGCTTCTGCTCGATAGGTATGCTTTGGCAGTCATGGGCGTCTGGCGCCCAATGGTCGCGGCAGAAAAACAGCAGGCACCCGCCGCCCGGGCCGGACACGCAGCGATCCAGGTCCGCCTCGGCCCCGCAGCGGAGGCAGGCACCCAGCAGCACGTCACGTTGTCCTCTCGGGATCGGGCTCGAGCGGCATGCGCGCCCGGTGCGGCGTCGGTTTGCCGCGCGAGATCCAGGCCAGCTCGCGCGCCGCCTTGATCTGCTCCAGCAGCAGTTGGCCGTCCGCCTCCGGCACGCGCTGATGGAGCAAGACGAGGCGGAGGATCTTGCGGTTGAAGTCCAGGGCCGCGTGCGAGTCGCGGTCCGCGCGCCGGATCGCGCCGTAGGCCCACCACGCGAGCCGCACCAGCGCCAGCACCCCAGCCGCGATCAGCGCCGAGAGCGCCTTGTTCGCCACGTCCAGCCAATCGACCCCATTCACGACCAGTCACCGCCCTGCTCCTTGCGTCGGCGCTTGCTCGCGCACTCGGCCATGCGCTTCAGATCCGTGGACAGCGAGGACTCGAGCCCGCCAGCGCGGACGTGGTTGATCACCGTCTCCAGCGCCGCGTCCTCCCGCAGTTCCCGCAGGTGCCGCCACGCTGCGTAGCCCGCCCAGGCCAGCGACAAGGCCGCGACGACGAAGGCGCCGGTGACGAGATGGTCGGCCATCAGTGCGTGCTCGTGTTCACGCGCGGCGCATCGGCAGTGAGCTTGCCGCGCTGATAGGTCATGGCCGGCGGCGCCCACTGGCGGCGAGGCCTGCTGGCCCGCGTCTGGACGATGAGTCCGCCGGCGTCTACCAGCTCGGCCAACGCGCCGAAGGTCACGCAGATGCCGACCAGCGCAAGCCCAAGGATCACTCCGGCCACGAGCAGCACGCCGCAGGCGAGCGCCGCCAGCGCACGGCCGAGCCAGCGCAGCAGCGTCATCAGGAAGGTGCCTCGCTGATGTCAAGGTAGTAGAACTTCCCGACCTCGAATACGTCCGGCACGACGGTTGCGACCTTCAGACTTCCGGAGGGAGTCGCTGCGAAGAACGTCTTGTTCTCCTCGCTTCCGCTCTGCACCGCCATGAGCTCGGCATCGTGCAGCACGGCGTGGCCGCTCCAACCCTTCCGCTTGGTCACGGACACGCATTCGAACTTGCAGCGCACCATCACTTCCCTCCGCCTGTCTCGACCATGACCTTGACCTGCGTGGAGTCCTTGCTCGCGTTCTCGCGGATGAAAGCGCACACGTCGGCGGCGGCAGTCCGCGCAACCAGCTTGACCGGGAACGTTCCGCCGCTGCGCCCGTACCGAAAGACCTTCTTCATCGCCCCTCCTACTTCTTGCCCTTCCCCAACTCGCGGGCCGTGCATGCCGAGGGTGAGCGGTCGTCGCTGGTGCAGGCGCGCACCTCGACCGGGGACGCGCCCAGGATCCTCAGCGTCGCCCCGATGCCGTCGGGCTCTGGCGTCACGCCTGCCAGGCCGCGCACGATGGCCCACGCCGTCGGGCTCACCGGGTAGCGCTTGCGGCATTCCTCGCCGGCCTTCCGCGGATTGCCGGGGAACTGCGCCCTGAGGTCGACGCACGCGCCGGTGGCCTCGGCCCACTGGTCGATACCGCACTGGCTCCGCGGGACAGCCTCGCCCAGGACCTTGCATGGATTCTCGTCCGCGGGCAGGCAGACCCAGCCGTGGGAGAGGCCCTGCCGCATGTTCTCCAGCGTGATCGGATCGCAGAGCCCCGTCTTCGCGGTCGAGTCCAGCTCGCAGACGTCGCCAGCCAGGAACACAAATGGCGCGGCGTTCGGTCTCGCCCTCGGTTTCTTGCCGGTCACGCAGGCCGGAAGGTTGTCGTTGTCGCTCCCGGTCAGCTCTCCCTGGCATACAGGCTTCCCGCCGCGGCGGCAGCCGAGCACGCCCCAGCCGCGATTGACCTCGGGCGGCGGGCTGGGCCAGATCGGGCCGGGCGCCGGAGTCGGGCTCGCACTTGCACTGGGGCTCGGCTCCGGCGTCGGAGGCGCAGTTGGCGCCGGCGAGGGCAATGTGGTCGGAGGTGGCGGGAGCGTAGCCGTTGGACTCGGCGTGGGGCTCGGCGGTGGCAAATCCGGCGATGGAGCTGGGCTCGGTGAACCAGGCGTGGACGGGCTCGGCTCCGGGGTCGGCACCGGCGAGGACGGCGGGCACGGGATCACCGCGCCCGTCGAAAGATCGAAGCAGATCGCCGGCAGCGGGATCGGGCGATCGCACGTCGCGGCCAGCAGGGCGAGCACGATGAGCGGCAGCGAGCGCCTCACTTGAAGAGCGCCATGCAATCGGCTCCGCCCCAGAAGAGATGCCCGCAAAGCACACCCGCCAGGAAAGGAACGACGGGGCGCCTCAGCGACGCGCGCCACACCGACTCGCTCAGCGTGCCGCCAGGTCGCCGCATCGCAGCCCACATGTCGTAGCCAAGCGCCAGCACGATCAGCACGCCCCACGCCATTTCCGGACTCACAACCAACCTCCACGCTCCTTGTGAACTCGGGCGGCCCACTCAGCGATGCCGTTTACGTACACCTCGAGGCGCATCGAGCCGTTCTCTTGCACGTCGTCGCCTGTACTTCCGCCGTTGTAGCGAGCAAGAGCGCGCGGGACTGACTGCTCCGTGGCCGCGAGCTCCGCGCACAGGATCCGCAGTCCGAAGGCAATGTTGGTGATGGGCAGGAACAAGAAGCCGAAGTTCATCTGCGTCCCGGGCGGCACACCGCAGAGGCGACGCGCGTTGTAACCCATGACTTGCATCAGGCCGTAGCTCTTGTCGTCCTCGAGCGGACCGTCGTCCCGCTCCGGTGCGTCCGCGTCCTCGGCCGCGTCCTTCCGGTCAGCGAGGTCCTGATGCCGCTCGTAGCGGATCGCCTTCGGGTTGCCGCCGCTCTCCTGCAGGATGAGCGCCTCGAGCCACACGCCCGGGGACCAACTGCGCCACCAGGGGAGCGACACGGAGAGCGCGGCCGCGTTGATGAGCGGGCGCAGGAAGCTGGTCGGGAGAGTCACGCGTGCCCCCTGATGGCCGGCCGCGCTGTCGCACAGGAGTGCCGCGACGCGGGAAGGCTGCTCCAACACCGCGCGCTGGGCGTCGGCCGGCCATCGGGAGGCATCATTCCGGCCCCATCATTCCGGCCCCACCAGAACGCAAAAAGGCCGGGTCGGCTGCCGTGGGACGCCAGCAGCTTTCCCGGCCTCATCCGAACCGGTTGGGACAACCCGGCTCGTCAGCCCGCGCCCTCTTCCGCTGGGGCGCTAGTTCCTAATCGTCAAGAATGGTGCGCCTACTTGCCGCCTTTCGTCAAGGACTTCTCGCGCCGCACGTGCCGCCTCCACCCGCGCGAGGGGCGTTCTCGCGTATGCCCACGCATCGCCCGGAGCGCCTTCTCCATCGGCCTGCGGAGGCGCGCAAGGGCACGCGCCGAGCGGTGCGTCTCCCGGCCTATCCAGGCGAACGCGCGCCCGAGCGCGTCAGCGGCGGCCACGGCTTCTTGAAAAGCGACCTGGCTCATAACCTGGCCGTATAGCTGTGCATCACCTTCCACTCTACCACTCGGCCCTCCTCGTTGGTCCGGTAGTGGATCTCCTCCTCGACCTCGCGGTGCATGTCGCGGATCTGTTCCAGCCGACGCACGAGCGCGCCCAGACCATCCGCCGGCAGCAGCGCCTCCAGGCGCTCGGCCATCGAGGGGCGGCGCGCTGGCTCGACCCGCTCGACCTTCGCGGGCGCCGCGGCCGGCTTCGCCTTCAGCTCGAGCTCGTGGGCTCCCGCGGCGGCGGCCGCAGGTCGAAGTCCCCCTGCAGATTGCCTGCTCTTTTCAGGCTCGGCCACGGTGCTCCCGGTCCATCCACTTCCGATCCGCCTGGGTCAGCGTGACTGACTTTCCACCGTGGCTTATGCTTACGGACTCCACGCTCGACCCGGCCGCCGGGGCGATCTTTCGCACGGCGTCCCGGAACTGCGGGTCGCCGACCAGGCTCTCCGCTACGTCCTCCAGCGACAGCTTCCCCTGCCGGGAGAGGCGGAGCGCCGCGGCGAACTGCTCCAGGTCGCGCTTGTAGCAGCCGTGCCGAGCGACGATGGCAGAGAACTCCTCGATGTCGTGTTTCCGAATGCGCCAGACCTTCCGCCCTCGCTCGTCCTCGACCTGCTCGCCGTCCCCGTCCAGCTTCGGGGACGCGTGACACAGCTCGTGGTCGACCAGGGCTTCCCGCTGCTCGTTGGTCACCGCGGCGTCTTCGAAGAACTCCTTCCGCAGGATGATCACGAAGTCGTAGGCCGCCAGCTCGCGGTCAAGGTCGGACGCCCGCTTGCACTTGCCCAGCGTGACCCGGCCGTCGACGTCAGGCTTCCACGAGAGGTTCCAGGCGAGCGCGATACGCGCGTTCGTCAGCTCCTCGTGGTGCGCCTCGATCAGCCGGTTGAGCATCGGGTAGAGTGTCTTCCCCGGTTCGCTGTCTGGCTCGATGAGCTGATAGCTCACCTTCCGTCCGGCTTGCTGCTTTCGCTGCTGCATCTATCCATCCTCCCCGGGTTGGCGATCGAACAGTCCGGCGGCCCGCGGGCTCGACTCGTCCGCCCTCACCGCAGCTGTCACCCGCTCTAGCCACACGTTCACGTCCTCGCCCGGAATGCGGCGCGTTGTCGCTACCGCGCGCTCGTAGCGCGCCTTCTCGTCCGCGCCGTTGAACACGGGGCGGGGGTTGACGACCGGCGTCCACACCGTGGGCTCGCTACTCGACCAGCCACGACGGGGCGCGCTCACGCCTTGACCCCGGCCGCCTGGTCCTCGGCCACGATCTCCAGCGCCTGGACGCGCAGGATGTCCACACGCTCGGCGCCGGCGACCACCACGGTCGCGGGCTCGATGTACGGCGCCGGCGCCGGTAGCCGCGGCACGCTGGCAACAGCAGCCTTGACCAGCTCGAGGCCGCGGCGCGCCAGCGCGCGGTCCTCCTCACGCTCCTCGGGGGTGCGCCGCTCCGGAAGTAGTCCAGAGACTGGCGGTCGCCACGCCCCCGCGTAGTCAAGCAGCGCCGCAATCGTTGGGAACCAGCGCTCGTGGCGTACCGCCTCCCGCACGGCGTGAAGCCAGGGCGCGTCCGCGAGCTCGTCCAGGTGCTCGCGGTACAGCCCTGCACGATCGGCCTTGATCTGCGGATCGCTCACCGCGTCCGGCAAG
>Ga0214473_10008232_pt1 | contig 12341 bp, 5 predicted proteins | sample RVTome_7_FD_203509 | JGI IMG/M metagenome (GOLD analysis project Ga0214473, IMG submission 203509) | Soil microbial communities from uranium-contaminated site in the Upper Colorado River Basin, Wyoming, United States - RVT98D197 | ecosystem: Environmental > Terrestrial > Soil > Contaminated >... | reverse complement strand
CCCCTTTGCCTTCCCCCCCAACCCGATTCATGGCGTCATTCCAATCACCAGTACCGATCAAAGGTAGACCATGCGAACCACTGGTAGCTCCTTTTTCAATAGCCCGTTGGCAGTGTTCTAATAAAGTATATGTTTCATTGGTTCCCAGATATTTATTATAGCGTTCGTTTTCATTCTGGCTCAATGGCGGTGCCTCGAGGAAAGGAATTTTTTCTTCGAGTAGGCTCACATCCCCACTGGTTTCGATGTATAAGGCAGTCACATAAGGAAGCCAAAGCAAATCATCAGAGGTACGCGTTCGCACACCTCGACTGGATGGTGGGTGCCACCAATGCATTACGTCGCCTTCAACAAACTGGTGTTGAGCAGCATTGAGTATCTGGCCGCGGGAAATTCCTGGATCGATCGCCAGTAAGGCCAGAACATCCTGGAGTTGGTCACGGAAACCAAATGCCCCGCTGGTTTGATAAAAAGCCGATCGGCCCCAGATACGGCAAGAGAGGCTTTGGTAGAGCATCCACCGGTTGAGGATCAAATCGATAGCTGGTTCGGGTGTATTCACCTGCACTGTATTGAGCAGGTGGTCCCAGAACACCCGGGTGCGCTCCAAAGCAGCTCCCACGTAAGCGAAGTCATGGTATTTCCTGGCTAGCTCAAGGGTATGCTCCTTATTGCTCCCTTGCCCCAGCACAAAGTAGATCTCTTCAACCCCACCGGGGAGTAGATCGATGTGCAGCTGGAGGACAGCGCATGGATCCTCGCCGGGTGAAAGGCGTGTTTCCAACCCGATACGATGCAACGCAACCGGAAAAGCAGGTGTTCCACCCCGCCCCAAGAACTCAGTCCGGTCGGCCGTCAGTCCGTGGACCGGTTTGTTGGCGATGAGGAAAGCCACTCGCTCACCAAATTCGGCATTGTAGGGATTGGTAGCCAGTAAGCAGTACTCGGCTGTGTCATACTCTGGAATGATATATGGCATAGACGCGGCATGGGTAGTACCCAACACCCATTCGATGTACTGAGTGGCTGTAATCCGGCGGTTGTGATTCCAGGTGTTTTCAACCCGCAAGTGGATAATTTTAACCGGATCCTCTGGGCTGGCGAAGAGTGTCAGGCGCTGGCGAAGACCGTGGGAATTATGCTCAAAGATGCTATAACCCGCCCCGTGTGTAACTCTATAAGGTTGGCCAGCTCCAGCAGGGAGAGGTGTGGGGGTCCAAACATCACCGGTCTCCTCGTCTCGCAGATAGAGTGCTTCACCCGTTGGGTCGCGAACCGGGTCGTTAGACCAGGGTGTAAGGCGGTTTTCTCCGCTATTAATCGCCCAGGTGCTTTGGTTGCCGGTTTCACTGACTATAAAACCGAAATTTGGATAACCGATTACATTGACCCACGGTGCCGGAGTAAACCTGCCGGGAGGGAGCTCGATGACATATTCGCGGCCATCTTTACTAAAACCGCCATACCCGTTAAAAAACTGCAATGGTTCAATTGAATGTAGGGGATCCTCCGTGCTGGGAATGGCAATACCTTCGGTGGATCTGGTTGGAATAAATTCGGGTAGATGATAAACCCGGATGGGGTATACCGGCATCTGATCATCCAGGGATCCATGATCTCCCCTAAAAATGAAGCGTCCCGCAGTTTGTAGTAAAGCGTGCTCCTCAGAAGTGATCTGGTCCGCATAAAGGATGAATATGCCCCCGCGCTTATTCAACCACTGCTCGCCGTTCAGACGGCTGACCATGCGGTGGAGCATCCCGTTTAACTCTGCGCCGTAATCGGTCTGCTGATGGTTGAGTATTACAACATCCACCATAAAGCGGCGGCTACGCAAGAATTCATGTACCCGCAAAACCTCACGGATTAGATCGATCTGTTTGGGATCATCGAGCTCTATAAGTAGTATGGGAAAATCACCTGAAATGCCAAAATGCCATAACCCGGACTGACCGAGTCGGTTTGTAGCAATCGTTTCTGGCGAAGCGCGCACCGCCTTGAACGGATATAGTAGTGCTGAAAGCACCAGCAAGGTATCTTTGAATGCCCGAGAATCATAGTTTTGCTTCCCCAGCCAGGTCTGGGCGGCTATGTTAGCCTGATGGAATGAACGCTCGATCAGAGACCAGCTGGAATATCGCCGGGCTAATGCCAGGAGCGCTTCCCGGCTGTCTCCAACGAAGGTCAGATATGCCAGTTCTGTGCTTTCATGTGGATCAAGTTTGACTTCTTTTCCAAGTGCAAAGATCGGGTCAAGTGTAGCGCCAGTTGTTCCTGTGAGGTACTGCTCAGTAGTGAGTGCGACCGGGTTACGGAGGGTTCGGCCTCGACCGATAAAGCGGTTTCGGTCTGCTTCATGACGTACCGCTGGATGATCATCACGGAATTCGACTTTGCTATCGACTACCAGCATGTGTCCCAGGTAGACGGGCAATTCCTCGCTGGAGCGACGACGCCGCGTGAAGATTTGCATATTCAGTTCAGGTACAAATTCACTCTCGATAAACAGCTTGTTGAATGCTGGATGGCGGCTGTCTGCAGCCTGTTGGGTGAGGATCACTTCCCCATAAGAGGTCAGGCGAAGGAGGTGCGGCTGGCTATTCGTGTTGTGCAAATGGATGCGACGGATCTCGACCGGGTCGTCAGGACAAACAGTGACTTCCATGGTGGAGGTAATATTATCCTCCGTGCGATGGAAGACCGCCATATGGGCGAAGAAGGTCACCTGCATATTTGCTGCATTGGTGGGAATTGGTTGGAGCCCAGTTGACCAAAGCCCTCCAGCGGTTGCTTCCTCACCGTGGGGAAGATTCATATCTTGGATGTAGATCCATGTTCCCCACGGGTCGAGCACACCATCGGCCTGCCAGCGGGTCAGGTCAATATCTCGCCAGGTGCTGTACCCACTCCCCATATTGGAAAGCAGAACTCCATAATTACCATTTGAGAGGAGATTAACCTGTGGGATTGCGGTCTGAACCGGCACACTCCAGGGATCTATTTCAAATTGGGCTATCGTTGAGCGTAGCAATCCTTTAACATCCTCAGCATAAGGATTTTGTAGCGGAACTGCCTGTGGTATCTGCTCCTGTAAAAGCAACTCGACACTCTGGATACGGGGGTCGCTGTGCATCCGGCGAACCATAATGTCTTTGTGAAAATAATTTGCCAAAGCCATCAAGATCATGCCTTGGTGGTGAGTCATATACTCGTGCACCACTATTGATGTATCACCCATTGGGAGCCGGTCGGCGGTGAAATCAATCGACTCATACAGGCCGTACGACCCAAAATTGTTATATTCCATCAGGCTGGCTAAATTTTGGGCTACAGCGTGTGCATTGTAACTAATCGCCATAAGTGAGGCATAAGGTGCAACAACCAGGTCATCTCCCAATCCGCGTTTAAAGCCCAGCCCTGGAACCCCAAAAGCGCGATATTGGTAATTTTGATTGGCGTCAAATAAGTAAAAGCCGGATTCGGAGATCCCCCACGGGACACCTTTCGATTTTCCATACGCAATTTGATGGAGGACAACTCCCTGTGCGCTATCTGCCAACAGCGTGCCCGGATAGGAGCGTAAGAAGAGCGGCGGCATCAAGTACTCAAACATGGTCGCGCTCCATGAAAGAAGAACATACATCCCTTCTACCCTGGTTAACGGCCGGCTAAGCTGCAACCAGTGGGACTGGGGCACCTCTCCCTTTGCCAGGGCAATGATAGATGCGATCCGTGCCTCTGAGGCTAGAAGATCGTAGCAGTTATTGTCGAGCTGGCCGGTATCAAGGTTATAACCATTGCGAAACACTTGCCGCTGATGGTGATAAAGGAATTGGAAATCCATCTCCGTCACAAAGCGTTCAGCGCGGGTCGCACATTGAGCGTATATATTCATCAATGCATCAGCATTGGCTCCAGCCTGAGCTAAAGCCTGGTCCATTGCATCCAACCATTCCATCGCTTTGCGTTCCTCACCAGAATCAGGATCGGAAGTGAGTTGGGTTTCCTTAAGAAGATTGCGTAAGTCAGCAGTGTTGGGTAAACCAGCAGTGGCGGAAGCGCGGATCTGACCGAGATGCGGATTGTAAGGTAAATTATCTCTCAACGTGCTCAACCCTTGCGCAAATTGAGTCTCATTGAAAAGCCCGGGGACCTGCTCGAGCAAGTGAATCCAGGGTACCAATTCGGTAAGCGTTCGCTCTATTCTCTGGTGATGGCGTTCAACCTGAGCTGCGACTTCTTGCAGTTTGCGTAGCGCTTCCAAATCAAAAGCTAGACTGCCTACCTTAATAAGCTCAACCAGGAGCTTCGAGACATCCGGCCAAAACAATCCATTTATAGTCTGAAAAAGTGCATACCACCGGTTTGGTTTTGTCCGTACTGTCAGAATTTTATCTTTCATCTCGGCGATTCGGCGGTTGATCTCTTCAACCTGATGGTCAAATTCGGTCTTGCTCATTCCCTTTAAGATCTCGGTTAGATTGGAAAGTGTATCCAGATAACCTTGCCAGAGGTACCAACGAAAAATGCGCTCATTCGGCATTCTCTGGCATGCCTGAGAAGTTACGATCAGGCTGGCAGCCAGGTTACCACTATCTACTGTAGAAATGTAGCGAGGGTTGAGCGGTTGCAGGGTTAGCGTATCATACCAATTTAAGAAGTGTCCGCGGAAACGTTCCAGCTGGTCTAGAGTATTCATCGTTATGGTGAGGCGGGTTGCCAGTCCAAGTTGATCCAGATAACCAAAGTCATAAGCAGCCAGCGTTGAGGTGAACAGCAAGCCAATATTGGACGGAGAGGTATGATGTGCGATTATCCCAACCGGCGCCTCTTGGAAATGATCGGGCGGCAGCCAGTGATCTTCCGGGCCAACAAAGCGCTCAAAGAAACCCCAAGTACGTCGGGCGACCTGACGAAAGAGACCTACTTGCTCTTCGCTCAACGAAATCGTGCGTTGGACAATAGGCTGGCTGATCCATTGGTCGATTATAGGTGAAAAAATCCAAAGTAACAGCATGGGTGTAGCATAAATCAAGAGTGGGGCAATCCCACCATTCCCGGTAATAACATAAACTAGCTGGATTCCAATGGTTAAAGTCAGAGCCGTTACTGTCGATACGATCATCCTCAGCCAAACGGTATTCCGATAGACCTCCAAGCCAAATAGATGGGTGGTTTGGGCAGCAGTGGTCCACTGTAATAGATTGCGGTGACTGATTACGAGGCGATAAAGAGTGGTCAGGATGGCATCCAGCGCGTTATATGCCTCGTAGGGTAAGAAGACTACCGCAAATAACCAGCGCAAGAGCGACCATCTTATAGGACGAAATGCTGCACTGTAACTTTCACCTCCCAAGGTCTGCATAGCACTCCTGGCCATACTTGTAAAAACTGGGACGCCTAAAGAAAGCAGGACAATTGCCATCCAAAACCCAATGAGATCAGGCATGGAAATTGTGCCCAAAAAGAAGATCAGCAGGAGGGCAGGAGCAAGCATTGACCGGAGCAGGTTATCGATCATTTTCCAGCGATCAATTGAAGTGAGTTTAATCCCCAATTTTCCTGGATGAATCAACCACGGTAGGAGCTGCCAATCTCCGCGCATCCAGCGCTGTTGGCGTTTGACCTGGACATAATAGTTCGATGGGTAATCCTCGATCATGGTAATATCAGTGACCAGACCGGCGCGACCCATGATTCCCTCCAATAGGTCATGACTGAGCACGCTGTTTTCTGGAATATGTTCCTCCACACTGCGTTCGAATGCGTCTAAATCATAAATACCTTTGCCAACATAACTTCCCTCACCAAATAAGTCCTGGTAGGCGTCAGATACCGCGCGTGTGTACAAATCCAGCCCAGTATCTCCAGCAAAGATGCGGGTAAACCAGGAATAATTGGCGTTTCGGGGATGAATCTCCATGCGAGGTTGCAACACAGTGTAGCCGGAAAATACCTGGCCGGTTGTGTCGTTGAACTTGGCGTGGTTTAATGGATGGGCTAGTGTGCCAACCAAACGTCTGGCTACCCCACGTGGCAGGATGGTATCTGCATCCAGGGTAATCACGAAACGGACGCATTGTAATTCTGCCCAGTCCGTCGTCTCACTGGTGATAGTAGAAAAAGAGGTATCCTTACTGCCCCTCAACAGCCGATTCAGTTCATGTAGTTTGCCACGTTTACGTTCCCACCCCATCCACCTTCCTTCAGATTGGTTCCATAACCGGTTTCGGTGAAGCAAATAAAAAAGTTGTATACCTTCCGCGATGGGGTGCTGTATTTGCTCTTCACATCCAAGGTCAACAGCTTCATTCTGTTGGGCAGTACTGCTGTCAGCGGGCATGTTGCAATCAGGGATCGAATGTCCATATTTGACGTTCAAATTCTCTATTTCAGCGGCAGTGTACCTTATCATTTTTTCATCTTCAGGCAGAGTTTCGCTGTCCGCATCGCCGAAATCTGTCAATAAAGCAAAAAGCAAACCTGGCTCTTGGTTGCGTAGAAAATTCATTTCGAGTTGGCGAGTCAGGTTGTCAATTTCTCTCTGGTTGGTGATTAAGGCAGGGATAACCACCAGGGTCCGGAACGGGGCCGGAATTCCTTCAATGAAGTCGAGTTTAGGAAGGATGCGTGGTCTTATCTTCAACGTGATCACCCAATTGACCAGGCTGGCGGAAACTGCGAATATGGGAACCAATAATGCAATCGCCAATACCAGAACCGAGATCCATTGCAATGGAGCGCCGGACTGAAATATCTCCCTCAGATTGATTTCTAGTGAGACAAGCCCAAAGATCAGCAAGCTAAGGAATAAAATGCTTCCGAGGTATAAGACACTGGCATGTTGAGCCCCCCACCGAGTAAGTGCTGTTTTAACATCTGGATGATAACCAATCCTTTGTTCCAGTCTGATACGGCCTTTCCCCAGCAAATATTCCCCAAGATGCGTGAGTGTATCGGTGGGTGAACTTTCATACCCATTTGTTCCTGGAAATATTCCAGCAGAATCGGGTTTCCCTACGCTGTTTTTACGGGCCAGGTCGAGGGTGATTTTGGCAAGTTCATTTTCTTCCTGCCCACTTGCAAACGAGAGCGACTCAATTTCTTTTCGGTATAGATCACGGGTTTTAAAGTCCATCAATGGGTATAATCCGGCTGGGTCTTTACGCAGAGTCCGTTCCAAGCTGCTAGCTGCCTCAAAAAAATCGCTCCAGTTTTGTTCGGAAATAGTACGCAGGCTAAGAATTATATTAGCCACGACCCCGCCAGCTAAAGTATCGCTTGTTGAAGTTTGGTTTGCCGTAAAAGGATTACCAGTCCCAACAAGCTGTTGAGGAAAGGCAGGTAAGTCAGGAAAGGGTTGGGGACGGATGATCCATTCTAGTGCGTGCGTCAGTGTTTCGATCAGACTATAGCGCAGGAAAATCGGTAAAGCCCATAATTCGCCCATCGTCAGTGGTATATGATCCTGAATCTGAATGAGGATGACTTGTAAGTCGATCGTGTTCAATAAATAATTTTGGAAGGAAAGCGCGGCCCGCCCGATTGCATATATACGCGGCAGACCTTTCAATGGTCCACCTGCTAGTTTGGGCAACTGCTGATAATAACCAGGGGATAAATCTTCCTCGATTTGCAGGAGAGCCTGCCGGATGATGTAGTAATTGTCCAGCACCCATTCTGCGGCAAGAGTAAGTGTTAGATCCCGATTCAAAGCCTCTCTGAAATAGGAGTGCACCTTTTCAAGCCAATCTTTATATACTTTAAGGTCGTGTCCACCTATAACGATCTTCTTGCCGAGCTCCGTGGGAACGCGGCTTATCTCCTGATAATTACTTACCAGAAAATTGACCAGGTCCTGCATTTGTTCAGTTTTAGATGAAAATGAATTTCCCGAACCAGGAAAATCCGGTTCACGGATTTTATTATCTTGGTCATCCGGCATGCTTAACGTCTCCCGGATCTTTCTGCGGCAATCTCTGCTGCGGTTGGTCTCACATGAGAACGCGGCACGTCTTGAATAACCAGGACGGGTTTGGTGCCATGCTCAATGTAATTGCGCGTTACAGTCCCGTAAGGCCAGATAACATTCCCGGAATAACCATGAGCGCAAAGGACTACTATGTCGATATCTTCCTGCTCGGCTAATTCCAGTATTGCGGAAGGCACACTTGCGCTTTCGACCACACAGGTATCGCACTCTACCGGTAAACGCTCTTTCATCTCGTAAAGGTATTGGTCAACAGCCTGGTGGCTGAGTCGTAACAACTTTTCCGTAAGCTGGCTAATTTCAATCGGGAAAGGTTCCGGTATAGGTAATTCAGGCGGTCGAATCACCGCTGCTAAGAAGAGGGTCGATTTGTCACCAGCGGCTTCTGGCGTGCTATCAGTGGAGGTTTTTCCTCGCGCCAGCTCAATCGCGGCAGAGAAGGAACACTCAGCGCGGCGTGAGCTATCGATCGGGAGTAGAATTCTACGGTAACGAATTATGCTTTCACCTGTAGTGGGTTGGTTAAAGGCCCGCACAATCAGTACTGGCAGATAAATCAAGTTGATCACTTTTTGGGTGACACTGCTGATATTCCAGCGGCTCAATCCACTTGAGCCATGCGTACAGATAACAAGCAGGTCAATATTTTCGGTATGCGCAAAGTCGACGATGTTTTCCGCTGCTTTTCCTTCTCGGACGAAATAGTCAACCCGGCTCTTTTTTTCATCCTCAGCCACCATGAATTTTTCACCCAGATTTTTCCGCACTCTGTGCACGATCCCTTGCATATATGCCTCAGCCTCAGCTTTACGGAGTTGCCAGCGTAATGGATCAACAGTATTTGGCATTTCATGGTAGGAAGTTGGGTCAAGAACCTGTAGTAGGAATATGTTTGACCCAAAGATTCGTGCAAACAGCTCGGCATGAGGAATCGCTCCTTCAGCAAGCGACGATCCATCCAATGGCACCAGGATTCGGGTAAACATGAGATTCACTCCTTCCTATGAAGAAAACCTAAAGAGGGAACGGTATGGATCGATTACTGCTCCAGGCAGCCCACCGATGAGCATCATCCAGAGCTCGCTCAGCACAGGTGATAGGCTCCAGCAGGTAAAGGAAAATCACCCAAGCAAAACATGTGACGGGGTTAGCTAAGCAAATCCAGAAATCTGTGATGAAGCAGAGTGGTTCGGATATGATTTTGGCAACATCGTCTTAGGCTCGATGGCTAACGTGCAAGAAGACCCAAGGTTCCCCGTGCTGGCAGGCTGACCACACCAGAAATGATGAGATCAGAGAAAAGAGAATAGATCAAACCGTCCAGCCTCTATTGTATCAGCAATGGTGCGAACAGCGCTGCGTGGAATGAATATCCGACCTGGTAGCTTGGTTGGGAAACCAAGTCGGTGTTCGGACGACCTATAATGTATGGGTGAGAAACAGGTCGGCTACTTGTGAATCGGACTGGTCTTGCCTGCTTCTTGCTTCTGCCGCCGCACGTGTGTGCGCCGCCCTTTGGAGAGTCGTTTTTTCTTCTTTATTTTGCTAGTTTTGTCTATCATTGGTATAACTCCTTTTTAACGGATTATTACTAATACCCTGGCGCAACTCAGTCGAAGTCCACCTCGACCCCGGGTGGAAATGGGTACCCATAATGGCGCGCAAGATTGCTATTAGGAACAACCGTGGATGGTGGGACAAAGTCCAGAAAAACAGTCGCTATGCATAACAGACCTAACAGTTGGACCTAACGACCCAGAAGAAGGAAGATGCCGGCCGCGATAGCGAGCAGTCCCATGATCACATCAAGGCCCTTAAAGCTAAAGCTGAACAATGCAATCAGCCCGTACAGGATGAGCCAGATGGACAGCAAGAGCATACCGATGTTTTTCGTGAATCTTTTCATGGAAGTAATCCTTTTTTTATCAGGTGTATCGATTGGTATCATGCGAAGGGTCTGCACCTTTCGCATGACTGTTTTATCTTCTTCTTATCAGGCGCAATACGAGAAGTAATATCACCGCCCCGATGAACGCAATCAGGATCGACTCCAGGTTGATCCCCGACATATCGCCGATATGCAGTACTGAGCTGGCAATCCAGCCTCCCAACAATCCGCCTACCACGCCGACGATGATGTCACCAATCAACCCGAAGCCTCCCCCTTTCACAACTACTCCGGCCAAAAAACCAGCGATCAAGCCAACCACAATCCAGGATAGTATTCCCATTCTTTACTCCATTTCTTTTGTTTATGGTTTTATTAATTGATGTCATGCTAGGGATCTAACAATTTTGCATGACCATTGCGACAAGTAGATTTAGCTCTGCTTGGTGTTGCTGGAATTTAACGTCCATTCAAAGAGTAACTCCTGGTTGGGTGGGAGCGGAGTTGGCTGCGCGAATTGGGAACGGATTCGCGTGACGGCAACTGATGTATCATCCCCAACTGGAGAGATATGCACCCACCGGCTGATGCATACGACCCTAGGGCGTTGTTGCATAATGGATTCATTACAGGCATTCTGGCCTGGACCAATCAGGTATCGTAATGTTGAAATCCGAATAATGTATTATACAGCTATAAGAAAGGATTCATTACCCAACACGGAGGGCCTTTTTCCGGCTGATATTATGTCCTTAAACGATGATCCTGATCGTATTGATGATTGACAGAAAGAGTATAGCCATGATTGACAACCAACCCTGGGAGTTCACCTGTAAAATATGTGGCGATCATAAATTGAACGTCACTCGCATTTGGATCATCCTCGCTGGTCCGGTCAGTGAACGCTGGCAGGAATGGAGACCGCTTGAAGCTGACCATCGCTGGCATTTCGAATTTAAAGAAAGGGTGGAGGAAAAACCAGACAAAGAAGCAGAGCTAGGGGATTTCGGCGAATTTACAGAGGATGACTCTGCTTCTGAACCGAAAGAGTATGAAATATTCGAATCGGAGAACAACCCGGAAAATGACGAGTTTTATGTGAATTGCGTAAACTGCGATCGGGAGATTGAATTTGGCTGGTCGCAACCCAACCGAGGTGGGCGCATATTTCCTGCGGAATGTTCAGACTTCATTCCGGGGAAGTACTGGCCGGAACCCAGATATTTGAATTCCTGGCAGCAAAAGCACTGGCTTCGAACGGATTATCAACAGCCATAACTAATGATCGATTCGATATTCTCCGCGCCAATTATTAGCAATTGTCCGTGACAACCTCTCGTATAAGCGTGACGTTTTTGCCTGAGGTCAGATGATTAAGCCCAGCGGCGTTTAATCCTGGGCATTAATGGAGCTTCGATGTCTGAAAATCAATCTATAATCGAGATGCATGGATGCATCGTATGTGCCAGAATATCCAACATCCTTGCCGTGTACACTTCGGATGGTAAGCTGGTGGATTGTACCGTGACCAGCCCCGGCGGTCACTGCGTGCCGGATGAACTACGACTGCTCGTAGCCTGCGATACCCACACAGCAGGGGAAATTGAGACTGCATATAAAATATGGAATGCCAGGAAGGTCGAAGAGTTAGTCAATGAAAAAGCTGACGAATGAGACGGTGTTCAATGGACTTTAAGGATTATTATGAAATATTAGGTTTACCGCCGGACGCTGAGAAGAAGTTTATAAAGCAAACCTACCGCGAGTTGGCAAAAAAGTATCACCCTGATGTGAACCCGGGTATTAAAGAAGCAGAAGAGAAATTCAAAACAATTAATGAGGCGTACCAGGTTCTATCGGATGCGGAAAAGCGCAAGAAGTATGATGAGTTGCGGGCTCAATACCAGCGCTGGCAACAGACGGGTGGTCGCCAACAGGATTTCGACTGGCAAAACTGGTCAGCCAAACCTGGTCAAGGTGTACATGTCCAATACGCCAGTCCTGAAGACCTGGAAGAGTTCTTTGGGAGCGCATCTCCATATTCCGACTTTTTCAACAATATCTTTGGCCAGGTGCGTGGACGTGGCAGAGGCAGTGGCCGCGGCTCTGCGCCCAGCCCGCGCCGCGGAAGAAATGTCGAGTACGAAATCGATCTCACCTTGAAAGAGGCTTATCATGGTACAGATCGCTTATTGGAAATTGATGGGCATCGTATCCAAGCCATTATTCCAACTGGCGTGCGGACTGGTTCGCGAGTTCGTCTGTCAGGACAGGGAGAGCCGGGTCACAACAATGGGCCGGCTGGAGATCTGTATTTGATCGTGCACATCTTACCCGATGAAACCTTCGAGCGCGAAGGCGATGACCTGCACATGGACGTACCAGTCGACATCTTCACAGCTATTGCCGGTGGTGAAACCCGGGTCCCCACCTTCGACAGACCTTTGTTATTAAAGATTCCAC
>Ga0214473_10008231_pt1 | contig 12341 bp, 10 predicted proteins | sample RVTome_7_FD_203509 | JGI IMG/M metagenome (GOLD analysis project Ga0214473, IMG submission 203509) | Soil microbial communities from uranium-contaminated site in the Upper Colorado River Basin, Wyoming, United States - RVT98D197 | ecosystem: Environmental > Terrestrial > Soil > Contaminated >... | reverse complement strand
GCAGGCTGCTGCCGATGATGTCGAGCAGCTCGCCATGCCCCGAACGCTTGGCGTATCCGGTGAAATACTCGCCGAGTTCATTGAGGAGCTCATCGAGAGGCCTTCCGGTGATCTCCGCGGCGGCCTCGACCAGACCCTGGGTCACCTCTTCGGGATACTGCTCCATGGTCAGAAAGCGGTCGATGCCGGGGGCCGCCCGGGGTGGGCAGGACCCACCTGGCGGTCGCCCTGGGGTGAAGGCGGTTGAGGCCGGCTACTCGGCGCAGTTCCTGACCTGGAGATGCTCATCACCCGGCTGGTGCGAGCCCGGCACGAGAACCGACTGGACCGGGCCCTCCAGCAGCTCACCTACCCCAAGCTGCTCATCATCGACGAGATCGGCGACCTGCCTCTCTCCCGTGAGGAGGCCAGCCTGTTCTTCCGCTTGGTGGTGCGCCGCTATGAGCGGGCCAGCCTGATGGTGACCAGCAACAAGAGCTTCCTGGACTGGGGAGAAGTCTTCAACGACCCGGTGCTGGCCACGGCCATCCTGGACCGGCTGCTGCACCACGCAAGTACGCTGAACATCAAAGGCGAGAGCTACCGGCTCAAGGAGAAGCGCAAGGCTGGGCTGTTGGGACGACGAAAACCTGAGAGCGAGGATGAGAAGGAGGCGGTAACCGAGGGCTGAAGCCCGAAGCGAGCGGACAATTCACCCGATGAAAAGGGGATATCTTAAACCGGTGATTTGCGGACATTCAAAGCCGCTGTTGACACCGGGGAGGGTGAACAGCCGGGCGAGTACGGGTACGACGAAGACCCAGCGCAGCAGGCCAATCATCTGGACGACGCCTCCGGTGACCCCGAAGAGCGTCGCCACCCTGACAGCCGCCGATTCACCCCGTTCCAGGGCCCGGGGGAGCAGGGCGATGGCGATCAGCAGCGAAAGTCCCACCCCCAGGCAAAGGCGAGCCACAGCGCGATCAGGCCTGGGCCCGCGGCCTCAAACCTCACCAGGATGACCTCCGCCGGTTGGCGCAGGATTTCGGGGTAGTCGAAGGTCGAAATCAGCAGTGCGTAGGGGATGTTGACCAGGATCGCCCCTGCGATGAACAGCACCCCGGTCAGTCTGCGTACGGTAGACACGGTCACGCGATTGCCTCTCCTCTCAGCTTGAACTGGACACAGCCTACGCCTTGACACAATGTCAGAGTCAAGAGGCAGACTCGAACGACGGCAGCCGATCGGAGGCTTGGTGCCGGGTGGAGTTAGCGGTCTAGACGCTGGATCGGGAGCTGGAGTTCGATAAGCGGGGCTTCTTGTTCGACCCCCTGTTCATCGTGGGCCCGGCCGGAGAGATGGAGTTCCCGATGCGGGCCAGCGGGGGTGTGATCGTGCTGGGCCACGTGTTACAGCAGCGCCAGGATCGGGCCGGTGACCTGGTCAAAGGGACCCTGATAGAGCAGCGCGGCGGTGAGGTCCGAAGCGGGCAGTTCGGCGATCGCATATGACCCATCGGTCACCGGCTTCCCGAGGTGGTGAGGTTCGATCAGGACCGCCGTTTCGACCTCGATGTCCGTTTCCGTGTATTCCTCGGCGCGGTACCGAGTGATCTCGGAGCCGAAGGCGTCGATCCCGCACTTCGCCAGGCTTGCGTAGAGTTCGGCGTAGAGCGACTTGCAGTAGAAGCCCATCTCGGCGAAGGTTTCCACGACCGCCCGGAGGGAAGCCACGGTCTGGGCCGGGACCGACTTGACCACGACCTCGTAGGGCAGCGGTTGACCTTCCTGCTCGATCTGCTGCAGTCGAGCGCTGACCTCAGCCAGCTGCCAGTGCTTGGCGTTCAGATCCTCGGCCAGCTCAGCCTGCCGGACCAGCAGCATCCCGCGCAGCTTTTCCGCCGAGATGTCCTGCCCGTGCCAGAGGAGATCGGCAATCTGCTCCAGCGGGATGCCCAGGCCCTTGAGCGCCAGGATGCGATGCAGCCGGGAGAGCTGGTCCAGGGTGTAGTATCGATAGGCGGTGAACCGGTCCGTGTGCCCCGGTTTGAGCAGCCCCAGCTGATCGCAGTGCCGCAGCATCCGGGCGGAAACTTGCCCCAGCCTGGAGAATTCGCCGATCTTGAACACGGCCCTCTTGTCCGAGGTCTAGGATAGACCCTCACACGGTGTGAGAGTCGAGGCTTGCCTGGATAGAGCTTGGAAGACCCAAGGGCAGGAGGCGCTGTGGGAGACCGTTGAGACGGCGCGCCCTCGACCGGCGGCGGTGTCGACCGCGCCATATCCGGTGAATGGACACCATCCCCGAGGTCAACTCTGCGGTTGCTCCAAGTGGTGTCAACCGAGGCGTCGTTGGGGGCCAAGATTCCACCGACGATTAGGGCCTCCAACCCGAACTCGTCGTGCTGCCGACCGAGGAGATCAACCCCCGCGGCCGACCGACGGTTGCGGGCGTTCACCGTCGGCTTCGGCACGACTGTGCCAGACCCGATGGTGTGCGCCCCCGGCGCAGCTTGGCGGCGACGCGCTGGGCGGCGCCTTCGGTTTCGGCGGCTTCCGGGGCTTCCTGCCGGTGGACGAACCGACGCTGAAGGGCATCGCCGACCTCAGCGGCGGCTCTTGCTGCCGGGCCGACAACGCCGACCCGCTGCTGGAGGTGTTCTCGGCCTGCCGAGCCAGATGGTGCTGCAGAAGCAGGATGTCGACCTGGCGTTCGCGTTCTCAGCTCCCGGTGCAGCGTTCGTCCAGTTGGCGGTTGCACTATCACATGCGTAGAACCGGTTGATCAGCTGCCGTCGCGCCAAAGCGATCTGGAGACAACTCGTACGCCTGGATCTAGGTTGGCTGTCGGACACTCCCTTCTGGAAATCAAGCTGGGGGAGAACTCAGACGGTGTTTCGATCTGCGGCTTGTGGCTTGGGAGACGCCGGATCGCGGGCCTAACAAGCGATCCCGGCCCCATTGAACACGGGATCCAACTCGGAAGAACAGGTCCTCTTGGAGCTGGGTTGGGGTTGGGATGAACCCCGCAGGCCCCGCCTTCGATCGGGGGCTTTGCAGCTTCGATTTGAGTCTTGGGGTAGGCGACTCTTCTGCATGGAGTGATAATCCTCGTGGCCGTTGATCTCGCCGTTGTGGTCCGTGCCGATTTCGACTATCGGCTACGGTTCAAGAACACCTGCGCCATGTAGTGGGCTCCTCTTCGCGGCACGCCGCGTTCGAGATCCGTGATAGTGATCAGTGCAGGCTCAGGGTGCTCTAAACCAAGGAATCTGCCGGCGAATGAACATCTGATTGGATAGATTGCAGTTGAAGGGGTCCGCATCGACGTTCCAGGAAGAAGCCGGCTGCTGCGCCCAGCTGAAAAGTCCTGACCTACTTCACCCTCCGACGGAAGGATCATCCACGATACACCGAGGTCGAATCGCGGTATGAGCCACCCCCGTACTCGCCTGGGCGGAGCGCCCTGTTAACGCCGGTAGCGCGTACTGGAGGATCCTGCCCGTGGAATTGACCACGCCGCAAGAATATCCTATGATTGGTGCTGCCGGGGCAACCAGAACAACGCGCTTGGTGATGCCTACATACATACAGGTCTCGTGCAACCAAGCAGGATATTCTGCAGCGCATGGTCGACACCCGCAGGCAGAGTCGGCGCTGCAACCACGCGCTATCACCGGGTGAAGATGTCTCTGGGATGCCGGCCGACCGGGCTGACGTGCCCCGCTGAGCCATACGCGTGTCATTTGGGATCGAGCTTTGCGCTGCCACAGCCCTGGACATCCTCAAGGCTGTGGTGCAGGACATTGGCCCTAGCCCATACGTGGAGTTGACTCCGCAGCCGAAGGTTGGGGGTGCGAGTTCCAGAGGACTTAGCCTCAGTGCGGTTTCCCGGCACCGAATCTAGTCAATCCTCTTGGCAGACCAGCGTCGATATTGATGCATCTGCATTTCCACGACTCGATAGAATTCCCACAGCGAGGGGGGAGCCAGACCATGCCCAAGTATGACCTTAATGCGCTAGGCTCAGATGAGTTCGAGCGATTGTGCCAGGCCATTGTCCAACAAGTCATCGGGCCAGGCGCTCGCGTTTACGGGATGGGAAGGGACGGTGCGCGCGATGCCACGTTTGAGGGAAAGGCACCGTATCCATCCAGCGAGGATCAGTGGGATGGGAACTGGATATTTCAGGTCAAGTACCACGATTCAGGCCAGGTGGGGCCGAAAACTGCCAGACGTCAACTGATGGTCGACATTGACGATGAACTCACGAAGATAGTCAGCACCTACGAGCATCCATGTGACAATTTCATCCTCATCACGAATGTCTCGCTTACTCCCGTGTTCCAAAGGGGGGTGAAGGACAGGATCGAGAGCGAGATCATCCCAAAGTACATCGACTCGATCAAGAACATCGACGTCTGGGGTGGTGAAGAGGTCTGCAGGTTTCTTGACAACCTCCCGGGCGTTCGGCAGTCTTATGCTCATCTCATACTGGCGGGTGACATCCTCCAGAGGCTGCTTGGTCTGGTTGAATCTCTTCAGCCCCAACAACAGGATGAAGTCGTCAAGTTGTACTGTCAGGGTTGTTTCGGCAACGAGGAGTCCGCAGTGTTGGACGACGCAGGAGATGTCGAAGACAAACCTGTGGCACTTCAGGATGTGTTCATAGATCTCGACGTCGTGCCGCTTCATCCCAATGGGAGACAATTATCACCGGAGGCTGGGCTTCCTTGGCTAAGGGAAGCTTCCGACGATGACAAGAGGCAGTCGGCACTCTCCTATCTGCTGGATGATTCCATACCGCGCATGGTGCTTGTCGGGGGCCCAGGAGAAGGAAAGTCCACTCTCTGCCAGTACTTGGCCCAGATACACCGGGCGAGGATTCTCGATCGGGTGAAGGAGCTAAACGGCGATCCTACGAGGTTCGAATCTTCAATCCCTCGACTACCCGTGAGGATTGTGCTCAGGGATTACGCACAGTGGATAGCGTCGTCGGCATCTGATGGGAATCTCAATAGGTATGTCGCGGTCCTAATGTCGCGGGATTCAGGGCAAGACGTCTCGCCTGATGAGGCCTATCAGATTGCCAGATCGATTCCGTTGCTGCTCATCCTGGATGGGCTGGATGAAGTCCCTGAGAAAGGGCTTCGACAAAAAGTCCTCGGGAACATATCTACGTACATAGCGCAGGTAATAAACGTCCTTCAAGGCGACATAAGGGTGATTGCCACCACGAGGCCTCACGGATATTCGGATGAATTCGATCCGTCGAACTTCCTTCACTTGGGTCTGCAGAAGCTGACATCGTCAAGGGCGAATGAGTATGCCAGAAGGTGGGCATCGCAACGAGAGCCCAACCCCATCGAGCGTACGAGGATCCTGGACACTTACCAGGGATGCCTTGAAGACAAGGTGGTTGGTGTCCTCACCAAGACCCCATTGCAGGTCACGATTCTGCTTGTCATAATCAGGGCAGGAGGCTCCCCCCCGAAGCAACGGGAGGAACTTTTCGAACGATACATGCACGTCATCTACGAGCGGGAACAGAAGAAGCGACCAGAGCTTCTGCGGACAGAAAGAACTTCGATCTACGGCTTGCACGGCTACCTCGCCTACATCTTACACAAGCGAGCAGAGATAGACAGGACCGCTGCGCTGATGGATGTGTCTGAGTTCACAGACAAGGTGCGCGAGTATATCCAATACAACAACCCCCTCCTTATTGAGACTGAGCTGGAGTCGAAAGTACATCAGATCATCGAGGAGGCTCAACTCCGGCTGGTCCTCATCGAGAGTCCGCAGGAGGGTAGGGTAGGGTTCGGACTGGCTTCGACGCGCGAGTTCCTGGCGGCGGCACACCTTGTCGACACGGCCAAGGACACCGCCGAAAGGGACGCGCGTTTCCGGGCTATAGCCACCTCTCCTCATTGGCGCAATGTGGCGCTGTTCTTCTCGGGTAGGGTCGGCCGCACGAGACCTGGCGAGGCCGCCAGCATGATAGACATCTGCCGGGAGATCGACACCGAGGGATCGGACAGGTACCTCCGGCGCGGCGCCGCCCTAGTGCTTGAGATGATCGATGATCGCGTGCTCCGAGAACCACACAACGAGATTGGGGCGCTACAGTATGCAGTCACACTGCTTGACCGGGGTTTCATTGCTGACCGCAAGGAGTTGACCAGAACCTTCTCGGGATTGTCTCAGGAGTACAGGGACCGGGTGGTGCGCCCACAGCTTGAGGATATGATGCGAAATCTGGCCCCCGGAGGCCGGAGATTGACACTCGAACTCTACCATGAGTTGTATGGCCTGACGGATGTATTGCGCCACGCGTACAAGAGGACGTCCAGATTCAATGAAGATTGGCTTCGGTGGACCCTCGACTCGGTTCTTGGGCATCAAGTCATGGAGAGCTGGGTCGTCGAGCTGCTAAATCGAGGGACAAGGGAATCCTCCTCACATGAGATGGTCCTGGCGTCCAGTCAACGTGGGCGGTGGCCGCTTGGCTATTTGGTATACCTGTTCTCGGGGAAGGTCTCTGCCGCCTCAAGAGAGGCACTTGCGCTCGCACTTGCTGCAGATGTGAGAGACGAGACATCTGGCCGAGGCAGAAGGCCTTCAGAGATGAATGAGGAGCTGCTCCCCTTCTTGGGCACTCCGTCTCTGAATCCCGGCCAACTGTACCTAGCAGCACTGTACCAACTGGTGGTGGCCTCCTACCGGGATGTACGTGCAGGAAAATCTGACCATCCGGTGAGGTACTTCTTTCCTGCGCTGGCGGACCCAGTTGCCAGGCTGATGATTGCCAAGAGGCGTGACCTGCTTGGGGAATTCATCTCGACCTTCGGAAACACAAGGAACAGGTCCAGTCAGATACTGGTCAATGTAATTCGGATCGCACTGGGAATCGACAGCGAGAGTAGCTACTCGCGTCTTGTCAGACTCGTTCATCGGGATCCAGAGGTCCCAGCCTGGCTCTATGGGATTGTCACAAGCCTGGTGGGCCTTATGCCCAAACAGCTCGATAAATCCGTCCGCTCCTATGCTGCCCTGACGTCCCTGGTCGATCAGATGGTTTCTCCTCAGGAATTCGAGAGGTTTCTTGATGAAGTGAGCTCACTGGTAAATCTCAGTAGCGACTCCATCGCGAACCACGCTCACAGGCTTTGGCTCTGGATAAGCTCAGGTTGCGACGAAACGATCAGGGCGGGCCTTGATAGCGACATTGTTGCGCAGGTGGAGGCATACCTCGGAGCGAGGGGGATGCCACTTCATGTGTTGGAGCTCGCCAGGTGGGGGATTTCGATTGAGGAGTTCCATTCCGATCTCGGCTTCATGCAAATGATCGCAAGTCTTGCGGTCAATACGCTTCGCTCGGGTCGAGGAGACGCATCACTCCCACTTTGGCCGCTTCAGATGGTGACCAGATATCGATGGTCCGAATCAAGGCCTTCGGCAGAGATCGCTCTGGCAGAGGAGCTAGGATATGTATTCGACATGTTGGCCTCTCAAGCTCTCGATGGCAATGATGTCGACGGCGGATTGATTGAGGCTGTGTACTGGGCAACCGCCAGCGGCGGGGCACTCACAGAGGAGCGATTGGCAAGTGCCTACGAGATTGGTAGCGCTGATCCGCGGTTCCTGACAAGGCTTTGGCTTCGATCCGATTCTGCAAACGCCGTAGCCCACTTGACTCCCTTCCTTCGGAGCAAGAGGGATGGCGTAGCTCGAGTCGCGGCCCTCTCTCTAGTCGAGCTAGTATTCTCGGCAGATCCCCCTTTCCGATCTGAGGAGCTCGTGGATGACGCAAACATGTTGTTGCTGAGGAATCGGATTTGGAGGCTCATCCTCGATGGAGCTGGTGTGTGGAGGACACGCTTGATTCGCGCGCTAGCCCACTTCCCACTTGATTGGCGCGAGAAGAGTGGAGCTATCAGTGATCTGATCAGGGCAGCGAATTCGGATAGCGAATGGAAAGCATGGGCCCGGGTGATAGAAGGCTCTGAGCCACGAACGCCCAGAGACATGGAGTCGTTGCGCCGATATCTCATTGGAGTCCTGGGGAACCGGAGTGAAACCCCCAGGGTGATTCGAAGATCTGCCCTTGGGAGGCTCCACGCGATCGAAGCTTCCGATCAACCAGTCAGACTTGATGAAGGTGAACTCAACCTTCCTCTCGCTCGAAGGCGTTGACCTGAGCGGCCTACTGTTGGCCAGTTCGCCATCTTCGGTGATCCTGATGCCTAGAGGAATTGTGCCTTGGACAATCCCCATGGCGATCCGGGGAGGATGGGCTATGAGGCCGGATTGAGGAAAGCCGCGGCCACTCGCGGTGGGGGCCGGACGCGTGCATCGAGCGCGGTGCGAGTCAATTCAAGAGGCGCCCTTGGGGATGCCTTCGACACAACGCAGCTCGATCGCGCATCTGGACTCCCTATCCTCGACAGCATTGCCTGCAACCAGGAGCTTTCTATTCACAGCCCCGTGCTCACGTCTCTCGGGCGGATTTCGAGCTCGATAGTCCATTCCAGCCAGCCGGCGAAGAGCCATCCAGAGTGCTTCAGCGCAGGACCTCATCGTATTGAGTGCTGACCGATCCCACCCCCTGGCATTCTCCTTCCGGCGATTCGAGCGCGCATATGCCCACTTGAGGGAGAGCTGGCGCCTTCGAGATGCTGGACGTCCCTAAGTCTTCAAGGTGAGCTTGTCAGAAGCTCATGCCAGCTACGTCCTGGAGAGCTTCGCGTGGGGTCTGTCCCAGCGCAAACTGACGCACTATTCCAGGGGTCTACGCCACCGGCTAGAACTGCAACCCGTCAGCGGGAGGTCACTCCTCGGACTAGTGATCGGCTTGGTCGCATTGTCGGATGATCTCACGGCGTTCAACCAACTAGTGAGTGCACTTCTGAATTAGGGCCGAGGCATCTTCAGTGTGCTGGTTCACTACTCCCAGGCCGACGGACAATGCCATCCCCTCTCGAGCCCCATACGCAGGCGCCGGTTTGAGGACGGTTCGGATCATAGCTGGCCAATAGGGATCGAAGAGACTGTGAAGTGCCTGCTAGGCTCTGCAAGGTGGGATGGGCGGCCGTGGTGAACGACAGGTGACGAATTCGAAAGCCTCCCAGCATCGCAAGAGCGCAGATTGGGGGCTCCCTGCAATGTGTAAAGTCTCTCCCTGTCACTAAGGCACTACGATGGAATCGTAGACACTAGACGCCGAACGATTTCTTCATCAACTTCGCCAAATCGGCCAATCCCCTCCGCCTGTTTGCAGGCGGCTCCGCGGACGCATACTACGTCCAATCCCGCCTCCCATAGATCGGGCAACTCATCGGCACCTATGGAACCAGCCACCCAGGCTTCTTTCTGATTCGAGTGAAGGTCGGCTACAAGAGCTCTGAGAGCCTCAATTCCACAGAAATCAAGTAGCCCCTTGCCAACGAGCTTGTTGAAGGTGTCAATGAGAAGGCCGTCAGATTCAATCTGCGCTGCAAGTTCTGCCCCATCCTCGAGTGGCCTGAAGAACCTTTGCAGGTCCTCATCAACGAAGACTGCGGGGTAGAGCTTTGCCTCACCGTACCAGCGACGGACAGTTCGTACAATCGATCGCCCGATGTATGCGGCAGCCTCCAGTGGCATTTCGGCCAACCCGAACTTGACTAGATCAGCCCCGGCCGTGGCAACGCCGAGGGCGGCCTGGCAGGCGTTTGCTCTGTTGGCTTGAGTTTCGCCGATGTTGGTGGAAACCAGGATGCCTCGTAACCCTGCTTCGCTCAATGCCTCCTTGACTGCGAGGATGTTTAGTGGATACGGCGTCCCAAGTGCAGATGCTGGGTATTCGACATCCACAATACCAGCTCCACCCCTTGCAGCTGCTAGCGCCTCTTTCACGCCTCGTACGCTTACGAGCAGTTTCTGTGAGCGCAATTCTAATCTCCGCTCTGGCAATCCGGCGGCGTGATGGCGCATACCAGAGTACCTTTGCCTATAGATTCTGCCACTCTCATCCGCCAGCGGCGATGGGCACGCCAATCACCGCAGCTCTGTAGCCCATGGACCTAATCGTGTCAACTGCCCGAACCAAGTTCAACTGGCTGAAGAAGGGCAGCTCATCCCCGGGGTGTTGAGCGCTGGCACCAAGGATCGCTAGTACCACTATGAATGCAGTAGTGTCAGGCTGGTCGGCAGGGATCCAGTCTTCCCATAGCGGGTTCAACTCGCTGAGATATCGCCGAGCGTCCTCCCTGAATGCTGCATCGCGCGTTAAGGCCTCCGCTGAAACACGAGCCTGAGCAAACAGGTGACTCAACGTGGAGGACCCCCCCTTCCTGTGCTTCACATGTACGATTTCTCCACTAGCTGACAGAAGATCGCATATCTCGATCCTGCTGGGGGCAGATTGGCATCGCGCCAGTTTCTCGTCAAGAAGGGCAATGTCGGCTCCAAGTCCCGCTGCACGCGCGTTGTACTCTCCTTCATGCTCTGGTCTTCCACCGCCCAGCCATACTACCGGCGGGAGCTGAACACTTGCGACGGGTATCGCGTTCAAGGAGGTTCGGACTCTCTTTGCGAAGTTGCTTTCGACTTCGAACCAATCACCTGCCACGAGTGAATATCTATGACCTCCCATCAATGTCTCGAAAACGAGACAGTCATGGATCCTCCATCGTGGGGACGCCGACGACTCACCATGCTTGTATACCAACACCCTGTGGCGCTTCAGCGTTTGCGCGTCCAGGGTTGCCTTGTCTACGTTCTCAAGGTAGTCGGCCAGCCGCATCTCAATGTCCTTCGACTTGCGGTGAAAGGTGTAATCAAAGCCATCAATCTCCTCCCACTCCACTGGTTCGGGAGGTGCGAGGTATGAGGTCGGGCGGGTACTCTGCAAGTCCAATACCAGCGCGTGATCAAGGGTTGCGATCCTCGATGGGTCCGAAACACGACGAATGTTGTCGACCCAGGAGAAGCCCTTCTTGTATTCACGCTTGCGGTACAAGGTCAGCAGGAGATCCATGAGTGGACCGAGGCCGGCGAAATCGGTCTTCACCGACAGCGACAACGAAGGGCCGACGCCGGTCACGCCACGCAATGGCAGGCTGGCACGCGGTTCACCGGTGACAGCGCGAAGGATATCGCGTCCTATATCGATGCCGAATACCTCGATTCCGCTCGCTCTGCTGGCCTGCGACCGATGGTGTACCGTCTGATCCTCGATTGTGAATGAATCCACGCTGCGAAGAGTGGTCGGCTCCAACGCATTTAGTGCAGTCTTCAAACCGAAATCGGACTCGAACGCCTCGTCCTTCAGGAGATGCCGTCCATGTCCAAATGTGAAGGCGTATAGCCTTCCTCGTCGGTGAGCGATCAGGACAGCGGCATTGGTTCTATTGCTCAACTCCCGAATATCCTCTCGAACTCCGGTCTGGACGAATTGAAGCCACTGCGGAGGTGATTCCTTTGGCTGGAGCACGTAGAGTCGACCACCGAACCCGATTCCACGCCTCAGTGCGTACTCGCTAACCGAGCCACTTATGTCGACAGCGTCTTGGGGCCGCCGAACCGATGCCTTCGCCAGCCTTACATGGAGCCTCTGACTGAGTTGTTGGCTATCCATGTCTTAACGTCCCCTGAGGCTTCCTGGGATGTCCACGCGTGGAATTGGATGCAAGCCCGCTCGTGGGTGCTTTGACAAACGATTCCCTATTGGGTTCGTGCCTGACTGCGCAGCGAATTTGGGATCGGCTCCATACCGTGGTCTAGTGGCTAAGTACAAGCGCACTCAGCCACTCCTTCAAACAAACGATCCACGCCTCCCTCCCCTGGGTTTGGCCTGGATCGTCTAGCCTTGCACCCAATCATCGTCCCCCTCCCCCATGTCACACGAGCCTAGTCTACAACTCTATCTTCGCGTGTCAACACTCCGTATACCCACACGAATAGCACTTCCGGCACCCCTCCTCCGCCACCACGGCCGCGGCGCCGCAGTCGGGACACAGGTCGCCGATACGCATCGGGAGCTGGGACTTGGGCACCGCGGGCTCGAGCTCGGCCCCCTCGGTCTCGGCCAGGTAGTTCGCCAGGGTCTGCGCCACCCCATCCGGCAGCGAGAGCACCCGCTCGGCGCCGAAGCCGGTCGGGCGGCCGCCACCAATGCCGGCCATCTGGCGCACCACCTCCTCCAACCGGTCCCGCGGGATCACCGGCGAGGCGATGCGCAGGATGTATGAGATCAGCCGGCCAATGGCCTCCGACACCGCCGCGGTCTCGGAGCCGGCCTTGGCGGTGTTCACGAACACCTCGAAGGGCTGATCCCCGCCGTTCTCGTTGATGGTCACGAAGGCCTTGCCCACCGGCGTG
>Ga0214473_10008229_pt1 | contig 12343 bp, 9 predicted proteins | sample RVTome_7_FD_203509 | JGI IMG/M metagenome (GOLD analysis project Ga0214473, IMG submission 203509) | Soil microbial communities from uranium-contaminated site in the Upper Colorado River Basin, Wyoming, United States - RVT98D197 | ecosystem: Environmental > Terrestrial > Soil > Contaminated >... | reverse complement strand
TCGACGTCGTTTGATTTCAATTCCTCATTTCTATGGCCTAGCATCTTGCGTTGTGAGGCAAGGATTTCCTTAATTTCACGCTCCATGAAAATGACTTTATAGGAATACTCCTGTGGTAAATGTTCCAATAGACCTGAAATTACTTTGACCGCTTTCCCACCGGCATCGGCGAGCCACGCAATATTTCCCGCTGACATCTGTTTGACGACTTCCAGTTCAAAATAACCATTTGGGTTATCTTCATCTGCTGTACGGGATTGGTCTGCAACAAGCGGTAGACCCCCCTCAGCCAGAATCTTCATCATCATGGAAGTGCCTGAGCGCGGCAGCCCGGAGACAACAATAATCGGCTTGTGGGATGCCGGCTTTTTTCCAAACCCTGAAAACAGCTGATTCACTAGAGATAACCCAGGCCTTTCAAGCGTTCTTCAAGATCTTTCTGTCCCTGCCCCGCGGCTTGAGAAGGCGGCTTGATGTGAGATTGATCAAGATGCCTGCCGATTGCCAGGAAAGGAATGTCGCGGAAGGACATCGTCCCAAAATCGCGCAGGTCGCGGTTCGCAAAGATCACACCCGGGACAACATCCGAGTCCATACAATGATCAGCGCCCCAGTGGTCAGTGTTGGGCTCCATCGAAACAGCGGGGATTTTGCCGAGTCCCGTTTCAGCGGAGGCGCGGTATCCGGGCGCGTACCCAACCACAAGGTCCGGACCGAAGCGGGAGTAAGGGCCGGAATAGACTTCGTGCTTGGGTCGTATCCTTTGAATAACTGGGTTCCCATTAGAGTCCTTCCAATCCAACAATTTTTCTTGAATTGAAATTAGCAATCCCTCAAGTTCATCCGCCTGAACGATCCCCTGCCCCTCACGCCCCGAAACATTGAGATAGATGCTGTTCAAGCCGACTGCATACGCCCCGGTTTTGCTCCAGTTAACGGCATTTAGATCATCACCGCCATTTTTCATGCAGAGAAGCTCGTTTTCGAGCAGCCAGCGATTCAGATGCACTTTGTTTCTGAAATCACTAAAGCCATGATCGGACAGGATCAGATAGCGATATTTGCCACTCCAGGCTTCAAGCTTGCCGTTCACGTCACCTACAAACCGGTCGAGTCGTTCGTACCAATCCTGCACAACATCCATTCTGTTGTGGAAGAACATGTGCTGGATCCGGTCAAGATCATCGAATATGCTGGCAAGGACACCTTCGCGAAAATCACGCATTAGATAGTAGAGTATCTGGATGCGGCGTTCAAATATCTTCTGGCACAAATCCAGGAACTGCTCATCACTGATGCAGCCCTCTTCTAATCCCGTCGTATCCTGGGGCCAGCCCAGCGTCAGGTACGGACCCACTTCCTTCCAAAGCTTCTTCGAGAACGCGTTCGATGAAGCATAATGCCATGTGGAGTGCAATGGATGAATTTGCAGAGGCAGGCCATAAACGCGAACAACTCCGTCTAAACTCGTGGCGATGAAGCGGGTGATGGCATGGATAGTAAACAACATCCCTGCTTTGAAGCGCAACTCAACAATATCACTCCATTCACCAAGCCGCAGATCGACCTGCTGTTTGTCAACAAGTAGCCTCGCCGTTTTGCCATCAATCACATCAAGAGAAATTGGCAGACTGATCGTTTGTGGGCCAGAGCGACTCTGCGTTTGCGGTCCAGGCAAAGAGGCAGTGAAGCGGTCTTTCCCAGCCGATAACAGCCTAACGATCCCAGTCTTTTTCTTCTCTTCTTCCTCAGTGGAAAACAGCGTACCGACACCCAGTTGCCCGCGAATATCAGGTGTCCCAAGCCCGGGCAATGTGTTTACAGGCAAATCCGGACGAGCCGGGAACATGGCCGGCCACCACAAGGCTGTTGCAGGATAGCCCATGTCCGCGGCTTCTTCAAAAAATGTTTTGGCAGTATAGGGAGGGACAAACTGTTCACCCAGCGCGGTGTTGCGCGTCGGCAAAATGGATACATAGGGCGTATACGTTGCAGGGTCGCGATGCACAAAATCAAAAATGCCATGCCCACCGGGGTCCGTGCCCGTCGCCATGCTGGTCCACGATACTTCCGTCTGCGGAGGTGAGCAAACTTCCAGCCTTGAATACCCACCCTGCTGAATAAATTTTTCAAGGTTTGGTAACCGATTTTTCCCTGCCATCTCTTCAAAGACAGCGGGGTCGAATGAGTCGAACCCCAGGATAAGCGTCTTCATGCACGGAAAGCCTTACTGCTGTTCGTCTTCTTCGTCCTTGCGGCCGCGGCGGCGTAAACGCGCGATCCGCTCACGGATCTGGCGTGAGAAAATAAACAAAACACCCGATATCACGGCAAAAAGACCAGCCAGGGCTTGAAACAGGATCCCGCCTGTATTTGGATCAATATACATTTCTTCTCCGTTTATTCGAAGTGGCTTTATACCGTATCCAGACTAAAAAGTCAATCAGCGGCAAATAAAGGTTGGAATCCTGGAATTGCGCAACACAAAATCAAGATAGCTGCCGAGGACAACATCCCTGATCACAGAGCTGCCGTAACCACCCATAAGGACCAAATCAACCATCTGTTCTTCGGCGGCCTCCAACAGCGAATCGCTCGCACCCTTCTCAACTACCATATATTCAGCCTCGACTTCGTGAATGTCAAGATAACCACGAACATAATCCTGCACATCCGCTGTTACTCGCGACCCATCGAGCATCGAAAACACGGTCAGCTCAGTTTTCCACATTTCAGCAAGATAAGTTGCAACGAAAAGAGCTTCCTTCGAGCGAGGGCTTCCATCATAGGCCAGCAACGCGCGTTGGAACTGAGTTGCTTTTCCCGGAACGCCCAGCAAAGGTCTGGATGAATTCCTGATAATCGTACGGAACGGGGACCTCAAACTGGATAAACCTCCTAATGGTGGATGAACAAGTTTCAAAACGATCAAGTCGGTCATTACGGCGCGTTCGCAAATCTTCCTGGTGATCTCGCCGGATTCGATCACAAGATTTCCATCAACGTCCGCCTCCACGCATTTTTGAACGAAACGTTCTTGAACAGCCAGCGCGTCCGGACTCTGTGCTTTTTCCTTCGAGTCCACGATATGCAGGCCATGAAGCTTTGCATCTTCGCGTTGCGCGATGAGGATGGCCTGCTCGAGCGAATCCCAGCTCTCGGCATCGCCGCTTAGTGGAATGAGAATATCCATAAAGAGATGATCGGTGTAGCGACTTGCTGTCCGCGCTTTACGCCAACTGCCAGACTCGGATTGGACGCCTTTTTCCAGGATCAAATCGGTCGCCGCGATATCCGATTGGATCTCCCATCCCAGCTCATTCTCCAGTGCAGAGCGGTTCTCAGAAATCCACAAGTAAAGATCCGTGATCGTGCGGTCGGGAAACCAGCGTAGCAGGCCGCGGTCGCGAATCGTCTCCGCGAGTGGAATGTAGATGTTATCGTACCAATCCTCCACTGCCTCTTGAAACGCGTCACCACTCTTGCGATCTCCATCCAGCAAACACTCTTGTACGCACATCTGCTCCATTAGCTTTTCATACTGTCCCGGGATGGTCACACTTAGATCCACATTCGGGCGCAACTCCATGATTCGCGTAGCTTCCAGAAATTCTGCATACTCAGCTTTGATGATCAAATCATCAGGCTGAATGTCGGGTGTGAGCGGCACATCGGTTCTCACCTCGATCACGCGCGCTTCAATGGAGGTGAATCTCTCCTGTTTCGCAATGGACACGCGATGATGCCCATCGATCACAAAATATGCCTCGCCCACTTTGTAGACTTCAATGGGCGCCAGGCCTGCACCGTCGTCTAGAAATGCGGCTTTGACGCCTGCCCAGCGTTCCCTGTCCTGCGCGCGGCGCGGCAGGAAGGTTCGAGTGAAATCGGTGTAACGGCCCACACTGCCCACGATTGCATCAATCGGAATCTGCTGTATACCGCGCTCTGTACGGCCACGCAGTTTTAATTTCTCAGCCACTTCCTCGTACGAAAGAAGCTCGGTGGACTTTCCGGTGAATCTCGATAGAATTTCCTGCACTGCGGCCTTCTGGCGGGCAGATTGAAAATCGTGGATTGCCATTTGAAACTTATACTGACTGGGAGCCATTGTCGCATCTCCGTTGCAAGTGAAATGGCTTCATCCACGCCATTTCACTTGCAGAAAGCATTATGACACAAAATCTCCAACTTGCAAACAGACTCTGCGCTGCATGTAGTAGAATCGATCTTATGTCCAACAACGATGTCAGCCCCAGCCGCCAGCAATATCTGGAGATCAAACGGGAGCATCCCAATACAATACTCTTTTTTCGACTCGGTGATTTTTATGAGACTTTCGATGAAGACGCCGAGATCACGGCCCGCGAACTCGACATCGTCCTAACCTCACGTGCCGTCGGCAAGGGTGTCCGCGCGCCCCTGGCTGGCATTCCTTATCACGCGGTTGAGAATTATCTGGCACGCCTCATCGAAAAAGGTTATCACGTCGCCATCTGCGAACAGATTGGGGACACACCCATCAAGGGACTTTTCCCGCGCAAAGTTGTTCGGATTGTGACTCCCGGAACCGTGACCGAATCGGGACTCCTGCCTGGGGATGCAAACAACTATCTCGCTGCGGTCATCCTGGACACTTCGACTGCGCTCAGTGCGGGCTCCAAAACTGCCTCCATTTCATATGCCGATATTACGACCGGAGAGTTTGCCGTTACCGAGCTCCCGATCGAGGCTTTGCGCGCCGAACTGACGCGTTTGCATCCTGCAGAGATCCTGCATCCAGATAATCAGACTCTCAACGATGGCATTCAAGGCCATCAGACATCCTACCCGGCGTGGAGATTTGAACCGGGCAAATGTGAAGAAACACTACTTACGCACTTCAGGTCATCAACGCTTGAAGGGTTTGGGATCAAAAAGCACAGCCTTTCCGTGCGCGCGGCAGGTGCGATCATCCAATATCTGATAGAAACGCAACCAGATTCACTAGCTCTGTTAAACAGCCTGCGCTCCTATAGCATCCAGGAATTCATGACTCTCGATGCCGCGACACGCCGAAATCTGGAGCTGGACGAAACCTTACGCGGCGAGCGCAAGGGGTCGCTGCTCGGCACAGTGGATCAAACCGTTACGCCGATGGGCAAGCGCATGATCCATCAATGGGTCAGCCAGCCTCTTCTACATGTGGAAAGAATCAAACGCAGGCAGAACGGCGTCCAATACTTTTTCGACGATGGCATGAAGCGCGCGGAGTTGCGAGCCGCGCTCAAACCGCTGGCAGACCTTGAAAGATTGGTCAACCGGGTTTTGGCAGGCTACGGACAACCACGCGACCTGGTCGCGATGCGAGATACGCTATCGCGTCTGCCCAATATCATGAACGTGATCGGGCGACCGCAAGAGTCGCCCCTACCGAAATTGGAATTGGCAGATGATGAATTTTCACTGCTGCAATCCGCGATTGACGATGATCCTCCGGCTACATTGCAGAATACCGGCGTGATCCGACCGGGATATTCATCGGAACTGGATTCGGTCATTGAGGCTTCGAAACATGCGCGTGACTGGATCGCAAACCTTGAATCTGTCGAACGTGAACGGACAGGCATCAAGACCCTTAAGGTCGGTTACAACAAGGTCTTTGGCTATTACATTGAGATCTCGCGCGGCGCTGCAGAGCGAGCCCCTGGAAACTACATCCGGAAACAAACGCTTGTAAACGCAGAGCGCTTTATCACTCCAGAAATGAAAGAGTATGAAACGCTCGTGCTGAATGCAGAAGAGCGCATCCGCGAGATCGAACTGCGCCTGTTTAAGGAAGCTTGCGCGAGGATCGGAAAAACCGCGTTCAAGTTGCTGCAGATCGCCAGGGCGCTTGCAGTATTGGATGTGCTCTCCTCTCTCGCTGAGACAGCGGCTCTCGGAGGCTATGTCAGGCCCGAGCTCCACGATGGAAGCGAACTGGAAATCCACGAGGGCCGGCATCCCGTTGTCGAGCAGTATTCAAACGGCCCCTTCGCGGGCTCAGGGCGATACGTCCCGAATGATGTCATATTTGAAAAAGGCGAGATCGTTCGAGTTATCACCGGGCCGAACATGTCGGGGAAGTCCACATATCTGCGGCAGACGGCATTGATCGTTTTGATGGCGCAGCTCGGTTCATTCGTCCCCGCGGATTCAGCCCGGATCGGGCTTGTGGACCGCATCTTCACGCGCATCGGCGCGCAGGATGAAATCCATGCAGGGCAATCCACATTCATGGTGGAGATGATCGAAGCCGCGAACATTCTGCACCACGCGACCTCGCGCTCGCTGTTGATCCTGGATGAGATCGGCCGCGGCACTTCAACCTATGATGGCCTTTCGATTGCCTGGGGAATAATCGAATACATTCACAATCACCCTCAACTGCGTGCAAAGACTTTGTTCGCCACGCACTATCACGAATTAACCCAACTGGCAGAGCTATTGCCCGGTGTGCGCAATTACAATGTGGCTGTGAGTGAAGCAGATAACAAAGTTGTGTTCCTGCACAGGATCGTTCCCGGCGGCGCGGACAGATCATACGGTATCCATGTTGCACAGCTTGCCGGGTTGCCCTCTCCGGTCGTACAACGCGCACATGAGATCATGGCTGAGCTGGAAAAATCTTCGGGCCGTGCAGTGAGGATCAATCCGCAGGCCGCGCAACAGGCAATGCTCTTTCCTGAGTCGAGCCCATTGCTGGATGAATTGAAGGAGATCGATGTAAACAGCCTCTCACCCATCGAAGCATTGAACAAGTTGTTTGAGTGGAAGATGAAGTTTACGAAGTAGCTCGTCACAGCGCTGCATTTTCGGTATCTTAGGCAGAAGTGACATCTGGATGAAAACAAACAACATCCTATCTGTTGGCAAACTAAAGGAACAGGCAAGCATGATCCTGGCTTGCCTGTTTTTTATCATAGCCATAACGATCAATATCCTGCCGTTTCTGGATGGCAGGAACGACCTCATGGATTTTGGTTCGTTTTACGCTTCGGGACTGAAGATCCGGAACGGCGAGAATCCCTACGACCCTAATTCAGAGTACATCTTCGAAATTCATTTTTCGCGGGTTGGCGCCGGTGGAAAAATGATGAATCTAAACCCACCAATTTCCGTCATCATCTTTGAATTCATGTCCCGGTTCGATCCCCATCTATCGTTAATTGTTTGGCAGGTAACCTCCGCAATCCTGTATGCAGGAATCATATTCCTGCTAACAACAGCCTACAAACAGAACGTCAGGCCTGCCATCTTCGTCTGGGCATTTACACTCGCGGGTTCCTGGCATACCCTTGTACTGGGACAAATTTATATCGTCCTGCTTTTATTCACAGTGCTTGGCTGGATCCTCCTTCTAAGAGGCAGATATGTCCCGGCTGGGATAGCCATTGGCCTGGTCGTCGCCATCAAGCCAAACTTCATCCTCTGGCCGATTTTTCTATTGGTCTCCGGATACTATGCCACTTTTTTCATTTCAGTTTTCAGCAGCCTGATCATGAGCCTGATCCCGGTACTTTTTTATGGAACTAAGATCTATACTCAATGGCTTGAGGCATCCGCGCTTCACGCTGAAACAATGATCATGCCAGGAAATAATTCCATTTTGGGATTGACTACCAGGTTTGACAGCATATCCACGGGCATCGTGATAAGCGTCATCTTGGTTTTGATCGTGTTGGTTTTATCGAAACGAAAGAGTGCAAACAACATGGAGAAATCCGAATATGTTTCCGCGCTGGGGATCATTGCATCGCTCCTGGCTTCACCCATCTCATGGACGGGATATACAATCCTGCTTCTCCCCATTTTCTTCAGCTTGAAGAAATGGACAGTTCCGGCAATGGTCAGTGCGGCTATCCTTTCAATACCATTCGCAGTTGTACTGCAATTGTTTCAGAGCTCATTTGTAAACTTCGTACTATTTGGATGGCTTTATGGCTGGGGAATACTATTGCTTTTGGGAGATGTAGTCGCAAAGACCATGATGACAAGAAGCATCCAGACGAATTGGTCCACTTCGAGCAGGAAACTGTAGGTCAGATTGCCAATGAAAATGTAGAGGAATGTCAAAAAGGGGAAAAAGTGGATCCATGACCTGTATGTGACAGCCTGCTTGAAGCTCCGCAAACCAAGCGGGAGATATATGCTCAGGAACAGCAAGAGACCGACCAAACCTGTATTCAACAAGATGTCAAAGAAGCCGTTATCGGCAAAATAGACCTGGTACGGCCATTGATGACGGATCTGCATCAGAATCCGGAAGCTTTTCTGCATCCACAAGGCGCCATAACCATAACCCAACAACGGTTTTTGCAGATAGAAATTTTGAAACAGATCTTCCCAAACAGGGACTCGCCCTGTCATACTCGCAGATCGCCCAAGCAATCCAAAAAAGAATCCGCTGTTTGTAATGAAAACCAGAAAGCCTCCCAGCAAGAGCGAGGCCGAAGCATAGTAGTGCCAGGGTTTAATTCGGTCATGAAATCTTAGCCAGATAACAGTTAGAGCAACAACGAAATTCAAGAAGAGAAAGACAATCAATCCCGTGGCAGAGCGACTGCCAAATACGATGATGGCAGATAGAAAATACGATAATGCGAAAATTAATTTTTGTTTCCCTTTCGCTTTCTCATCCAGCAAATACCTGAGCAGGAAAATCATGTTGAAAAAGGCAAAAATATTTCCGGTATGGTTTCTATGCCAGAAAAGACCTGTCCACGAGCCAACAAACGGTCGAGTTTGCATGACGCCCACGAGGGGGAGGTATACAACAATCAAGATACTCAAAAGTGAAAAGACGCCCCCAACGCACGTCAGCACATCCATTGTGCCGCGCAGCTTATATCGAATGGCAATATAGGAACCGGCAATCGTAGAGAAAAACAGCCAAAAGAGTTTATATAAAGTTGCTGGAAAATAAACTGTCCATAATATAGACACTAGTGCATATGCAAGAAATAGAATTAATAGTTTGTTGCTTTTCCACGCCGCAAAATATAATGCAAGCAATTGGCTTCCCCATAACGAGAACACGATAAGAGTAACAGTAATAATTGCAGCAAAAATGTATGTCCATTCATTGTCAGAATAATTATCCACCTCCGGGAACTGTCGAAAGCGCACAAAAGAATTGATATTTACCAATGCAAATACAAAGAACATCACAATGACTTCCAGGGTACGAAACAGCAATGAGAAACGTTTATTCGCTTCTGCAATCATTGACCTTGCCTCATATCACAAAGACCATCTGCCATGTGCAAAGGCTCTTTCTTATTCACCCCAGCCTTCATAAGCTACAAAAGATTTTGTCATGCCGAAGATTTTTTCTTCGTAAATTTGCGCGTTCGGGAATAATGAAAGGAATTCACGTTTATCAAGAAGGCGAATGGTCTCAACGATCTCTCTTGCCTTCACTTTATCTGGTGTTTTGGAAAACCATCCTAATCTAAAGTTCTGCAACAGTAGCACCCGTATGTTTATTGGCAAAAATTGAAATAACGGAAATAAGAAATGGGGCTCAAGTGGAAAATATTTATTGGGGGTCTGGACAAAATACCGTTTTCCGACGCGGCGAACTTCCTTAGACATTTGTAATTGATCCTGATAGGTCCCTACATGCTCGATCACCGAGTTTGAGAAAACGACGTCAAAGCTGGCATCCTCCGCCATAATCGCACGAGCATCGCCCGCAATGCTCGTTACATTGGGAAACGAGACAGCAGTTTGCGTCAAATTCAGCAGAGTGATAAATACCTGATCGCCAGCGTTTAATTCCATCATTTTCCAATACGTTTCTATTCCTCCTACATCCAAAATGCGAACCGGTCGCTCCAGATGAGACAGCAATGATTGGAAAAAGGCGAATCTCCTCCTCCTAAATTGCACAGCGAGAGATCGTTGATCTCGATTGTCGACCATTTTCTTAAGCATTAATATGATCCTCTCCCAACCAGGACAACCCAGATCGTCCGAACAATAATCTGAAAATCAAGCCAAATCGAGTAATTCTGTATGTAATAAAGGTCATCCTCGCTATGCAAATGCATAGGCTTATCGCTTCTGCCGCTCACCTGCCACCAGCCCGTCATGCCCGGCGGAACAGCAAATCGTTTGCGCTGCCAGGGTTGGTATTTTTCGACCAGATACGGGATCTCTGGGCGCGGCCCTACCAGACTCATTGTTCCAGCGAGGACGTTGAAAAGCTGGGGGAGTTCATCCAAGCTGAAGCGCCGAAGCAGACGTCCCACAGGCGTGACTCGGGGATCATCCTTCGCTTTGTGGATCAGATTCCCGTCCAAATCCCGCTTCTCCACCAGACCTTGTAACTGCTCCGCGTTCCTGACCATGGTCCTGAATTTGAGCATTTCAAACAAACGCCCGTTCTCCCCCACCCTTTTCTGGCGGAACAGGACCGGGGCGCCGTCTTCGAGATAAACCATCAGGGCTGAGAACGCCAATAGAGGCAGGGCAAGCGTCACGGCAACAAGACCGGAGAAGAGGTCAAAGGCACGTTTGATCATGCGCTGATAATCGTCAATGGCTGAAGCACGCAGATCAAGCATGGGAATCCCCGCGAAGTCTTCAATATCCGTTCGATACAAGGCAAGGTCAAAAAAACCGAGCGCGATCCAAACGCCAACAGGCAGATCATTAAGATACGCAACAATCTCCGACATTTGATGATAAGCCGAATAAGGCAGGGCAATCACGACATCGGTCACATGATGCTTGAGAATGACATTTTTTAGCTCATTGAGCTGGCCCAGAGATGGGATTTCCATCTGATCGCCATATCCATCATCCACAAAGCCAGCCAGGGTCAGGTTTTCTGAGATTGAATCCTGTATCTGTCTGCCCACACTTTGTCCCAAAGGACCAACACCCACCACCAGCAGACGCCGAGAGACCGTGGATGATTGAGGACGAGTACGAAAGTAAATCCTTGCCAACACGCGCCAGAGCAGACATATGAGAAACGTACTGATTACAAATACAACGAATAAGGCGCGCGAAACCTCGCGATACGAAAAATATAATATCCCGGCAGTTGATATGGACGCAATGAACGTCGAGAGGAACAAAGCTGCAAGCTCATCTGCAGCGCGTAAAAACTTCCGCCCATCGTAAATTGACAAAGATGAAAATATTATCACCCATATGAGGGGAAATAAAACATAAAGGGGAAATGGCACGTTCACTGACTGGTCTACAGGTTTTATAAATGAAAAAGCGTTCATCACAGGTCGAATGACCGCAGAGAGCCACAAGCCGAACGCGGTGCTTATGCCATCGAGCACCATGGAAAACAAGGCAAAATTGATCGAGAAACGCCTGAGCATATTTCAATCAGCCTTTTTTAACAATCCCAACAAGTCCGCAACTGCCAGGAATATAAAGCGCGGATTGTGATAAAGATATCTTCTCCATAATCGGCGCGGCTCAATAAAAAGGCGGAAAAGCCATTCCAAACCGACCTTTTGCATCCATGCACGGGCCTGTGGTTTGATGCCCGAGTGAAAGTCAAAGGCCGCGCCCACTCCAAGCATAACGGCATTCACTTTGCCGCGATGCTCTGCCATCCAAATCTCCTGCTTCGGACACCCAAGTCCGACAAATAAGATCCGCGCTCCCGATTGATTGATTTGCTCAATCATGTCCGCATCCTCTTCCGGACTCATCGCAAGAAAGGGCGGACTAAAAGAAAAAGCCACGTTCAGGGTATCATAACGAGCCTGCATCCGTTTAATAAGCGACACCAACACTTCAGTCGCGCCCCCATAAAACCCAACGGGTATTTTATCGTGCGCGGCAGACTCTAAAACATGCAACATCAACGTTGGCCCATAAACACGCGGCTGGTTCCGTTCTCCTTTTAAGCGCATCATCCAGACCAGAGGCATGCCGTCAGGCGTGACAATATCTGCTGAGTTCATAATATCCCTGAATTCAGATCGATCCCACGCCTCCATCACCATATGCGCATTGGCAGTATAAACCACACGACTCTGCCCCATGCGTGCCCAATTGGTTATTTGGGCAATAGCAAGCGAATAGTTTGTTTTGTGCACGCGGGTACCAATTACAGTAGTACTCATGATCTAAGGCTAACGCCTTTCTCGTAAACAGCCGTTATCAGATGGTGGGTTTTTCATAAAATTTAATCATCTAAGTGCTTTCAGAATCCCTTCTGAAAAGCGTTCCACCATGGCTTCGACAGTATAAATTGCCCTTGCAGAACGACATCCCTTCACAAGAGTCTGGCGATCTGTTTCATCGCGCAGGAAGTGGACAACCGCTTGCGCATATGACTGTG
>Ga0214473_10008228_pt1 | contig 12343 bp, 11 predicted proteins | sample RVTome_7_FD_203509 | JGI IMG/M metagenome (GOLD analysis project Ga0214473, IMG submission 203509) | Soil microbial communities from uranium-contaminated site in the Upper Colorado River Basin, Wyoming, United States - RVT98D197 | ecosystem: Environmental > Terrestrial > Soil > Contaminated >... | reverse complement strand
TTGAAAGATTCACACACAACAATTGAGCTAAATAAAAAAGAGAAGTTAGTTACTATCAATACTAAAGATGATTACGCATTAAATGCAAGCTACGATATCCTCCAGACCAAATTTATAAGAAGAGGAATATCAATTAAAGCACTTAAACCAAAGGAGGCTGAAGAAGCAGCCGGCGGAAGGTTGAAACAAATTATCACTCTGCAAAGCGGCATCTCAAAAGATAATGCAAGGCAGATTACAAAAATGATTAAAGATATGAAGCTAAAAGTTAACGCCCAAATCCAAGATGAACAGGTTCGTGTACAGGGCTCCAAAATAGATGATCTTCAGACAGTAATTAAAATGTTTAAGGATGCCGACTTAGATTTTCCTACTCAATTTGTAAATCTTAAATGATATCGTGCATAATTCATCCGGCATAAGCTCTTAGCAATTTTTCTTTACCAAGGGAATTCACAATATCAAATTCCTCTTCCGAAATTTTTTCATTGTCGCCGTAATAATTATGATCAACACTGTCCTTCATTTCATTTGCATTGACATGCAGGGAAGTTAGAACCCGCAAATTTTCCACTACAATGTTGGTTGGATCATCTTTATCAATTCTGCCTTCAACCAGATACGGACCCATCGACATAGTAAGTTCTGCAACCCTGTAATAAACCTTTGGAAAAATTACTGCCTCAAAAGTTCCCGTCAAGTCTTCGAGGGATAAGAACTTCATTATATCTCCTTTTTTTGTCCTTATTCTCTTCGACGTCATATACCACCCTATCATCCTTGCATTCCTTCCGCGGTTTTTACCCATATCTATTGCCTTAATAATGCGCTTATCATTCAGCCACTCGGGAAAAAAGTTCAGAGGATGACGCGTAATCATATAGCCAAAAGATTCATATTCATTACGGCAAATCTCTTCGGCAGAGTAATTAACATCGGTAGTTATTTCCCGTTCGAGTACAAAGGTATCGCTTATAAAAAGGTCGTTATAATTTTCGTTAAGAATTTTTCTGTGGTGGATGTAAATATCAAGAAGCCGCAGAAGCGTTGGCCTGGTAACTTTAAAACAATGCATTGCGCCGCATTTAATGAGCAGCACTGTTTCTTCATACCCCAACTGCGTCCGGACAAGAAAATCTGCAAGAGAAATATATTTGCCATTCGTTTGCCTCTCCTCAATTATTTTTTCGATAGAATTTCTCGAAAGATTCTTGATTGCCATTAATCCAATCCGCAGTTCTTTTCCGGATCCGCTGTATTCATAGTCGCTTTTGTTTATACATGGCAGTTTAACTTCCAATCCCATTCTTTTACTTTCCTGAATATAAACTGCTGATGAGTAAAAACCGCCTCCGTTGCTGAGAACGCTTGACATAAACTCTGCCGGATAGTGCGCCTTTAAGAAAGCAACCTGAAAAGAGAGCAAAGCAAATGATGCGCTGTGAGCTTTGCAAAAAGAATATCCAGCAAAAGATTCAATCTGGCGCCAAAGCTCTTTTGCTTGTTCGTCAGTCAATCCTTTATCCTTGGAAGAAAGAAAAAATTTAATTGTAATTTGTTCCATAGCTTTGTGAGAACGCATTTTACCGCTCATTGCACGCCGCAGCAAATCAGCTTCTTCCAGCGTAAGCCCCGCAATATGATGAGCAACTTTAATAACATCTTCCTGATAGATCATTACGCCGTAAGTTTCGCTAAGATGCTCTTCCATTTCCGGAACTAAATACTTACGCTTTAATGGATCTTTGTGGCGGGCAATAAACTCCTGCATCATTCCGCTTTCGGCAACACCGGGGCGAATGATTGAGCTTGCTGCAGTAAGCATTTCAAAGGTCTGCACATCGAGCCGCCTTAGCAGCGAGCGCATCCCCGGCGATTCGATATAAAAACATCCGATGGTTCTTCCGCTTTTAATGAGTCCAATTGTTGCCTGATCTTTAAACAACATTTCAAAATCATATATGTCAAAATCAACATTACGCGTATGACGCGGAATCGGAGGATAGAGATTACAAATGCGTGTACCGTTCCCCCACTCCTTTGGAGCGTTATAAAGTGCGTATTCAGGTGAATTTTGAGTAAATAGTTTCATAAAATAGTGAACATTTGAGCACTATATAATATTTTTTAATTTTAAAAGCAAGATGGGAAATTTTGAGCGTTGGGAATAATATGAAAATCATAATTGATATTTTATATTTGCTCAAGAAGTAAAATGAAATTTCAGGAGAAAATTTGTGAACACCGATGATGATTTTATTTGGACTTGCCAGTATTGTGGAATTCATAATGTAGTGCGGGTGGATCTGGCTGTAGGAAGTAAACAGGATTTCATTGAAGATTGCAGAATCTGCTGCAGGCCTAATCGAATCATAGTAACGGTTGATAATGATAGAGATGAATTTATTGAGGCAAGGCCAAGTGACGAATAAAAAAAAATCCGGCAAAGCCGGATTATTAGCAAATTAAAAATTATTATTTAGCGTTAGATTATTTACTTGAACTGTAAGAGACCGTATATTCTTCTTCATCACCGGCAGTTTTAACTGCCCAGATTCCAACAAAGGCGTTTATAATTACCATTGCTAAAAAAACTATTCCGAATAACTCTAACAAACTCATATTTCCTCCTCAACCAGCCTCTAAATATTATTTTACTTATTTAATAGTTAGTAAAACTTTTTTCAAGTTTTTAGTATCAACAATTAAACCAACCAAAAAGGGCTTGTTTTCGCTTTATTTAGCACATTTATCGGTTTTTAACCCACTATAAAAGCAACTTTTGCATGTAAAAAGGTAAACAAACCTCTCCTTAGTCCATTATCATACGCAGAAATGAAGAGCTATCTTCATCATCTTTTGCCTTCTGCGGCTCCATATCTTTTTGGGATTTTTCCTTTGACCAATTCAACTTGTTTGAGTTGAAAACGAACCCGCTGTTAATATCTTCTTCCTCATTATCTATATCTAACTGTGATAAGGGCTTTTTCACTCTATATATTGTCGGTACTTCGAGATCAGCAGAATCGATCTCAGTGGGATCGCTGCCGAAATTTAATTTGCCGGCAAATACATCCGGTTCTCTGTGCTTTGGTTTGGTGCTCTTTGAACTTCTCGAAATAAAACTTTTGGTTGAGCCATCAAACCCGGTAGCAATAACAGTATAAGAAACATAATCATTCATGTCTTCTTTCTGAACACAACCAAAAATTACATTTGCCTCTTCACCGGCAGCTTCAAATATCACATTGTTGCCCTCGTTTACTTCTTGCATCGTTAAGCTGCTTGACCCGCTTACATTAAGGAGAACACTTTTAGCACCTTTAATGTTTATTCCTTCCAGCAGCGGACTTGAGATTGCTTTTTGAGCCGCCTCGATGGCCCTGTTTTCGCCGCTTGCAATACCGCACCCCATCAATGCTTCACCGCTTTGGTTCATTACTGCTCTAACGTCTGCAAAATCAACATTTATTAATCCTTCAACTGTGATTATATCTGCAATGCCTCTGGTTGCTTCATACAGAACTTCGTTCGGTTTATCGAATGCAGCAAAAGCATTAGTGGATTTATCAAGTATGCTTAACAGACGTTCATTGGGAATAACAATTAAGCTATCTACATATTGTTTAAGCTCTTGAATACCCTGCTCTGCATTAAGCATTCTCTTTTTACCTTCCCATTTAAATGGTTTGGTTACAATGCCGACAACGAGTGAACCGATGCTCTTTGCTATTGATGCAATTATTGGAGCACCACCGGTTCCTGTACCTCCGCCCATTCCTGCTGTAACAAAAACCATGTCGCTTCCGGCAAGAGCTTCCGCAATCTTCTCTCTATCTTCTTCAATAGATTTTTTACCGACATTAGGATCAGCACCGGCACCAAGTCCTCGAGTAATATTTGCACCGACTTGAATTTTATGAGCAGCATTACTGCTCCTCAACACCTGTGCATCGGTGTTTACAGAGACATATTCGACACCTTGCAGACCTCTTTTAATCATGCTTTCGATGGCATTGCAACCTCCGCCACCAACTCCAACCACTTTTAATACTGCTGACATGGACTTGCCTCTGTCTATAGTTGCGAATTGCGACATTGTAACCTCCTTGTTAGATAATTTATATTTCATCAAAAAATTGTTGTACTTTTTTAAAGAATACCAAAACCTTATTTTTTCTCTTATCACTTTTAAGCTTAATAAAATTTTGATAATCCTTTGTTTTACTGCCGGGAACTCCTCGTAGTAATCCCATCACAGTTGCAAATTCAGGACTTTCAATCTCAGTCGGTATTTTTGCTCCCATTTCTTGGGGAACACCTATTCTTGTCGGCAAACCGAATACATCTTCCGCCAATTCTGTGCATCCTCGTAATAATGAGCCGCCCCCGGTCAATACAATTCCTGCTTTTATCTTATTTTTAAACCCCGCGCTTCTTATTTCATTATCAACAAGAATAAATAATTCTCTCATCCTTAAGCTGATAATTTGTGTGAGAAGACTTATCGGAATTTTAGTATTTCCTCTTGCTCCAACTCCGCGAATTAAGATATCTTCATCTTTAATTATTGCCGTCTCGATAGCATAACCATATTCTTTTTTTAATTTCTCAGCTTCCTCACTAACTATACCCAACGATTCACGTATATCATTTGTAACCTGATTTCCTGCCACTCCAATTACTTTTGTATGCTTAATGCTTTTATTATGAAATACTGCTATATCCGTTGTTCCTCCGCCAATATCAATCAAAACAACACCTAAATCTTTTTCATTATCATCAAGGACAGATGTGCTTGATGCAATTGGCTGAAGTACATATTCATTTATGCGTAAGCCGGCGCGTTCAACAGATTTTTTAATATTCTGAATAGCCGGGATTGATGCAAGCACTATATGATTTGTTGCTTCCAGTCTTGATCCTGACATTCCAATTGGGTTTTCGATTCCCGCCTGATAGTCTATAGAAAATTCTTCGAAAATTATGTGGAGAATCTGTCTCTCCGAAGGAATACGAATTGTGCGAACATCGGCTTCCAGCCTATTTAAATCTTCTTTGGTAATTTCTTTATCTTCTCTGCTAATAGTCACATAATTCCGATGGCGCATGCTTGTAATATGTTCACCTGCTACACCGACATTAACCGAGTTAATAGTTATACCCGCTTTATTTGATGCCTTAGAAACAGCTTCTTTAATCGCATCCGCAGTTTTGGAAATATTTGCTACCAGACCTTTGTGTAATCCTTCAGAAGGAGATGAATCGCTTCCAAGTATTTCAATATGGTCATCGTCTATCATCTCAGCGATTACTGCACAAACTTTAGTTGTACCTAAATCCAATCCTGCAACAATATTTTTTTTCATAATTCAGTTACTTCGGCTTTTCCTAAATAAATTTTATTTGTGAATCTTAAATCGACATAATCACTCCGACTTAAATCGTTATCAGCATTTTTAAAATCGTTCCAAATAGAATTAAGACTTATAATTTTTTTCGAAATAGAGCCTCTGCCAAATTTTACAATCGGGTGTACGCCCGAGAATGTTATTGTTATACCATCACCTTTGTTAAGATTTATCTCAGATAAATTTTTAAACATTTCTTCATTAGAACTTTTTATTGCAATGATAATATTGTAAGCTTCAATTATTTCTTCGTTCCGTAAATATTCTAACGCTTTGTACTGCTTATAGTCCTGTGGATTATTAACAATCGGCAGATCAATAAATTTAGTATTCGAAAACAAAGGTAATAATTGTAATTCATCCGACATTAAGAGGCTTTGATCGTTACAAATAACAATGGCGGCCAGATTTTTTTCGCGAATAGTAGCTTTAGCATTATTAAATTTCGAAATCTCAATTTCAGTTGAAGCTATAAACGGATGTTTTTCCAATCTGTCTTTTAATATAGGCAATGTCAGCTCAAATGAATTTTGCATATCATTCAATTTTGCAAAACTCAGATAACTGCTTTGCGGAAGAAGATGATTGCCTAATATCTGAATTGACTTTAGTTGCTTGCTTTCCTCTTTTTTTGCAGGCATCAAAGCAACAAAGAATAAGCCTGAAATGGTTATCAAAAAAATCATTAGACCAATTATTTTACTTTTTATTTGACTCATGGTTTACTTCTTGTTAAGTCCGTCAACAAATTTTTCACCGAATTTCCATATATCTCCTGCACCCATAGTTATGATTATATCGCCATCTTTTTTTATATCATTTAGAGTTTTTACCACATCATTCTTATTTTCAACATATATCGCATTTTTATGTCCAAAGCCGTGTGCTGCATTTGCAATTAATTTTCCGGTAACGCCTTCAATAGGTTCTTCTCTTGCCGGGTAAATGTCAGTACAAATAAAAATATCCGAGTTAAGAAATGATCTGCCAAATTCCTGATAAAAATCTCTTGTTCTCGAAAACAGATGAGGCTGAAACACAGCCACAAGCCTTCTATCCCAACCAGCGCGTATTCCAGCCAGCGTGGCAGTAGTTTCTGTAGGATGATGTGCATAGTCATCAACTACCATAATTTCTTTGTTATACTTTACTTCAAATCTCCGGTAAACACCACTGAATGATTCAAGTGCATTTTTAATAATGCTGAATGGCACTCCCAATTCTTTTGCAATTCCAACGGCGACAAGCGAATTTTTTACATTATGAATCCCGGGAATTTTTAGTGTCAATCTTCCAAGTTCTTCCCCATAATATTTTATATTAAATGAAGATGTGAAGTTTTTGAATTCAATATCGGTTGCGCGAAGATCGGCCTGAACAGTTAACCCATAAGTGATTATCTTTTTATTTATTTGGGGAATGATATCTTGTAAAGCAGGCTCATCCAAACACAAAACTACGAATCCATAAAAAGGAACTTTATTTGCAAATTCAATGAACGCGAACTTGATGTCATCCAAATCTTTGTAAGTATCAAGATGCTCGCTTTCCAGCGTTGTTATAGCTGCAATAGTTGGAGTAAGCTTTAGAAAAGTTCTATCAAACTCATCTGCTTCGACAACAATAAACTCGCCATTGCCTAACCGTGCATTAGTGCCGCCCAATCCACTTAACTTGCCACCAACTATTATTGTGGGGTCAAGTTTTCCTTCAGTTAGGGCCAACCCAACCATTGATGTTGTAGTTGTTTTTCCATGAGTTCCGGCAATCCCAATTCCATATTGCATTCGCATACATTCGGCAAGCATTTCAGAGCGCTTAATTATAGGAATTTTTCTTTTAACCGCTGCCTGAACTTCAGGATTATCAGTTGTGACTGCAGAAGAATAAACAAGTACATCAGCATCCTTTAAATTTTCTGTCGAATGTCCTTCATAGATTTTCATTCCAAGATCACTTAACCGTTTGGTGATTTCTGAAAGGCTCTTATCCGATCCGGAAACTTCAAACCCTTGATTCATAAGTATCTCCGCAATACCGCTCATTCCAATTCCGCCAATTCCTACGAAATGTACTTTCTTAATATTCTTAAACATTAACGGTTTTCAATCCTCTCTTTTATTTCCTGAAATCGAGCTAATAATTCATTTTGATTTTCATAATCATAGGGTCTTACTACCAGAAGTCTTCGTCGATTATTCAATTTTATTCTTATTAACCTGAATGCTTTATTGCTTAATCTTGCTGTCTTAAGCTTTGAGATTTTCATGCTCTCCATTTCTTTAATTAGGAAACTTCTTTTTTTGAACCGATCTATAAACTGAATTTCATCATCAGCAATATGCAGGTGTTTGTTTTTATAAAGATTAAACAGAAGACTTACTAACGATACCAAGACAATTATTCCGAAAAAGTAAATGATTGGATCTTTTGTAACCAGCGTATAAGAATCTTCAATAAATTGCCCGCGAATTACCAAATAGATGACAAAGACAACAAAATAAATTATCGTCGATTGATAATAAAATGACATGTTATACTTAAAATTATTTTTATCATCCATGTTAATTAATAGGCTCCTGTTCTGCATAGCTAATGGCTCTTTGTGCTATAATTGCCGCTGCTTCAGGTTTACTCGATAGTTTTGCTAATCGACTCATCTCAGATAATTTTGAATCATCTAATAAGTTTGATTTAACTTCATTTAATAATTTTAAGTTCAAATCTTTATCTTCAAGCAGTATAGCGGCACCCTTATCAGTAAGCGATTTTGCATTATAATACTGATGATTCGCAGCAACATTAGGCGATGGAACCAAAATAGCTGGAACTCCAAGAAATAATATTTCCGCAATTGATGTAGCACCTGCCCGTGCTAAAACTAAATCGCAAGCTGAATAAGCATCATTCATATTTTCTATGAATTCTGAAATCCACACTTTTTCTGACGATAATTCTTTATACTTTTCATAATATTCTCTGCCTGTTTGCCAGATTATCTGAATATCTAAATCAGTAATGCTTTTTAAGTTAGATGCAACAACAGTATTTATTGATGAAGCTCCCAGACTCCCACCCAAGATTAAAAGAGTTTTCCTTTTCGGGTTTAAACCGAATTTTTTTACTGCATCAGCTTTATCTGTTCTTACCAAATATTCCCTTACCGGATTGCCTGTTATGTAGAGCTTGCGCTCATTTCTAAAATACTTTTTTGAATCCTCATAGCTCAAATGAATTTCATCAGCAAAGTTTTGCAAAAGTCTTGTAGTTACACCAGGATAACTATTTTGCTCAATCAAAATTATTTTTGCTCCAACTAAAGAAGAGCCCCAGATTGCCGGACCCGCCACATAACCGCCTGTTCCTATTGCCACGCTTGGGCGAAATTTCAAATTGATTATGATAGATTGAACTAAAGAAACTATCAGCTTTAAAGGAAATATTAAATTATTAATCGTAATCCTTCTCGAAACACCTTTTATCCAAATCGATTTGAAGACAAATCCCAATTTTGGAACAACCTTTCCTTCTATTCTTGTTTTTGTACCTACAAACAATATATCGGCTTCCGGTAAAATCGATCTGATCTTCTCAGCAACTGCAACAGCAGGAAACAAATGTCCTCCGGTTCCGCCTCCGGCAAACAAAAATTTAAACCGGTTCTTCTGCATGGCCGTAATTAATTTGCTGAACAGGTAGAATATATTTTGCATTTAAAATTGCTATGTTCACAAGAATCCCTACTGAAACACAAGTAACAATTATCGATGTTCCGCCGTAACTAATAAATGGCAACGGTACACCCGTTGTCGGTAATATTCCAGTCGTAACTGCAATATTTATAAACGCATTCAGAATTATTGAAAAGGAAATTCCAAATGCTAATAATTGCCCAAATGTGTCTCGCGCTTTTTTAGCCACCAATATTCCGGCAACGAAAATCGCAAAATAGCCGATAGTGACAGTAACAGATCCAAAGAAACCAAGTTCTTCACCAATAATTGCAAATATAAAATCGCCATAAGCTTCCGGTAAAAATAAGTTGCTTTGTTTACTATTACCTATTCCCTGTCCAAATAAACCACCGCTGCCGAGAGCTAATAACGCTTGGTTGACTTGATCGTTTATTCCTCCTCCATAAAAAATGCTTTTTGCGAAAGTTAAAATCCTGTTTCTCGAATGTTCAAAAACCATTGCAATTGAAAATGCTCCCAATAAACTGCCAAATGAGGTTGCGAAAATATGTTTGGGCTTTGCTCCACCGACAAAAAACATTGAGAGCGAAATAAAAATTATTATTAATCCGTTGCTGATGTTTGGCTGAAAAAATATTAATACGGAAATTATAACAACCCAAAAGAATAAATGGAGAAATAATTCTTTAAGATTTTGTATAGAGTCACCTTTTCTTTCAATCAAAACCGCTAAATGCATAATTAAAAATAACCTTCCGAGGTCAGCGGGCTGAAAGCTCATTAAGCCAAGGTTTATCCATCTGCCAGATCCATTTATTTGCGGTGCAAAGAACAACGTATACGCTAATACAATGGTGATGATAAATATTAAACCCTTGCTAATGTGCTTATAAGTTTCATATGGTATAATTGAAAATCCGACTAAAAAGATTAATCCTATTGCAACTCGAAAGATATGAGAATTGAATAGGTGGAATAAACTTTCAAACTTTATGCTGCTATAAGCACTGCTTGCGCTCATCACAAATGCTAAGCCCGCTAAACAAAGCGATACGCTTACAAGAATTATTATGAAAGCTGATTTTTTCATTTACAATTTACCTACTGCTTCCTTGAAAACTTTTCCGCGATGCTCGTAGTCATTAAACATATCGAAGCTTGCACAAGCCGGTGACAACAGAACAATTTCGTTTTCTCTTGCCTCACTGTTTACAGCTGCAATAACGTCTTCAAGAGTCTGCTTGATTTCAACTTTTACATCATGATGAAAATAATTAAAAACTTTATCTGCAGAAGAACCGATAGCAAAAATCTTTTTTACTTTATCCAAAACAAGATCCTTAATTTGCCTGTAATCGTTACCTTTGTCCTGCCCGCCGAGAATTAAATAAATGGGCCGATCGAAACTTCGCAATGCATACCAAACCGAATCAACATTTGTAGCCTTTGAATCGTTGATATACTTAACCCCATTAATTTCTCTAACAAACTCAAGTCGATGTTCCACTCCTTTAAAAGTTTGCAAACCTTCAATTATTTTATTGTTATCTAACCCGAATATTTTAGCAGCATTTATGACTGCCATTGCATTACCGTAATTATGTTCTCCTCGTAGATTAATATCCGATAGTGAACAGCGAAATTCCTCCGTATTATTTCTTATAAATAAAATTTCCTCTCCCGAGAGAAAACAACCGTTCGTACTTTTAGTACTTAATGAATAATAATAATCAGTGCTTAAATGTTTTTTAATCGAATTAACAAGTGCATCATTATCGCGATTAATTATCAAATAGTCTTCTTCATTTTGGTTCTTAAATATTTTCAACTTTGAATTAATGTAGTTCTGATAATCATTCTCATAACGATTTAAATGATCAGGTGTAATATTAAGTATTGCCGCTGCTTTAGGTTTGAATTTATCAATCAAATCAAGCTGAAAGCTGGAAACCTCCACGGCCGCAAATTCATTTTCACGTACATCAAGAGCTATTTCAGAAAATGCCAATCCGATATTTCCTGCGGTGTAAGTTTTATAGCCGCATGTATTAAAAACATGGCCACATAGGGTTGTCGTTGTTGTCTTTCCGTTCGTTCCTGTGATTGCAATAATATTTCCTTTACACACTAAAGATGCAAGCTCAAGCTCGCTTATCATTTTAATTTTTTTATCGGCTGCAGTTTTAAGTATTTCTGAATTCAAAGGAACTCCTGGACTAACGACCATTATATCGCAATCATATACTTGGGATGTATGACCACCAATTTCGTAATTAATATTTATACTATTTAGAACCTCAACTGATTTTCTAATTTTTTCGTTATCAGCAGCATCGCTGACAAGCGGAATTCCATTAAGATTCTTCACAAGCTTAGCGGCGCCAATACCACTTCTAACAGCTCCAATTATCGATATTTTTTTACCAGAGTAGTTCATTAGCGTATCTTAAATGAAGTAAGACTAATTATAGCGAGGATAACTGCAATGATATAGAAACGCATTACGATTTTCGGTTCCGGCCAGCCAAGCATTTCAAAATGATGATGAATCGGTGCCATCCTAAAAATTCTTTTTCCCTCTCCATATTTTTTCTTTGTGTACTTGAAATACAATCTCTGCATGATAACCGAAATAGTTTCAAGGAAAAATATGCCGCCAAGGATTGGAATTAAAAGTTCTTTCTTTATAAGCACGGCTAAAATTCCAAATGCACCACCAAGAGCAAGCGAACCCGTGTCACCCATAAATACCTGAGCCGGATAGGAATTGTACCACAGAAATCCCAAAGATGCACCAACTAAAGCGGCCACATAAACTGTCAGCTCTCCAGAACCAGGCAAGTATATAATATTTAAATAATCGGAATAGATTGCATTGCCGCTTACGTAACTGATAATCGCAAGCGCAATCATCACAATTGCTATCACGCCGATCGCCAAACCATCTAAACCATCAGTTAAGTTAACAGCATTAGATGTGAACATTACAATTAGTACTACAACCGGAATATAGAAGAATGAAAAATCAAAATTTATATCCTTTAAAAATGGAACTGTTGTTAGTGTGTTAATTCCTGCAAATTGTGGTGAAAAATAAATTACAGATCCAATTGTCAGACCAACTAGGAATTGTCCTAAAAGTTTGTACCTGGCAATTAATCCATTGGGATATTTTTTTACCACCTTCAAGTAGTCATCTAAAAATCCCACACCACTCAAGACCAAAGTGCCGAAAAG
>Ga0214473_10008227_pt1 | contig 12343 bp, 8 predicted proteins | sample RVTome_7_FD_203509 | JGI IMG/M metagenome (GOLD analysis project Ga0214473, IMG submission 203509) | Soil microbial communities from uranium-contaminated site in the Upper Colorado River Basin, Wyoming, United States - RVT98D197 | ecosystem: Environmental > Terrestrial > Soil > Contaminated >... | reverse complement strand
TAGGCCAGTTCAAAACTTCTGCAACAACTTTTCTTGCTGAAAAAGGATTTTGAACGCTGCCGATTATTTTTATTCCTTTATCTCCCTCCAGAGGAATAGCTAAAACAGCTTCGGGTTCGATGTATGCGTGTTCAACTAACTGTGTTGTGTAAGTTTCTTCATGAATAAAATCACTTTCCTTGAATCCTTTTTCAATATCGCCTTTGCGGAGAGGATAATGTACTATAAGATTATTTTCATACTGAGGATGAATTTTAGGTGCATCAAAATCAAGTGCTTTTAAAGAGTCAGTTAAGAGCGGTAATTCTGTGTATTTTACGATTACTTTTTTTGCTAAATCCCTAAGTTCCTCTTCCGATTCTCCTAACAGCATTGCAACAACATCGCCAGGAGTAACAATTTTATCATATGCAAATATTGGCTGATCCTGTCGAATGGGTCCAACTTTTTTTAACCCTCTTATGTCATTTGAATCAACGATGGTGATGTTCTTCGAGCTTTTCAGAATTTCCGAATAATCAACTTCATCTATTGTAGCATGAACTGTTGGAACTCGAACCATAACACCAATGAGCTGCCCAGGTTCGTTGTAATCATCAGCAAACTTTGCTTTGCCGATTACTTTTTCAAGTGCATCTTGTCGGATGACAAGTTTACCAACTATATTGAAAGGGTTATTCATAAAGTTTTAATTTGCAAAGAGCCACCAAAAAGTATTTCGAAAATGCTCTGTCAGATTGAGCCTGTCGAAATCTGCTGATTTTTAGCAAGCCGTCACTCTTCGACAAGCTCAGACTGACATATAAGCTATTTGAACTGAACTTTATTTAATTGTATCAAATAATCTTTTCCCTTGTGAGTAAATGTAATTATTTAACTCGTTTTCATCTATTCCGTTCAATAAAAATTCATTCATCAGCACTTGACCATTTTGTATAACCGTGTGAATTGGCCGCTCTAAAATTCCATAAATGTAATGACCAAAAAAATTGTTTTTGTTAAGCGGTGTTGGAGGAATATAATCCCATATTATTAAATCTGCTCTCTCGTCAGGATGAAGTGAAGTGAAGTCCGGGAAATATTTCTTTACAAACTTAAATTGATCAAAGTACATTTTGTTGAAGATTCTGAAAGCCTGAACGAAACTATTTTTTTGATTTCGTAACATTAGGAACAATTGCTTTTGGGAACGCGGTATGTTAGCATGCATACCATCCGTACCGCAGAGAATTGAAACTTCTTCGGGAATATTTTCAAACTGTGGAGTACCAACTGCGTTATTCAGATTTGAATCTATATTAATTGCGAGAGCCGGTTTTTTATCTTTTATTAAATTAAACTCTTCCTTCTTTATGTGAACACCATGAACGAGAATACTTTTATTATTCACAATATTGTAATCCAGCAATCTTTGAACCGGAGATTTTCCATACTTTTTCAAACTAAAGTTTCGATCCGATTCATCTTCGCAGACGTGAATATGAATGCCAACGTTATACTTTTCAATAAAATCTTTAACTAATAATAAAGTAGAATCATCTAAAGTGAAAGAAGCATGCAGTCCAAACATTGCCTTAGAATCATCATTATTGCTATGAAGGAAAAAGTCTTGATTCTCTTTCAGAGCTTCAAGCTTTAATTTTTCACCATTCCTATCGGATGTTTCAAAACACAGAACATTTCGCACTTCAAATTCATTAAGCGTTTCTTTAATACAATTCAAACTGCCAAGTGTATGAGATGGGGAAGCATGATGATCGAAAATATAAGTTACCCCATTTCGAATTGATTCAATCGCAGCAATATATGCAGATGCTTTTATCATCTCGTTATCTAAAAGTAAATCCAATTTCCACCAAAGATTCTCAAGTATATCCGGAAAATTTTCCATAGAACCTGAGGTTGGCAAACCTTTAGCTAAACGGGAGTAAATATGATCATGAAAATTCACATTTGGGATTGTGACAACTCTTCCGGCCGCATCAATTATCTCAAAATCATTTGCCGAAACCTTATCCTTGATTTCAGAGATAATTCCATCATGGATTATCATGTTACTGAAAATTGGATTCACGCTTTCAGGTCCAACCTGGCAAATCCAGGCATTTTTAATAAGTAATGGTTTAGTTTTCATTTGCCAGTCTTATAAATTTTCCGATTCCTGGTTCAGTAATGAACTTTTTACTTCTGTCCATAATAGTCTGAGCGTGCAAAATAGTTCTTTCAATTCCAGCATTAAACGAAACACCTTCAAATGGAATAATTTTGAGGATGGTCTTGTCAAAATTAATGTTAACAAGCTTTAGCGGATTTTCTTTATCACAAATAAAAACTTTTTGAATCTTATTGAATCTGTGAGATTTCATTTTAGTTATATCAATTTAAGGAGTTCTTTTCCTTTTTCCGTTGTAACATATTTTTGTTTTGAACTGTTTGGTTTATCCGGTATAGTCATTGAAATCAACTCCATTTTCAACATCGGATCAATAAATTTCTTTTTATACTTAGTTCTATCCTTCCATTCAAAAATTTCTATTAAACTGGTAATGGGTTGTTCTTTTAAACATTTCTGTAATAGTTTTTCAACTTGATGCCGACTTAGTGCCGACTTAGTGCCGACTTGGTGCCAACTTAGTTCAAGCTTAGCTCTAACTTCCATTTCATCAGTCGTGAATTCAGGATGGACTAAAAAAGTAGTTTTAAAGTATGCTCGGTTCTCATCAGTTTCAAAAATCGGCTTGGGTGAGTGATTTTTTTCCAATTCCCTTAAAATTGTAGGAATTCCTGTTGATCTTCCTTCTGTAAGGTGAAGTTCTTTTAGAAATTCACCAATTCTTCGATTCCGATATTTTCTAACATCGAGTTGTAATTTTTGAAGTTTAATACGATCAAGCGGGGGTAATGGTCCAGGAAAACTTATAATATCAATTCTGCTCGGATAAATACGAACTTCAATCGGAGAATCATTATCATAACCTCTATGGTAAACAGCATTTGAAAGCGCTTCCTCAAGGGCTTGGTAGGGATAATTGTAAAACCGAATTGATTCGGCTTTACCGGATTGTTTGATAACCTTTTCTGTAACAATTACATTTTTCAGATAATTCAGAGAGTCCTTAAGTTGCTGATGAATAGCGCCTTCAAAAATTTTTTCTGTAAAATCGGTTCCGGATTCATCGATGAAATTTATTATTTCAATTTTCGCATACTGGAAAAATTGATGGGGGTTTTTACCAAATAAAAGAATACCAACATTTTTGGGCAGCATAAATTCATCTGATCCTTCCACAATATTCATTCTACGGGTTATTTCTTTAATGCTAAGGTTTTGCAATTCATTTTCTAAATCGCTTTTAACATCGTTGAGATAAGCCCGGATTTTCGAAAGATCGAGATCATTTAAGTTTGAACGATGATTGACTTGATCATCAAAGGGAACCTGGTTCGCCATTGAAAGAAGTTCTCGTTCTTCATCCCTAGTTGGCTGAACAGTCAATGAATATCTTCGAATGTAATAATGATAAACCGAATTTTGACCAAGAGTTTCTGAGGTTTTGTAAGGACGATTGCTGCCGCCGGGACACCATAGAATTAAGATTTTTTTATTTTGGTAGTCAACTGGTTGTACTATTGGGAAATAGTTTGGTAAAATTCTTCTGCAGATTTGATTTAATTCTTGTTGGATAGGATCAATCTGATTGAGCTGCAGTCCGTTAGGAGGTAAAATGGGCTGCCCGTTATTCTCTGCAATACCAAGTATAATGTAACCACCACCCCAATTATTGAAATCATTGGCGAAAGCGCAAATAGTTCGTATAGTTCGCTCCGGGTTCCATCCTTCACGAAATTCTATTCGTTCCCATTCGACAGTTTTACCGTTTAATAACCCGTCAATATTTATTGGAAGAGGCATTATTTTATAATCCCATTATTCCAACTTCTTTATTGAAATTTTCAATTAGTTTATCCCACTCTGGAACAATTGCAAATCTTTCCCTCCAGTAATTTTCATCATACCATTGTGCATTAAGCTCTTCAACGGATTTGCCTTGCTGTTCAACCCACGTAAAATATTTCAGATTGTGAATTGCTTTTTTATCGTAGTAGGATAATTCTTTGAAGTAATCAATTCTTTGATTTTTTAGAGTAACATTCCAATCTATCTCAGCTTGCTTTAAAGAATATTTTCCCCATGATTCATTCATCTCTTTCAATCTGGATTGATATAAGTCTGTTGAATCAGTAAAGATTGTAATTATCACATCATTCTCGTTATACTCATTATATTTTGCAAGCTTAATAGCAGCAAGTAGATTTCCTAAGCCAGAAATTCCTAAATCAGGCAGCTTGTTAAAAGTCGTTTCATCAACACCAATACTTGATAAATATTTTTTACCTTCAGGTTCATTGAACAATCGAAGCATTCGAAGTGGATGATCATCGTCAATTGCGGCAACAGCATTAGTATTTTTAACATTGTGAATCCATGGAACATGTTTATCACCAATTCCCTCAATTCTATGCGCACCAAATCCGTTCATTAAGAGAGTTGGGCACTGAAGCGCCTCCGCGGCAGTAACATTAATAAGAGGAAATTTTTCTCTAAGATAGTCCCCGGCGGCAATTGTGCCGGCAGAACCTGTAGCACTTACGTAACCGCTTAATCTTTGTCCATCTTTTTTTAGCTGATTGAACAACGTTTCAATCGTTGAGCCGGTGATTTCATAATGCCATATTGAATTTCCGAATTGGTCAAACTGGTTAAAGATTAAATATTCATCGCTTTGTTTTTCAAGCTCGTGGCACTTATCATAAATTTCTTTCACATTGCTTTCGCATCCGTACGTAGCATACACTTCAGCACCAATTTCTTTCAGCCATTCAAATCTTTCTTTGCTCATTTCTTCAGGCAGAATTGCGACTGCGTGAACAGAAAGCAAAGCGGAGTTGAAGGCGCCGCCTCTGCAGTAATTTCCAGTTGAAGGCCAAACGGCTTTATGATATTCAGGATTAAATCTCCCCGTCACTAAATAGGGAGCTAAGCATCCATAAGTCGCGCCGACTTTATGAGCACCTGTTGGGAAATGTTTTCCTATCAATCCGATTATTCGTGCTTTTACTCCGGTTATTGCATGGGGAATTTCGAGATAATTAATGTTTCCGATCTTTCCGGTTGATATATCATTCCGCCAATTGATTCTAAAAAGATTAAGTGGATGAACATCATTCAAATCAATATTCTCAAGCTGATTCTGAATTTTTTGAGGAATTGAAGTTGGATCTTTTAATTGCTTAAATGTAGGAAGTATTATTTTTTTCTCTTTACAACGTTTAATTGATTTCTCAAGGAAAGTTTTGTTCTCTATTTGCCAGTTCCAGTTGTACATGTTATCCTTATTTGTTTTAAGATTTAATTATGTGCTTGAATAATGAGATTATAAATTTGAGATTCTTTGTGTCCTGGTGTCTTTGCGGTAAAGAAAATAAAATTTCACCGCCAAGTCGCTAAGTACAACTATTTCACAGTAATAATATCCTTTAATTTTTTGTTCAAATTTTGACTCGAAGATTCATACAACATCATTAACAGCTTTTCATTAGTCATCGGAGCTGATATTTTTAATTCGGTGTTGGGTCTAAATGCTTTGATGGCATTTAGCAATGCAAAGTAAATTCCAATTCCATACATCAGCGGCGGTTCACCAATTGCTTTTGAGTTAAAAATTGCCGCAGAAGGATTCGGATTCTCAAGAAAATCAACTTCAATTTCTTTGGGAGTAAAATAAATATCGGGTACTTTATATGTTGACATTGAATCAGTCAGCAGCTTTCCTTCTTTATTGTAGATCACCTCTTCGATTGTCATCCAGCCAATGCCTTGCATTATTGCACCTTCCGCCTGAGTTCTATCAATTGCGGGATTCATACTCTTACCAAAATCATGAATGACTTTCACTAAATCGATTTCATAAGTTCCTCGTAAGCAGTCAATTGTGACTTGAATTATCGCAGTGCCATAAACATGATATGCAAATGGTTCACCCTTGGCTTTTTGTTTATCAAAATATATTGCCGGAGTTGCATAGTGTGCATGAGAAGATAAGCTTATTCGCTTTGCATAAGTTTGTCTTATCAGATTCTCCCACGATAAGTCAGTTGCTTCACCATTCACAAAAATGATTTCTTCTTTAATTGCTATTTGATCTAACTCATTTCTTTTCAATATGTCTAAAGCAGATTTCTTCAATCGTTCTAAAATATTTGAACATGCAATTTCAATTGCTTTGCCGTTTAGGTCAGCGGCACTGCTTGCCGCTGTTGCAGAAGTATTTGCAGCGCGGGTGGTATTTGTTGATTCAACTTTCACTCGATTAATATTTACTGAGAATATATTTTCGGCAACCTGTCTTAATTTCATGTTTACACCCTGACCCATTTCAATTGCGGCAGAACTAAGGCTGACGCTTCCATCTGTATAAACATGCACCAGGGCATTTGCCTGGTTCAGTAATTTGTTGGTGAATGAAATGCCAAAGCAAATTGGCATTAAGGCAAATCCTTTTTTGTAAACTTTGTTTTCATTATTAAACTTTTCGATAGCTTTTTTTATACCATCAAGATCATATTTTTCAACTGCTTTCTTCCAGCTCGGTCGAGCCATGCAATATTTTGATTTTTGACCGAAAGGAAATTCATCCCCCTCGTTAAGAAGATTTTCTTCTTGAATTACAGAAGGATCGATACCTAATTTTTGAGCGGCTTTATAAATTGCTCCTTCAATTACAAACATGCCTTGAGGTCCGCCGAATCCTCTGAATGCAGTGTTGGGGGGAAGATTTGTTCGGCAGCACAGTGCTGTTGCTTTTACATTTGGAATGAAATAGCTGTTTGTACAATGAAAAAGTGTGCGATCAAGAACTGCAGTTGATAGATCTGCAGCAGCACCTGCATTTTGGTAAAATGTAACTTCGTAAGCTAAAATTTTTCCTTCTTTGCTCAATCCAATTTTATAATCGGAGGAATAGGGATGACGCTTACCAGTCATTCTATTATCCTCTTGTCTATTGAGAATCAATTTTACAGGCTGCTTCAATTTATAGGCTGCAAGAGCAGTCATGCACGCCCAAGCGGAAGCTTGATCTTCTTTACCGCCAAAGGCTCCTCCAAGCCGGAGAACATCAACTTCGACTTTGTTCATAGGTAATCCGAGAATTCTTGCAGAGGTTCGTTGTACTGCAGTTGGAGATTGTGTAGATGAGATTATTTTTACTCCGCCGCCTTCAACAGGAAAGGCGAATGAGCCATGTGTTTCGAGATAGATATGCTCTTGTCCGCCGGATTCGATGGTTCCTTCTACAATTGCATCACAATTTTTCCACGACGAATCGATATCTCCTAATGAAAAAATTTGGGGAGGAATAATTAGTTGTCCTTTTGCAAATGCTTCACGAGGATCTGTAACGACTGGAAGTTCATCAAATTGTATTTTGATTTTTTTTAATGCTTGATGTGCGGTAAAATTATCTTTTGCAACAACGAGCGCAATTGGTTGTCCTCTGAAATCGACAATCTCATCGGCCAGTAATTTTTCATCGGGTATAATTGGCCCAATTTGGTTCTCGCCGGGAATATCCTTAGAAGTAATAATATCAACCACACCCTCAAATTTTCTTGCTTCCTCAATATCAAGCGAAACGATTTTCCCATGAGCAATTGGTGATGAAAAAACAGCAGAATGCAGAGTCCCTTCAGGGGTAGTAAGGTCGTCGACAAAAAACGATTCACCACGAACATGCTGTATCCAATCGTAATTTTTCATAGTGCAATTTCCGATTCAACTAATGTCGGGGAGTATTTATAAAAATGTACAAGAAGCAACTGTCTTAGCAGCAGCTTTTTATACTTTGCCGAACCGCGAACATCAGTTATTGGACTAATTTCAGTAAGCGCAACTTCAATGGCTTCGCAGATTGCATCTCCATTAACTTTCTTACCTAATAGAGATTTACGCATTCCATTTAGATAAAGCGGAATTGGAGCGACACCTCCAGCAGAAATATTTGCTTGAGTAATAATTTCGTTATCTACTTTCAGTAAAATTGCTGTGTTAACACTCGCAATATCAAGATGGATTCTTTTCGAGACCTTTTCATAATTAAAAAATGTGTTTGGCCGTGGAAGTTCAAAAGAAATTTTAGTTAAGATTTCATCATCAGATTTATCTAATTTTTTGTAACCCAAGTAAAAATCTTGTAGTGTGACTTGCCTGGTTATTTTGCCTTTTTGCAGATCAAGGGTTGCATTTAATGCTAAGAGCATGCTTGTCATATCTCCAATTGGTGAGGCATTGACGATATTTCCGCCAAGGGTCGCGCGGTTACGAATAGGCAGCGATCCAAATAGTCTAATAAAATTTTTCATGTCGGAAAAATATTTCTGAATTATCTCAGATTCACCAAAATCACTTACCGTTGCTCTTGCATCAACACAGCATTGGTTTTCCTTTATCCAAATTTTATCACCGCCATTCTCACTGAACACAAGCTTTACATTTGATTTAATTAGCTCGCTTTCTCTCTGAATGAATAAATCAGTTCCTCCGGCTATTAGAAAATCAGATTTTTGCTCAAATTCCCTTGAAACAGTTTTTCTTTTTATCTCCCTGAGCATACTTGGAATTTCTTCGAAATATTTCGGAATGATTCCTCTTTGAATTAACGATACAAATTTATTCCCAGAAGAGATAGTATCAGAAGTAAAATTATCGAGAACGTTTTTTACTGCCCGTTTGATTGTTGTGTGGCCTGTGCATCTGCAAACATTTCCTCCCACGGAATCAATAGCATCATTAAAATTGTATTGGTCGTTTTCTAATAAATATCCGCTTAAGGAAACAATAAAACCCGGTGTACAAAATCCGCATTGGGTTCCGCCCTCATCTACAAATGATTGCTGAATGATTGATAATTCCGAAGAATTTAATCCTTCAATTGTTACTATATGCCTTCCCTCGGCTTGCCCCAAAGGCATTAAGCATGAATTAGCAGTTTGATATTTGATTTGATTGCCTAAAAATGACCCAATTAAAATTGTGCAAGCTCCGCAATCACCTTCTCGGCAGCCTTCCTTTGTTCCTGTTAAATACTGATGTTTTCGGATGTAATCTAAAACTGTACTGGCGGGATGAAGTGATGTCTCGACTTTATTTTGATTCAATATAAAAGTAATAGGTCTATGCATTATCGAATTTTTTTTGTCTGTATGAAGTTAAACAAAAAATTGAAAAATATCCTTTAATTAGTCAGAAATTTCTAAAGTAAGAACATTAACGATTAGCCCTGTCATAAAATGGTTTAACCTTCTAAGTCCCTTATACTTCGACGATGATTTCCAGATTAATACAGTTATGTTTTTGTATTGAGGGATGTGATTGATAATGCTGCTAACTTCATTTGTATAGGCATTTTGCTTTTTGTGCAGCATTTTTTTGATAAAGCTCATCAGTAACGGTGATAAATAGAAAAACCAAATTATGATAATGAGGAACGAACGGATTAGCATCAGCAAAATTGATTTCTGGTTAAGATTGATTGCTTGAGGATTGAAATAGCTAATAGCTAAATGGATTGCCGAAAAAATTAAAATTGCAAGGTACGTTGGTTTCTTCCACCATTTTTTCTTTTTCCTCTGGTTTTCGCTCGCAATTACTTTAGCGCTGTCCAAATTGCTTTTTGAAAGCAGCATTTCTTTGGCATCGTTTGAGATTAGTTTTTTCGGGAGTTTTGCTGCGAAGGTTCCTGCAGCTAATCCAAAAATGAAGTGGATAAGAACATAGGAACTCACGAGAATGATACTAAAGTTAATTGAGTTAGTCTGCGAAGAAGATATCAAAAATTCATTAACTGCATAATTCATAAATTGATTAAATGCGTCCCATAAAGTTGCTCCAAAGATGAGAGTTAATGTAACAAACCTTTGTAGTCCGGTTAATATGCCGATAACGGCTCCAAGTATTATTGACGAAAATGCAAAAAACCTTTTCTTATAGAAAAAAATTTCACCAAATAATCCTTGCATAAAAACAGCTAAGTAAGCTGCAAAAGGTGTGTGAGGACTAATAGCTCCTTTGATTATTAAAACAATGATTGTTGCTTTGAGAATCTCACCCTTTTTTTCTGAGAAATGAGCAATCAGGCAAATAATTATTACTGCCGCAGATGAAATTATCATTCCCCTAAGAGGAACGTGAGCTGCGTGAAGCAATCCGCCGAGCATAGACTCGCTTAGAGCCCACAGAGCTGTTAAACGAGTTATAGGTATTATTTTATTTTCAACCTCGTATGACGAAGGATTAAGCATAATTATTATTTCTGAATATGTTTATTGCTCTTTTTGTGCCAATCAAAAGTTTACTTACTGAAAAACATATATCGATATCACTAACAAATGAAAAATATTTTGTTAATAGTTGCAAATCCGACCATCCATTTACATCCAAATGATTATTATAGTTATAGCTGTTCAATTAATTATTCTTCATTTCTCTTTTTACTGTTGGAACAAAGTCCTTTGGCTTTCCTAATTTAGGCAGTCCGAGAATTTCTCTCGCATGATCGAGAGCATCATCAATGTTACCAAAAATATTTTCTTCACCAAAAAGATCAAAAAGGCCTGCTTGGGTCATTGCATACAAAGGCTGTGTGTGAACACCAGAAAGAATCAAGTGTGTTTTGTGCTTTATGGCATCGTAATAAAAATCTTTTAAAGTCTGTAGTCCAGTTGCATCAATAGCGGGCACATTTCGCATGCGAATGATTCTTACTTGAGGTGGGTTTTCAACAATTGCCATTTGATCCTTGAATTTTTTGGCAGCCCCAAAAAAGAAAGGCCCGTTTATTTCAAATACTTCCACGTTTTCGGGTATCTGTTTCTTATCAATAGCATTAGGATCCTGCTTTTCCTCCTCGTCTTCAAGTTCCCTTGTTATTACGCTCACGTTGGAGACTTCAGCCATTCGCTTCATAAATAATAAAACAGCAAGAACCATTCCGATTTCAATTGCTAAAGTCAAATCAAAAATTACTGTTAAAAAGAAAGTAGTTAACAACACCGCCACATCACTCTTGGGACTTTTTAATAGAGACTTAAAAGAACGCCACTCACTCATGTTATATGATACCATAATAAGAAGTGCAGCTAATGTTGCCATTGGTATTAATGTAGCATAACTGCCAAAGAAGAGCATAATTAATAGTAAAGTCAGCGAGTGAATTATTCCGGCTACCGGCGTTCTACCGCCATTTTTTATATTTGTTGCAGTTCTTGCAATTGCACCTGTTGCCGGTATTCCACCAAATATTGGGGTTACAATATTTGCCAAACCTTGGGCAATCAATTCCATATTGCTCCGGTGTTTACCGCCAATCATACCATCTGCAACCACAGCAGAAAGAAGTGACTCAATTGCTGCAAGTAACGCAATAACTGTCGCAGGACCTATCAAATTTTTTATCACACCAATACTTAAGTGAAAAGAACTTGGCGGTGGAAGATTGGAAGGTATTTCGCCAAATTTGCTGCCAATTGTTTCAACCTGTAACTTAAGCACCAGTACTAATATTGTTGTAATAATTATTGCTATTAATGAACCGGGTATTCTGTGCGTTACTTTCGGCCAAAAAATTATTATTAATAATGCAAGCAGAGCTATTCCAAATACATAATAATTTATTGTGTAAATATTTGTGAAGTATACAATCCATTTTTCGTGAAATTCCACAGGTATTTTTTCTATTTGCAGCCCAAAAAAATCTTTTATTTGGGTAGAAAAAATTAAAAGCGCAATACCGCTGGTAAAGCCAACTACAACCGGGTAAGGTATAAATTTTATTAATGAACCAAATTTTACTAATCCCATTATGACTAAAATTATTCCGGCCATGATAGTAGCAATTGCCAGTCCGGTTGTCCCATAATTCTGAACAATACCGTATACGATTATGATAAATGCACCTGTAGGTCCGCCAATTTGAACACGGCTGCCTCCAAAAGCGGCAATTATGAACCCCGCTATAATTGCAGTGATTATTCCTTTTTCTGGAGTTACTCCACTGGCAATACCAAATGCAATTGCCAATGGCAGTGCTACTATGCCTACAATTACTCCAGCTGTTGCATCAGCAAAGAACTGTTTTTTATTATAATTTTTTAATGTAGTGAACAATTTTGGTTTCAGTACAGGCATTTATTACTCTCAACTATTAAACAAATTTCTAATTAACAAATATAAAGATATACAACCCGGAATAATTAAAATATTATACACCCAATTATTCAAGTCAGA
>Ga0214473_10008226_pt1 | contig 12344 bp, 11 predicted proteins | sample RVTome_7_FD_203509 | JGI IMG/M metagenome (GOLD analysis project Ga0214473, IMG submission 203509) | Soil microbial communities from uranium-contaminated site in the Upper Colorado River Basin, Wyoming, United States - RVT98D197 | ecosystem: Environmental > Terrestrial > Soil > Contaminated >... | reverse complement strand
CAGGAGAAGTGGGTGGCGCGCCGGTGGCGGGCCATCCCGGAAGGCGGGTCATGCTGATCGACCCGACGACTGGCGTCTATCTTTTCACAGGGTTCCCGCGGCGGGACGGGCGGCGGGATGCCTCCGCGCATCCCGCGCGCGCGGCGCCGCGCGGCCCGGGAGGCCTCGCGACCGGCCTCGGGTCGGCGCCGGGCCTGCCAGCCGACAGCCCTCAAGGCGCGCAGCGCCAGGTTGAGGGTTCGAAGGCGCCGAACGACGCCCCATCGCCATACTGGAACCTCGCCGCCGGGGCCGCGCGCGTCGAACCCGCTCCCGCGGCGAAGTCTCCGTCGCAGAGATCGGGGACGACGCACCGCCATGACGGCGGCTCGACATGCCCCTCCTGCGCCGCCACCCTCTACGAAGCTTCGACCGCCCCCTCGCCGCGCGTTCCGCTGATCAGCGTCTCCGCCTGACGTCTTTCCTTCCCCACGGGGTCGGCTCCCTGCCCCCGGAACCCCCGGGCCCGCCTCGAAGACTTGGGTTTTCGGTTCGTCGAGGGGCCTGCCGGTGCCGCGTCGTGCACGGCAACTGGCCCCGGGCTGCCACCGGGTGGTATGTTTGCGGCCGCGTTGCCAGGCCCAGGAGTGCCAACAGGCCGTGATCGCGGGGTACCGGGGATCATCCAGACCAGCCGCATGGGGCGGGACCGGGGGCGCCGTTGTCGCGGGTCTGGCCCTGCTCCTGGTGGTGGCGTGCGGTGGGCGGCCGCCATGGCGGGACGAGTTCGAAGCCATCGGCATCCGCTTCCTTTCCGCCAGGGACCTGAAGGGCATGCTGGACCGGCGGGAGGACCTCGTCCTCATCGATGCCCGGGATGAGGCGTGGTACCGGGCCGGCCACATCCAGGGGGCGATCTCGATCCCGGCCGAGGACGCCCCGCTCGCCGCGCTGGACATCCGGCGCCCCAAGCGCCTGCTCCATCCGGATCGGCTCCCCGCCGAGCGAGGGCGCCTTCTGGTGTTCTATTGCGGCGGCCCCACCTGAGCCCAGAGTCTCGACGCCGCCGTGGCGGCGTACCACATGGGGTTCCGCCGGATCCTCGTGATGCACGGCGGCGACAAGGAATGGATGGCGGAGGGATTCCCTCTGGTCGGGGCGAAGTAGGCGGCTGGAGACTCCGTCAGGCGGCAGCAGGGAGCCCTGGGGTCCGGTCGCCGGAGCGCCACCGGCGCTCGGCGACGCCGGCGGGGACAGCGAGACGGGACGGCTTCTCGGCGCGCCGCGCGATCCAGGCCCAGGCGTGGGCGGCATGCCAGGCCATGGCGGCGGCTGCGGCGGGGAGATCGGCCAGGCACCGCCCGACCTCCACGGCCGTCAGCACCTGGGAGACCGTGGCACCGGAGGCGTAGGCGCGCTGCACCTGGACTGGAATTAGGCGCGGGTCTCCGTTGGCCACGGCGAGCGAGATGGCTTCCAGATGGCGGTTGATGGCAGGTTCCCCCCCCGAGAGGGCGCCAGAGAATCATGAGTGGTATCGGCAACTCCCTGCGATGAGATGAGCGGACCCATGGCGATTTCCGCGGTCCGCCCGCGCGCCTGGGCCCTGGCCTGGGTCTGCCTCGGGTTCGCGATCCCCGTGCACGCTTCCGCCGTCGAGGCCGGGCAGGCCGTTGGCGGGATCGTCCGGCGCGTGCTCGATGGCGACACCCTCATCGTTCACACCCCCACCCGGGTCCGGTTGCGCTGCCGCCTTGTCGGAATCGACGCCCCCGAATTGAGCCACCGCCGCCGGGAAGGCGGGGCGACGCCGGGCCAGCCGTATGGTCCGGAAGCGAAGAGAGCCCTGGAAGGCCTGGCGCTCCGTCGCGCGGTGACGGCGGAGGTCCACGGGCACGACCGTTACCGCCGCCCGCTCTGCGTCTTGTGGGCCGGCGGTCGCAACCTCAACCTCGAGATGGTTCGGGAGGGCCACGCATGGGCCGAGCGGGGAAACCCGGTGGAAGTGCCTCCCGACCTACGGTGGGACCTCACGCTCGCCGAGGACGAAGCCCGCAGGGCCTGGCGCGGCCTCTGGCGAGATCCGAGCCCGGAGCCGCCCTGGGCCTTCCGCCGGCGGATGCGTCTCGCGGGGCGCTGAGGATGACGCACTGCCCGCACCGAGCCCGTCATCTCAGAGCCGGGACAGCGGGGGGGTCGTGAACGGATTCTTCGCACCTCCCATCCGCGGCCAGCCGTTCCCAAACCCCCATCATCCTGCGTTTCGGCAGCCGCCTGACAACTTCTTCCTTAGAAATCAGTATATTACAAAGACATAAGCCATTATTACCAAAAGCCTAGAGTCGAGTAGGACTCTCGGCACGTCCATTGCTTTCTTTGGGGTCCGTCGAGGCGAACTGACCTGGAAAGTGAGGATCTCCCGGAGGCAGGAGACAAGCTCCCGGCGAATCCAGGCCGCCTCAGATGGGAGCATCATGAAGGACCACGGACGCGTCGCGACCTCCCATGGGCTGTCGCCAGTGGGAACATCGGTGAGGACACAGATCGTTAGCCAGAAGACTGCGGGCGGTGAACCCCGAAGCAGGGCGCGGGGGGCGGGCGCAACGTCGTGGGTATTGCTCGGAGCCTTCGGGCTGCTCGCGCTGGCGGGGTGTGCCTCTACCTCCGCGCTCGCCCAGGGGGCGCCGCATGGCCAGGCCTCGACGACCCTCGAGCGGCCCATGGGCCCCGAGCCGCACAAGGTCGGGCCGGTGAACGTGTGGCTGCGCCCCCAGCCCGAGGTGGAGTTCCTCTGCCGGCTGCGCCTGCCGGCGATGCGGCGGGACCAGCGGGTGATGGGATGCTACCTTGCCGACTCGCGCACCATCATCTCCGTGGCGGATCCCTACGTCCTGCTCCACGAATTCCGGCACCACTTCGACGGCAAGTTCCACGACTGACCGTCCCCTCCCGTTTCTCCCCGTGACGCCCTGCCTCCGTTTCCCGGAACAGCCGCGATCCCCAGACCCGCCGCTCGGGCATTCCACGATGCCCGCTTGGAACGCCCCGCGAACCACGGGGCGGGTCGGTGGGGCAGAGCCGGTTCGCGGGCGACCTCCCGCAGGGGTCCGCCGCCGGACAGGCCTGGGCGCCGCCGCGGCAGGTCGACATGGAAGGGCCCGATCCGCCGGGCAGGCGGGACAGACCTTGACGGCCGCGGGAAAGGAGGGAAGGGCATGGCCACGGAGCACCGCACGGTCATCCAGGTGGGGCTGAAGGGCCTTCCGGAGGCGCGACGGGCGCTGGAGGGCCTCAGGCTGGAACTCCAAGAACGCCTGATGGAGCGTTACGGTTCGCGGTTGGGGGTCGAGGTCGGCGATATCACCGATGCCGCGGAGGTGGCCGAGCTGCTGGAGGCCACGGAGACCACGGAGGCGTGGGCCTCGCTCCACATTTGTCTCAATCGGGGTTGGCGGGAGGGCGCATCGCTGCTGATCCGGTGGGACAGCAAGGATCCCGCCCGTCTCGTGGTCAGCACCAGCGCCTCGTCGAGGCTCGAGGCGCAGACGATCGCCTGGGTCACGGGGTCCCCCGCCGCGGCGCTTGCCGCCTACACGTTCTTCTTCATCGACAGGCGGTGGATCTCCGTCGCCCTGGGAGCCATGGTCGGGATCCTCGTCGGCATGGGGCTCTATTGCGTTCTCGCACGTCCGATCCTGGCCCTCGCCGCGGGGCGGCAAGGGAAGACCTCCGAGGCGATTGCCCGGGAACTCCACCCGTTGGCCGTGAAGTGGGTCCGCGAGGGCCGCTCGGTGCCGGTCGTCGTGCTGGGATCGGGGCCGTCCGTATCGCAACGAAGCGTCGCGGCGAACCCGGCCTAGCGCGCCAACCACATTCTCTAGACCTGCCACACGTCGGGCCCTGGCTATTCCCCGCCCGGCGGCCTGGGAACGGCAGGTCGTTTGGCCGTTCAGTCATCCGTGGCCGATCCCGCCTGCCGATGCTCTCATGGACCCGCACTCCCACCGATTCGCCCATCATCCGCATGTCCCTTCCCTCTCCGAAAACAGGCGTGCAACTTGCCGACCAGGTAGTCGGCCAAAAAGGCGTTCTTGCCCCGCGTTTTCGCTGCTGGGGGATCGGGAACTTGGAGCGATGCCAAGTCTGGTGGGGTGTGCCTTGGAAAAAGATACGCGGGGTGCGAGGACCGGGTCGGAAAGGAGGCCGGGCCTACTTGATAGCGCCCATGGTGAACCCGGCGATGAAGCGATCGACGAAGAAGTTGTAGACGATGGCGATGGGGACGCTGGCGATGAAGCAGCCGGCCATCAGGGAGCCCCAGAAATAGACGTCGCCGTGTACCAGAAAGGTAGGCACCCCTACACTCAGGGTGAGGTTCCGCACGGGGCCGATGAAGGTCACGGCATAGACGAACTCCTGCATCACCAGCGTGAAGGTGAAGATGACGACGGTGAGGATACCCGCCAAGGAGATGGGGATGATGACGCGGAAGAATGCCCCCAGGCGGCTGTGCCCGTCGAGCATGGCGGCCTCCTCCACGTCGCGCGGGATGGCCTTGAAGAAGCCCATCATCAGCCACGTGCAGAAGGGCACGGTGAAGGAGGGATAGACCACCACCAGGGACCAGAGGGAGTCCTGCAGCCCCAGGATCACCACCACGCGGGACAGGGGAATGAAGAGCAGGGTGGACGGGACCAGGTACGTCAGGAAGATGCCGATCCCCAGCTTCTCACCCCACTTGCCGGTCAGGCGGGCCAGGGCGTACCCGGCCGGGACGGCCAGCACCAGGGTGATGACGACCACCAGGGCGCCGACGAAGAGCGTGTTCAGCAGCCAGCGGCCGTACAGGGTGTCGGCGAACAGGCGGTGGACGTGCTCCAGCGTGGGCCACTCGTAGAAGAGGAACGGGTTGTGCTTCAGGTCGTACAGGTCCCTGGTGGTCTTGAAGGCGGTGATGAGCATCCAGGCGAAGGGGAAGGCCAGGAAGAGCGTCAGGATCCCAAGGGCGCCCCACCGGCCGCCCCGGGCCCCCCACCTCCGCGCGCGCTGCGCGGTCGTCATCTCACGTCACCTCGGTGCGCCGGGCGACGCGGAGGAAGCCGAAGGCCACGGCCAGCATGAGCGGGAAGAGGAACAGCGAGATGGCCGCGCCTTCGGCCAGGTCGCCCCCGGCGATGCCGGTGAAGAAGGCCAGGCTGGCCAGGACCTGGGTGGTGTCGTAGGGGCCGCCCCGCGTGAGGTTGTAGATCACGATCATGTCGGTAAAGGTGAAGATCAGGCCGAACAGGACGACCACCATGCTGATGGGGATCAACAGGGGCAGCGTGATCTGGAAGTGGTGCCGCCAGAAGCCGGCCCCGTCCACCGACGCGGCGTCATGGATGTCCCTGGGGATCGAACTGAGGCCGGCCAGGAGGATCACGGTGGCCAGGGGGAGCTGGCGCCAGACGTGCACGGTGATCACGGACCCCATGGCCAGGTGCGGCACGCCCAGCCACATGAAGCCCTGCCCGCTGACGAGGCCCACCATGCGGAGGGTCCAGTTGAGCACGCTGTAGGTGGAATCGAAGATCCACATCCAGGCGATGGTCCCGATGGAGATGGGCGCCACCCAGGGGAGGAGGATCAGGAAGCGGATGAGCCGCTTGCCCCGGAAATCCCGCTGGAGGAGGAGGGCCAGCACGTTGGCCAGCACCAGGATCACGACCTGCGAGACCAGGGAGAAGACGAAGGTGTTCTTCAGGGCTGTCTGGAACTTGGGGGTGCCCACCACCCCGCTGAAGTTCCGCAGGCCCACGAACGCCATGGTCCCGCCCCCCGTGGTGGTGTTGCTCACACTGTAGTAGAGGGCCATGAAGAACGGGAACCCGACCAGCAGGACGATGTAGAGGACCGCCGGCCCGATCATCATGGGGCCCAGCCACCGTTCGCTGTCCAGGAGAGACCCGGCGCGGCGGCGCGAGGCCGCCGCCGCCGGGACGGGCTGCGCAGGGGAGTCCATGATGTACAATCTCTCGTGAGGCTGGCGCGTTCCCGAAGAGGCCGGATCGGCCGGGGATGAACCCCGGCCCTACGCGAATCTGGATGTAGAGACGGGCTTCATGCCCGTTCGGGCCGAGCCCCGGCCCGTTTCTTATTGCTCAAGAAGGCTGAAACCCCAGGCGGCGCCGCTGCGCCGGGCGAGGCGTACTCGGCGCTAGAAGGGCCGGGGGGCAATGCGGAGCTCCGTGCCCTTGTCGAAGAACTTCAGTTCCGGCTCCTCGACCTCGAAGTGATACTCCCGGCCGGGCTCGACGGCGGCCGTCACCGTGGAGGGCAGCCGGGCGATCACCTTCTGGTCCTTGAAGGCGCCGCCCAGCGTGCCGTAGAGCAGCCGGTCGGCCCCGAGGTATTCCTCTCGCGTGACCCGGAAGGGGAAGGGCGCCGCCTTGCGGCCGGCGGTCTGGGTTCCCTTGGGCAGGAAATGCTCCGGGCGGAAGCCCAGGATGAAGTCCTGCCGCTCCACCATGTTCATGGGGGGCGAGCCGAGGAAGCCGGCCACGAAGGTGTCGGCCGGCTCGCCGTAGATCTCAGTGGGGGTCCCGATCTGGCGAACCATGCCGGACTTCATGACGGCGATCCGGTCACCCAGGCCCATGGCCTCCACCTGGTCGTGGGTCACGTAGATGGTGGTGGTCCCGATCCGCCGCTGGAACTGCTGCAGCTCGTCCCGGGCCGAGGCCCGGAGCTGCGCGTCCAGGTTGGAGAGCGGCTCGTCCAGGAGGAAGACCAGGGGCTCGCGCACCAGGGCGCGGGCCAGGGCCACCCGCTGGCGCTCGCCCCCGGAGAGCTGGCGGGGCTTGCGGTGCAGCAGGTGGCCGATGCCGAAGAGGGATGCCGCCCATTCCACCTTCTGGGGGATCACCGCCCTGTCCACACCCTGGGCCTTCAGGGGGAAGGCGATGTTCCTGAAGACCGTCATGTGGGGGTAGAGGGCGTAGCTCTGGAACACCATGGCGATCTTCCGGGCCCGGGGCGGCAGGTCGTTCACCACCTCCCCCCCGATGAGCAGCTCGCCCTCGCTGGGCGTCTCCAGCCCGGCGATCATCCGCAGCAGGGTGGTCTTCCCGCAGCCCGACGGCCCCAGGAGGACGAGGAACTCCCCCTCCCTGGTGGCCAGGTCCACGCCGTTCACCGCGGCGACGTCGCCGTAGTACTTCTTGATCCCTCGGGTCTCTACCGTGGCCATGCGTCCTTCACGCTCGGGGGGCCGCCCCGGCCGCCCGTGCCGCGCCCCATCCCAAAACAGAGGGAGGCTCCGGAGATCGGAGCCTCCCTCGGGCCTTCGGCCTTCTCCGCAGGGCGGCCGCCGCCGCTAGACCAGCCCGCGCTCCTTCCACTTGGCGAAGATGCGCCGGCACTCCGCATCGGCCTCCTTGATCGCGTCCTCGGGGCTCAGGGTGCCGGTGGCGGCCTTGGCGAACATCACGTTGAGGATCCACTTCTGGTAGATCTCGTCGATGGCCGCGTTGGCGTAGCCCGGGTAGCCGACGTTGGTGGCCCAGTCCAGTACGTCCTCCAGGACCCTGTACTTGTCGGGTGGGTGGGCCTTGGGGTCGTTGCCGATGAGCTGCTTCAGGTCCGGCACGGTGCGCTGGAAGCACGGAAAGTCGTAGAACTCGCCGTTGACGAAGGCCTGGCGGAAGTTGCCCACCAAGTCCACCAGGAACTTCTTGGCGCCCTCGATGTTCTCGGCGAACTTCCAGATGATGTACACGTCCATCACGTGCTCGAGCCCGATGCGCCGCACCGGCCCGGCGGCCGCCTTGGCCAGCTGGATCTTCCGGGAGCTCTCCGGGTTGTCCTTCTCGGCGGTCCGGGTGATGGAGATGGCGTTCAGGGCCAGAGAGATGGTCCCGGCGATCATCGCCCGGTTGTTGGACGACGCATCCCAGGTGAGGACCTCGGGGGTCATGGCCTCCTGATATAGGGCCTTCACGAACTTGACAGCCTCGAGGGTGTTCTTGGAGTTCAGGGCCAGGTTCCCATTGGCGTCCTGCTCGTGGGCGCCGAAGGAATACATGATGGTGCGCATGGCCATGGCGGTGTCGATCTCCTGGGCCAGGCCGATGCCCACCGGGATCTTGTGCTTCTGCTTGATCTTCCGCCCGCCGTCCAGGATCTTGTCCCAGCTATCGGGTTTCACCCCCACGTCCCCCCACAGGTCCTCGCGCCAGTTGATGGGGTCGGGCGTGAAGGAGGGGGAGAAGCCGAAGTACTTCTTGGTCTTGGGGTTGTAGGTGCTCTTGATGGCCAGCTCGATGGGCTTGCCGTGATTCTTCTCGCACTCGGCGTAGACGTCCTTCATGTCCACCACCTGTTCCTCGAAGAACGGCGGCGGCCAGTTGAAGAGGAACAGGTCGTGCCCCTTCTGGGCGGACACCTCGGCGGCGGCGCGGGCGCTGAGCCCGGCGATGCCGATGTTGTCCACGGTCACCTCGGTGTCGTTCTTCTGTCCCCACTCCTTGACGTACCTCTCGTTGAACCACTTGTCGAAGGCGGGGACGAAGTGGACCCACTGGATGATCTTGAGGGTCTTCTTGCCGGTGCCGCCGTGGGAGCGGCCGGGGATGATGAGGTTGGATCCGAGCCCCGCGGCCAGCGCCCCCGCGCCGGTGGTCTTGATGAACTGACGCCGACTCAGCCTTTTCCCTGCCATAGGTTGCCCTCCCTTGGGGTTTGGAGGTTTGCGCATGGCGTCGCGGGCCGCGCGTCGGCGCCTCCGTTGTCCGTTCCAGGACGCCCCTGTCCAGCAGTTTGCCCGATGAGAAGCAGGAGCCCGACACGGCGAGGTTCCAGAGCGCGGAACATGTAAGCACAGGCGCGGAGCACGTGTCAAGGGTGAAACGGCGCAGTTTGAAACCTGCCCGCGGCCTGCTATAACCCTCATGGGTGCCGCGGCCGGTTGCGGCCATTGATCTCCCTGGGCGGACGCGGAAGCCCTGCCCCCGCCTGCGCCTGCCCATCGAAACCGGACGGGCGCTTTTCTTCAGGGGTCTGAAGCATGGCCGATCTCCTCTTGTGGCTCATCAGCGGGTTCGTCCTGCTGGCCTGGGTCGTGCGGGCCCTCCAGTTCCGGCAGTACGGGCGGACGGCCCTCCGCCTGGACCGCGCCCCGGCCGACGGGGAGGAGGCGCTCCCGCCCCTCTCGGTGGTCGTCCCGGCGCGGGACGAGGAGGCGACGGTGGGGGAGGCCATGCGCACGCTCCTGGCGCTGGCCTATCCGGACCTGGAGATCATCGCCGTGGACGACCGCTCCACGGACCGCACCGGCGCCATCCTGGACGCATTGGCGGCCGAGGACCCGCGCCTGCGCGTCGTGCGCGTGCGCGAACTTCCCCCGGGCTGGATCGGGAAGAACCACGCCCTCCACCTGGGGGGCCTGCGGGCGCGGGGTGAGTACATCCTCTTCACCGACGCCGACGTTCACTTCGAGCCCACCGCCCTGCGCCGCGCGGTCCGCGCGGCCCGGCGGCGGGACCTGGACCATCTGGTGGTGCTGCCGGACGTCCGGCTGGAGGGCTTCTGGGAGACCGCGCTGGTCACCTACTTCGCCGTTGCCTTTCAGTTCGCGTTCCTGCCGTGGCAGATCGCCGACCCGAGAAGCAAGGCCTACGTGGGCGTGGGCGCTTTCAATCTGGTGCGGGCGGCGGCCTACCGGCGGGCCGGCGGGCACGCCGCCCTGCCCATGGACGTGCTGGACGACGTGAAGCTGGGCAAGCGCCTGAAGGAGGCCGGGGGGCGCCAGGCCTGCGGGTTCGGCGAGGGCATGGTACGGGTGCGCTGGGCCGTGGGCGCCCGCGGCGTCATCCGCGGGCTGGACAAGAACGCCTTCGCGGTCTTCGGCTTCCGCCCGGGCCCGGTGGTGGTGTCCATCGGCATGGTCCTCCTGCTGGTCGTCTGGCCGGGCGCCGGCCTCTTCGTGGGGCCGTGGGGCGCCCGCCTGCTCTGCGCCGGCACGCTGGCCTCGATGGCCTGGATCGTGCGGATGATCCCGCCGGCGCCCGGCGTCTCGCCGCTGTACGGCCTCTGCTTCCCCGCGGCCGCGCTCCTCTTCGCCTACGCCATCCTCCGATCCATGGTCGGCGCCTACCGGCGGGGCGGCGTGGTCTGGCGCGGCACCCTCTATCCCCTGGCGGACCTGCGCCGGGGCGTCGTCTAGCCGCGCGCGGCGGGCGCGCCGCCGGCGCCGAGCGCCCACGGGCGGCACCCCCAGGGAGTCCCCTCCCTCCGTGCCCGCTGCGCCCGCCACCCATTTCCTCCCTTCGAACGCGCCCCTTCGGACCCTGGATCTCATCTGCGCCTTTCCTGCGGCGGCGCGTTTCTCCGCGCGTCCCTTGGCCCCGGAAGAGGGGAGGAGGGCGCCGGGCGCGCGACGGCATCTAGACCCGCCTGGAATCCAGAATTTACAAAGAATATTCAATAACTATTCAAATACTTTACACACGGTCGGCGGCGCGCTATACTTCGTGTTGGATGGAGGGCGGCATGGACGGGCAAGGTCGAGAGTTGATGCTGGTGACGGGGGCCACGGGCTACGCGGGTGGGCGGCTGGTGGCCGCCTTTGAGCGGGCCGGGCGCCGGGTGCGCTGTCTGGCGCGCCGCCCGGAGACCCTGCGGGGGCGGGCGGCTCCGGGCACCGAGATCGTCCAGGCGGACTGCCTGGACCCGGGCGGCCTGGGCCCGGCGCTGACCGGTGTCCACACGGCGTACTACCTGGTGCACTCCATGGGGTCCACGGAAGACTTTGCCGCCCTGGACCGGGAGGCGGCCCGGAACTTCGGGGCGGCCGCGCGGGCAGCCGGGGTGCGGCGCATCGTGTACCTGGGCGGTCTCGGCGACGCCGCGGACAACCTCTCGACGCATCTGAAGAGCCGCCACGAGACGGGGGGCATCCTGCGGCAGAGCGGTGTGCCCGTGGTGGAATTCCGGGCCTCCATCGTGATCGGATCCGGCAGCCTCTCCTTCGAGATGGTCCGGGCCCTCGTCGAGCGCCTCCCGGTCATGATCTGCCCCCGGTGGGTCGGAGTGCAGGCGCAGCCCATCGCCATCGAGGACCTCATCACCTACCTGGTGGCGGCACGCGGGTTCCCCGAGGGCGAGTCGGCGATCTTCGAGATCGGCGGGCCCGATGTGGTGACCTACGGGGACATCATGCGCGAGTACGCGCGGCAGCGTGGTCTGCGGCGCTGGCTGATCCCGGTGCCGTGCCTCACCCCCCGGCTGTCGAGCCTCTGGCTCGGTCTCGTGACGCCACTGTATGCCCGCGTCGGCCGGAAGCTCATCGACAGCGTGCGCAACGCCAGCGTGGTGAGCGAGGACCACGCCCGCCGGGCCTTCGGCATCCGTCCCCGGGGGCTCCGCGAGGCCATCGCCCGCGCCGTCTCCCTGGAGGATGCGGAGCATGCGGCCACCCGCTGGTCGGACGCCCTCTCGGCGGCCGGGATGCGGCCCCGCGCATGGGGTGGGGTACGGTTGGGTGCCCGCCTTGTGGACAGCCGCTACGTCGCCGTAGGGGCGCCGCCCGCGCAGGCCTTCACGCCGGTGCGCCGCATCGGCGGGAGTGAAGGCTGGTACTGCGGGGACGCCCTCTGGCGGCTGCGCGGGTTCGTGGACCTGCTGGCGGGCGGCATCGGGATGCGGCGCGGACGCCGGGACCAGGATATCCCCCATCCCGGCGATCACCTGGACTGCTGGCGTGTGGAGGCCTACGAGCCGGATCGCCTCCTGCGCCTTGCCGCCGAGATGAGGCTCCCCGGACGCGCCTGGCTCCAGTTCGAGGTCACGCCGCTGCCGGGCGGCGGCGCCGAGATCCGCCAGACGGCGATCTTCGACCCGGTCGGGCTCGCCGGGCTCCTTTACTGGTATCTGCTCTACCCCCTGCACGTCGTGCTCTTCCGGGGAATGCTGGCGGGGATCGCGGCGCGGGCGGAATCGCCGGCGCCGGACGGCGCGGCCGCGTGGTCGCGGGGAGCGGCGACGCCCTGAGCGGGCGACCGCTCGGGGGGGAGCGTTCCTGTTCCGGAGTGTCCAATGAAGGGTGTGAGGGTGCGGGGCCGGGTGGTGGGTCTGAGCAAGCTGCCCCGGGTCCTGGAGGTCTTCGCGCGGCGCCTGCAGGTGCAGGAGCGGCTGAGCCAGCGGGTGGCGGAAGCCCTGCAGGAGGCCCTGCGTCCGCGTGGCGTGGCCGTGCTGGTCGAGGGGGTGCACCTCTGCATGATGATGCGCGGCGTCGAGAAACAGGGCTCCAAGACCGTGACCTCGGCGCTCTTCGGCGAGTTCCGGAGTTCACCCGCCCTCCGCAGCGAGTTCCTCTCGGCGGTGCGCGG
>Ga0214473_10008225_pt1 | contig 12345 bp, 10 predicted proteins | sample RVTome_7_FD_203509 | JGI IMG/M metagenome (GOLD analysis project Ga0214473, IMG submission 203509) | Soil microbial communities from uranium-contaminated site in the Upper Colorado River Basin, Wyoming, United States - RVT98D197 | ecosystem: Environmental > Terrestrial > Soil > Contaminated >... | reverse complement strand
CGCTCGGCTCGCCATGCCGATCAGGCTGGCATGGGCTCGACCTGCGCCTGCGCCTGGATCGAAGGCGACCGCCTGTACACCGCGTATGTCGGTGATTCACGCATCTATCTTGTGCGCGACGAGAGGATCTACCGCACCACAGTTGACCACACCTGGGTTCAGGAAGCGATCGAGAGAGGCATCATCACGCCGGAGCAGGCCCACGATCATCCGAATGTCCACATCTTGCGCCGACACCTGGGCTCAGTCGAGCTGCCGGAGGTTGACACGCGCCTGCACCTTGATGCGGCAGAGAGCGATGAGATGTCGAGATTGAACCAGGGGCTGCAGCTCCTGCCCGGCGACTTCCTGCTCGTGTGTACCGACGGCTTGACCGACAGGGTGTGGGATGACGAGATCATGCGACTGATCACCACCCGCAACGCCCTGAAGTCGGCCGCCGAGGATCTGGTCGACCGGGCGAACGAGCGCGGCGGGCATGACAATACGACGGTGGTGCTGATTGGCGTGCCGAGTCCCGCCTTGGCCGGCAGGAGAAAGAGGAGTTTCCTGCGGAGTATCCTGGGGGCGTGAGCCTGTTCAGGCGAGAGCTAGAAGGCGCAACATGCTCGCCTGCCAGCGCTCGCCGCGGTTCAGTCCATCAGTGCTTCGATTGTGCGATTGCTGGCTGCCAAGCGCTCCGCCAGCAGGCGCGCGATCCACTCGTGCAGCAGGGCGGCCAGCTCGGGCTCCTGCGCGCGCATTCTCTGGAGCGCCTCAGACGAAAGCCGATAGACGATGCTGGACCGCGAGGCGATGACGTCCGCCGTTCGAGGTGTGCCCATGTACAGCCCCATTTCTCCAACTGTGGTTCCGCCGCGCATGCTCCGCAGGCGCACGATCTGACCGTCGTCCGTTTCCAGCTGTGCCGTGACCATGCCCTCCTCGACAAAATACATCTCAGAGGGCGGATCGCCCTGACGCATAAGGTACTGGCCTTCAGGAATTGCCCTCTGCTCGAGATACTTCATTAGTTCCCCGGCTGCCTCAATTCCAGGGAAGGCGCGTTTGAGCTGGCTGCCGATACGTTCGATGATTCCCGTCAGATTGGCGCTGCCGTGCCGGGCCAGGATCTTGTTCTCGCACCATTCCACGCCGTGGTCGAGCGTGGGAAGGATGATGAACGCATCATCGGTGTCATCCACCAGTCCGCCTCGATGCAGCTGACCCTGAATGGTCGCCGAAACCTGCGTCCAGACCATCAGGATGCCGTTGGCATGCGCAAGCTGCTTGAGCCGCGTGATACCAAAAACAGCCGATGAGTCCAGGCGCGTCACGCGCTGAAAATCGAGCACAAGGTAGCCCAGTCTGGGACGTTTTTCGTCTGCCAGCCGTTGCCGGACCTGGTTCAGGACGGCCTGGATGGTGCCAAAGAAGATGAATCCCTGGAGGCGTAGGATGTGGATCTCAGCACCGAGTTCATTGAGCAGGTCGCGATGGGCCTTGGGGCGATCCACGTTACTGTGGAAGACCTGCCCATTGAGGGTGTTGCGAAGGATGTCGACCCGGCTGTAGGTGATGACGAAAAGAATGGCGGCGATGAAGATCCCAGCCACGATGCCTTGAAGGAAACCCACGGCGACGATGACGGCCAGGATTACCCACACGAGCAGATAATCAATCGTCGGAAGCACCCGGCGAGAGTCGATCAGCCACTCCACGAGAAACGTGAGTCCCAGGTAAAGCAGCAGACCGCCCAACAGCACCTTCGGGACATATGCGAAGAGGGGGGCGCCGAAGAAGAGGGCGGCGCCGCAGATGAGGCTTGGAATCACGTTGGCGAGGCGGCTGCGGGCTCCGAGGCGGTACGCCAGTGATGACCCCCCCAGCGTTTGATAGCCGATGGAGCTGCCACCAAGACCGCCGGCAAGATTGGCGAATCCAGCCGCGATGAGCTCCCTGTTCATGTCAATGTCCTGGCGCACCGTCACCTCCAGAGCGCTGAGGTTGAGCAGCAGCGCCACAACACTCAGAACCAGGATGGTGGCGATCTTGTCAGCTTGGCCGAGCACGGCCATCCAATCCACCTGCGACAACAAGGCAGGTGTCAGCGGCCGGAAAAGGCCGCCCGCGGGAAAGGCGCCCAGGAGCCAGCCGCGAGCCGTGGCGTCGGTGACGGTGATATGCGAAATGAACAGATACGCATAGAACAGGGCGGCCGTGAGCGCCATCATGCCGGGCGTGATGAGGAAATGATCATAGCGCCGCAAAACGAACAGCAGCACAACGGCGAAGATAACGCCGGGCACCCAGAGCACGATCTGCTCCGCGGAAAAAAGGGTCGGCAGAGAGGTGATGGTCAGGGGCTGGTCCAGCATGACGCCGAAGCCGCCTTGTGCAAGGAGCCAGCCCGTGGCTGCAAGAAATCCGCCCACCACAGGATAGGGGATGTACCGCACAAACCCGCTGAGGCGGAAACGGCCCAACACAAGATAGATGACCGCCATGAGGAGAGAGGTGATGGCAATGGCGGCCAGCACCGTCGCAAAGATCGCCGGGGGCGGGGCGGCCTTCATGCTGACAGCGATGCCGGCGGCAACCAGTGCCAGAATCGCGGCCGGAGTATCCTGGGGTGCGGCGTTCATCCCAGGCAGCGACGTTACCAGCGCGACGACCGTACCCACCACCATGCCTCCAAAGAGGAGCAGTCCGATGCCCCCTGCGAGGAATTGGCTCAGGTCTCCCGAGAAGATGAAGGCCGCCAGCGAGATAGAGTAGCCGATGGCCATGACGCCAGCCAAGGCGCCGACGGCGAGGCTGGGCAGCAGGAGCCTGGGGTGGAATTCCTTCTTGATCTCGTCAGCGAATGTCATCGTCCGTCTCCGCGTCGTCTATGATGGTGCCGCGAACGCCTGGCCGGTGATTGCCAGGATGGGATCTCATGCAGATGGAGGGCGCATCTGAGTGGATGGAGGGCTTCCATCGTCTTCCGGTGCGGGGTCCAATATCTTCTGCACACGACCCACCAGGCCGTTCTGCAGGCGCACCTTGATGCCGTGCGGATGGGAAGCGGAGCGCGTCAGGATGTCTTTGACGATGCCCTGCGTCAGCCTGCCCGTGGCCTGATCCTGCTTGAGCACCACCAGAACTGCCATGCCGGGGCGAATGCTGGAGCGTTGCATGTTCGGATTGTTCATGCAGACTGGGTGGTCGCCGTCATCGACTGCAGCATCAGGTCGGAGCAGACGCGAGGTCCGGCGCTCATACCTCTCTCTGGGATGGTGATGCGCAAGTATACCGAAGACTGGCCATACCCCCAATGGCGCATGTACATTCCTGCACTTGTATGGCGGTCCCGCGCTTGATTCGGGCCGAGTTTTTCCCGCTCAGACTGGCGCCGCGCCCGCCCGCATCTGATCGGGGAACCTCACCGCGCTTCTGCTCCAAGGGAGGCGAACTCGACATTCAGTAGCCGCCGCGCGAAGTGCAGGAATGCCTGCACGTCCTGGAAGTTGCTCACCATACCAATGGAGATGCGCACCGCGCCGCTGTTCTTCCCGTCGATGCACAGGCGGAAGTCGTCCAGCGAAAGCCGGCTTTCGTGTCCGGGGCGGGTGAAGCACACGTCCAGCTCCACCCGTGAGATGCCCAAGGCCATCTCACCGGCGCCCGGGTTGCAGAAGCACCCCGTGCGTAGCGAGATATTGCTCTTGCCCGCCTCGGTCTCGATCGTGCGGTGGTCGATCGCCTGCCCGTTCCGGTCGAGGAAGTTCACGGCCACAGCCCCGCCCCGCATCTCATTGGTGATCGGACCATACACGCGCACCAATGGCACGCCGGTGGTGTGCGTCATGCGGGTCAGGTTGTCCAGCAGCCAGCCCGTGAGGCTGCGCACACGTTCGTGGATGATGGGATAGCCGATGACCTCAAGGTGCCTGAGCCCGATCTCCACGGCCGGGATGTTCAAGTAATCCACCGTACCATCTTCAAAAGCCTGATGCCCATCGGCAAGATAGTACTTGTCCGCCTGCACCGAGGCGACCGTGATGGTCCCGCCGGCGAACCACGGCCGGTGCAGCCTGGCCAGCGCCGACCGGCGCGCGAGCAGCGCACCGACGCCCGTGGGGTAACCGAACATCTTATAGAAGGAAAGCGGCACAAAATCAGGAGCCACCTCGCTGAGGTCGAGTTCACTGGTGGGCGTGAAGGCCGCAGCATCCAGCAGCACATCCCAGCCCAGCCGGTGCGCCAGCTCGATCCAGTCGAGCGGATGCTGCACCGAGGAGAAGTTGGATTGCGCGGGATAGGCAAACAGGTTCGGTTTCGATGGATCGGCGCGGCGCAGGAAGGCCTCCAGCGCTGCGTCTTCCACGCGCATATCCGGCAGGCCGAGTGGTATGTAGGTGATCTGCGCCTGGCGTGCGTGCGCAAACTCGCGAATGCCATTGACCGAGTTGTGATTGTCGAATGTCAGCAGGTATTGGCTGCCCGGTCCGAACGGATACGATTCGCCGACCAGCTTCAAGGCTCCGCTGGCATTCTGGGCGAAGATCACATCGTATTCCGCGGGATCGGCCTTGAAGAACCTCAACACGTACTCGCGGGCGTGCTCCACGAAGCGCGTGGCGTCAAGCGAGGTCGGGTTCGACGAATGCGGATTGCCGAACACATGCCCGCGCAGCAATTCCTGGTGCTGCCGCAGCTGCGATTCGGCGTACAAGCCAGCACCCGTGTAGTCCAGATAGACATGCTCGCCGGCGTCCAGACGCGCGTACTCGGTGGAGCGCAGCTCGTCCAGCAGCCGCGTCTGGGCGTACGAGGGGTGGGTCTTCAAGAAGGCCGCAAATTCGGGATCGGTCTCTGGCATGGTCGCCATCACCCGGCTATTGTAAGGGGATTGACGAAAAAACGGCACCTCCTGGAAGAGGTGCCGTTCTGTCCTGGGGAGCTTGCCGGCGCGAATGCGGCTGCAAGGCTCAGTCGGCTATGGCACTCTCGCTGATCTCGGTCCATTGTGAGGAAGCGCCCTCGCCGGTCTTCGGGGCAAAGCGCCCCGGCACGAAGCCCGTCCCGGCGGGCAACAGCTTGCCGATGATCACGTTTTCCTTCAGGCCGTAGAGAGGATCCGTGGTCGAGCCAATGGCCGCACCCGCCAACACCTTGATGGTGTGTTGGAAGGAGGAGGCAGAAAGCCAGGAATCCGTGCTCAGGCTGGCCTTGGTGACTCCCAGCAGGAGATCCTGGAACTTGGCCGGCTGCCCGCCGTCGGCTAACAGTTGCTCGTTCAGCTTGCGGATCTGCTGGCGGTCCACGGCGTCGCCGGGCAGGTGTTTGGTATCGCCGGCACGCCCGATCGAGACCTTGCTCATCATCTTGCGGATGATGACCTCGAAGTGCTTGTCGTGGATGTTCTGCCCCTGCGAACGATAGACCTTCTGGATCTCGCTGAGCAGGTACATCTGTGCCGCCTCGCGGCCCTGGATGCGCAGCACGCGATGCGGATTGAGGGAGCCCTCCGTCAGAGGTTGTCCGGCTTCAACGTGCTGGCCGTCCTTCACCAGCAGGCGCGCCGTGGTCGGAATCTCCGCGATGTTCTCCTCCCCTTGCTCGTAGGAGACGGTGACCTTGTGCTCCTTCTTCTCCACGGCCACGCGGCCGCCGTGCTGCGCGACGATCGTTGCCTTGTCCTTGGTCGCCAGGACATCGCCGGCCTTGACGGCGGCTTCATCCTTGACGGCAGTCTTCCAGTCCTCGGGGATGCTGTACTCGTCATGCACCATCTCGGTGTGCTGGATCTGGATCTCGCGCAGGTCGGCGTACTTGTCCGATTGCAGGATGCGGACCACGCCGCTGATCTCGGCTACCACGGATTCACCCTTCGGCTGCTTGCGCGCCTCGAAGAGCTCTTCCACGCGCGGCAGACCGGTGGTGATATCCGCGCCCGTGGCCGCGACACCGCCGGTGTGGAATGTGCGCAGCGTAAGCTGCGTGCCCGGCTCGCCAATGGACTGCGCGGCCACGATACCCACGGCCGCCCCCAGGTCCACCATGTCACCACGACCCAGGTCGAGCCCGTAGCACTTGGCGCAGATGCCGTGCTCCAATTCGCAAGTCACGGCCGAGCGCACCTTGACCTCGGCTATGCCGGAGGCAGTGATTTCGCGCGCCATGATGTGGTCGATCACGTCGTCGCGCTCGCCGATGACCTCGCCGGTCTGCGGATGCACGACCCGCTCGGCCAGCAGGCGGCTGTACAGGCGGCCGGTCATGGACTGTCCGGCGACGTCGTCGGAACGGCGGACCGAGACGCCTTCCGGGGTGCCGCAGTCCTGCTCGTTGATGATGATGTCCTGCGCGATGTCCACGAGGCGCCGCGTCAGATAGCCGGCGTCGGCCGTGCGCAGGGCGGTATCAGCCAAACCCTTGCGGGCGCCGTGGGTCGAGATGAAGTATTCCAATGCCGTGAGGCCCTGGCGGAAGTTCGAGCGGATCGGCAGCGGAATGATGCGGCCGGCGGGGTCGGCCATCAGGCCGCGCATCCCTGCCAGCTGCGAAATTGTCGAGAAGCCGCCCTTGGTGGCGCCCGAACTTGCCATCGTCGACAGGTTGCCGTCGGGATCCATGTGCTTCTTCACGGCATCCGCCACCTCGTCGGTGGTCTTCTGCCAGATCTCGATGATGCGCTCGTTCTGCTCCTGCTCGGTCAAGAGACCGCGGCGGAAGTCGCGCTCCACGATCTCCACTTGTTCTTGTGCGGCGGCCAGCAGATCCTTGCGTTCCGGCGGAATGGATATATCCGCGACGGCCAACGTGGTGCCGGAACGCATGGCGAACTCGAAGCCCATGGTCTTGATGCGGTCGGCGACCTCCGTGGTCGGGTCCTGCCCACACAGCTCATACACATCGGCGATCAGGTCCTTGACGCCGCCCTTGTCAAGCTTGTCGTTGGTGAACTGCACTTCCGGCGGCAGGATACGGTTGAAGATCACGCGGCCCACCGTGGTCTCGATGATGCGCGTCTCGGCTGCCGGAAGGCGGTCGCCTTTATCGTTGTACCACGTCAAAGCGAGCAGCTTGATGCGCGTGTGCACGTCTACTTGCTCGAGCTGGAAGGCAAGCTCAACCTCGTCCATATCCGCGAAGGCGCGCCCATCACCCTTCTGCGCCGCCCGGTGCTCCATCGTCAGGTAGTAAACGCCCAGCACCATGTCCTTGGAGGGCGAGATGATCGGCTCGCCGTCCGCGGGCTTAAGCAGGTTGCGCGAGGCCAGCATCAGCGTGCGGGCTTCGGTGACGGCCTTCTGCGAGAGCGGCACGTGGACCGCCATCTGGTCGCCGTCGAAGTCGGCGTTGAAGGCCGTGGTGACAAGCGGGTGCAGCTGGATGGCTGAACCCTCGATCAGTATCGGCTCAAAGGCCTGGATGCCCAGGCGGTGCAAGGTGGGCGCGCGGTTAAGCAGCACGGGCCGGTCCTTGATCACATCTTCCAGAGCTTCCCATACCTCGGGGCGGTTGCGCTCGATCAGCCGGCGTGCGCCCTTCACATTGGCCGCATAGGCGTTCTGGACAAGCCGTGCGATCACGAAGGGACGGTACAGCTCGAGCGCCATCGCCTTTGGCAGACCGCACTGGAATAGCTTGAGCTGCGGGCCGACAACGATCACCGATCGCCCGGAGTAGTCCACGCGCTTGCCGAGCAGGTTGCGGCGGAAGCGTCCCTTCTTGCCCTTGAGCATGTCACTCAGCGACTTGAGTTCGCGGCGCCCGCGGCGGCTAAGCGCCTTGCCGCGCTGCGAGTTGTCGATCAGGCTGTCGACCGCCTCCTGCAGCATGCGCTTCTCATTGCGGATGATGACGTCCGGTGCGCCCAGCTCCAACAGGCGTTTGAGACGATTATTGCGGTTGATCACGCGCCGATACAGGTCGTTCAGATCCGACGTGGCGAAGCGGCCGCCGTCCAGCTGCACCATGGGACGCAGGTCAGGCGGAATAACGGGCAGCACTGTCAGGATCATCCACTCGGGGCGGTTGCCTGATCGACGAAAAGCCTCGACAACCTTCAGGCGCGTGGTGGCCTTCTTGCGCTTCTGTTTTGACTTGGTGGTGCGGACTTCCTTCCACAGTTCCTCGGACAGCTTGTCGAGATCCAGTCGCTGCAGGATGTCATAGAAGGCCTCGGCGCCCATGTCCGCGCGGAACACCTGTCCCCAGCGCTGCTTGAGCTCGCGGTAGCGGCTTTCGCTGATGAACGTGAACGGACGCAGCTCCATCACCTCGTCGCGCTGGCGCGATGACTGGTTTACAGAGACGGAAGTCTGGTCCTCAAGCTGTGAGCGCAGTCCTTCCATCTGGAGGTCCGCTTCGGCCTTGGCCTTGCCGGCCTCCATCTTGATCGCCTCCAGCTCCTGGGCGCGCTTGTCCTTGAGCTCGTTCTCAGCGGACTCGAGCTTCTTTTGGACGATCTTCTGAACCTGGCTGATGTGCTTGTTGGCCACATTGTCGTTGGCGTCCAGGATCTTCTCACCCGTCAGCTCGAAGATCACGGCCTTGCGGGCGGGCTGGCCCATCTGCTCCTGCAGGTCGCGCTCGAGCTTTTGACCTTCCTTGATGATCGGGTCGACCTGCTCGGCGATGTACTCGTCGTAGCCCTGATCGAGGTTCGTGCGCTTCTCGGAAAGCTCGGCGACGCGGCGGTCCCGGCCGGTCTTCACCTCGGCAATGCGCGCATTCACCTCGGTTGCCTGTTCCCTCTCGGAGACCGAGATCTCGTCCTGCAGGCGCTGAAGCGCCTTCTTGCGCGCTTCCTCGTCCACATACGTCACGATGTACTGGGCGAAATACAGGACGCGGTCCAGGTTGCGGCGCGAGATATCCAACAGCATGCCCAGTTGCGAGGGAATGCGGCGCGTGTACCAGATGTGCGCCACGGCGGTTGCCAGGCCGATGTGGCCCATGCGTTCGCGGCGTACCGCGGCGCGTGTAACTTCGACGCCGCACTTGTCGCAGATAATTCCCTTATAGCGGGGGTTCTTGTACTTGCCGCAGTAGCACTGCCAGTCGCGCGTGGGCCCAAAGATGGCTTCGTCGAACAGGCCGTCCTTCTCGGGGCGCAGGCGCCGATAGTTGATCGTCTCCGGCTTGAGGACTTCTCCGTATGACCACGATAGGATCGTCTGAGGACTTGCGAGGCTGATACGGAGCGCAGTTAATCCCTTGGTTTCCACTCGGAACTCTCCTCGCCGCAGCCAACGGACTGCGTGACGTGGTCTCCGCGCAGCGTACAATCGGCATGCACCAGAGACACAGAAAGACAAGCGCTCTGAGGTCTTTTCTCCTCAAGCGCTTGCGGTTTTGTGTTCGATTTTCACATCCAACCCATGAATTATACGCCGAATCTGCCCTCTGTCAAGCAGCTGTATGGGTCCAGGAAACAGCCGACCGTACGGCTACTTACGGGGAGCCCGGTTCCGATACAGGCCCTCGTTCGGGACACGCAGCATGCGGGACACGTCCAAGGGCACTGCCAGGTAGTCCGCGACGGCCTGGCAGTTGGCGTCAGGATCCGCCATCAGCTGGTTGTAGTCCACGTACCTCACGGACATGTTAGGCTGGCGTGCCAACCAATACTTGGTGACCCGGAGATGCTCCCGAAACTGGGCTTCCAGCTCATCATCCGTCGACCTGGATGCTTCGCTGCGCCGCTTCAGCATCTTCTGCTGTGAGGCCAGGATCTCCTTGATCTCGCGCTCCATGAAGACAACCCGGTAGTCATACCCGGCTGGCAGGTGTTCGAGCAGGGCCGAGATGACTTTCACAAGCTTGCCGCCCGCCTCTTTCAGCCACTCATCCTGCCCTTGCGCCAGTCTTTTCACCGGCTCGAATTCGAAGTACCCGTTCGGATTGTCCTCGTCCGCCGCCCGGATCGCATCCGTGACCACCTCAAGGCCTCCCTCGGACAGCATCTTCATCATCATCGAGGTCCCCGAACGCGGCAGGCCGGAAACCACGATGATCGGTGGCGTCTTCGCGGGTCCGGCAGGACGTGCGCGCCGCAGCTTGTTGAACATCATTCACCATGTCCGGGATGCGAGGACTTGCCGGGGATGAACCGCGGCATGCCGCGCGGGGTGCTATACTCGATCGCACAGATTCTACCGCTAGTCTCATTCCATCAGCGGAACCATCCGTTGGCCGCGTACGGGAGGCGAACATGACTGCCTATGTGGTGGTCGACATCGATGTGCGGGATGCCGCCATGTACAAGGAATACATAGCCCTGGCGCCCGGCTCGGTGCAGGCTCACGGCGGAAAATACCTGGCTCGCGCCGGCCGCACTGAGAAGCTTGAGGGGGATTGGCTGCCCCAGCGCCTGGTGATCCTGCAATTCGGGAGCGTCGAGCAGGCCAGGGCATGGCTCGACTCCCCCGACTACGCACCCGTGAAGAAGCTGCGCCACCAGTCCGCGCACACGAACATGGTGGTTATTGAAGGCGCCTAGAAGGACCCAAGCCGCCCGGCCCTAAACGGCGTGTTCGTAGTAGTGATCCAGCACGTCGGCCCGCAGCCATGATTGCACGCTGGGCTTTCCCAGCACTTCGTCCGGCAGCATGTCCATCAGGCTTGCCAGGGTCAGTCGCGTGTCATCAAACTGCGCCAAGACCTGCGTTTCCTCGAGTTGCCCGAACCGTGCGACGGCTTCGGCGTTGAAAGCGTCGATATCCTCCGGCTGGTCTTGAATCCCGGAGGATGAAGCCTCCACGACTGCGATGCCCTGTTCCCACCAGGCGATGATGTGCGCCAGCACATCCCGGAAGCGCTCAAAGCCCTGCTGCTTCAGGAACTCCGCCCGTTTCTCTGCGTTGAGCGCGTTGAAGCGCGCGGCGTAGTCTCCCCATTCTCTCTGCAGCATGTCGACCATCAGGAACCGCGGCGCGTCGATGCCGTGCTCCTTAAGATGCTCGAGCACCACGCCATCCAGCCAGTTGCAGATGCGGGGCACCTTAATCTGCTCGTCGGTCAGGCCCGTGACCAGCGCCACCATTTGTTGCCGCTCCGACTCGTACCACGCCATGAATTCCGCCTCGGCTGTGTCCCTGAACCGCTGCAGCGCTGCGGCATTGAATTCGGCGAAGTCGTACTTACGTGAGGGGCGCTCACCGCGCTTGATCGTCTCAGCGAGTATGCCGCGTGCCTCCTCCCACCATACCGCCACGTGGGCCAGCAGGTCACGCATGGATGCATAACCCTGTGTCTTCAGGAAGTCGGCCTGCTCAGCCGCCGGAAGGTTCCCGTATGCCCCGGCGTAGCGGCCCCATTCATCCAAGGCCTGCAAAAAAAGCTCCCTCGTGAACTCAGCCATTGTCCAAGCCTCACCAGGTGGATATGCTATACTGACGCGGCTCTATTTTACCTGCTCCGTCAGGCGCACCGGGAGAGACAGCAGGATGCAGCAGCGCAAGAAAGTGTGGACGAAGAAACGGCCCATTGCCGTCACCGTCGTCGCGTGGGGCATCTTCGTCCTCTTCATTGTGCGCCTGGTTCAGGTCTTCCGGCCCCTCATTCGAATGAACGTGCTCCGGGACGGCCTGGGCGGACCGCTGACCGACGGTCTGCTCCTCACGCCTCTGGGCTCCGCCGTGCTTACCAGCGCGGTGTATCTGCTCGCGTCCCTGATCGGTATCGTGGTCCTGATCGGTTTCCTGCGGGTACGCCGCTGGGCATGGGTGGTCCTGATGGCCTGGACCGGCGCGTCGCTCGCCATAGGACTGATCGACTACTTCTACCGTAATCCCAATTACGTTGTGATGGCCTCCAATGCCGTGATCGCGCTGGCGCTTAACCAGGTCGAGGTGCAGCGCATATTCCAGATCAGGATCGAACAGGATGACCAACGCGCCCGAGCGGTCGGCTGACAGCCGCGAGCGGCGCATCGCCGCCGCCACGCCGGACATGGAGCTGCTGCGCCACTATGAACCCGTGATGCGCTACACGCAGGGCGAGCAGTTCTTTCCCATGGATGTCGTGCGCTACGTGCAGGAGGCCAGCCTTTGGGCGCACTATCCCAACGGGCGGGACGAACTTCTCGTCAAACAGGATGACCTGACCATCGACAGCCTCGTAGAGACGCGGCCGGCAGCCTTTGGGACAGTCCACTACCTGCGCTTCATAGAGAACCTCAGCCTGACCGAATCCGCCGAGGTGTTGACCAAGCAGCTGCGCCTGCGCGGCCGCCTCAAGAACTCATTCCATCCCGGCCTGGGGCGTTTGGCGCGCGGCGGTCTGCTACCGCGTGTCGTCGACGCCTTGTTCAGCCTCTCCTTCCTCATGCGCGGACGAGTGCCGGCCGCCAGCGCCGCCGCGGCGGAG
>Ga0214473_10008224_pt1 | contig 12346 bp, 11 predicted proteins | sample RVTome_7_FD_203509 | JGI IMG/M metagenome (GOLD analysis project Ga0214473, IMG submission 203509) | Soil microbial communities from uranium-contaminated site in the Upper Colorado River Basin, Wyoming, United States - RVT98D197 | ecosystem: Environmental > Terrestrial > Soil > Contaminated >... | reverse complement strand
TGGAAGAAAATTATCTTCTTCGTTTAATTTATAACCCAACCCGAATCTAAAAACAGTTGGTAAACCTGTTGAAAAACTTTCTATCCTTTCAGCATCTCCGGTAAATTTATCTTTCAGAGAATCTAATTGTTCTTGATTTGTCAAATCATCAATAAGGATTGCGCCTGTAGCAAAAAACTTTGCTGTATTTTTTGTCCAACTGATGCTGCCGATATCTGTTAAAGCCAAAGAGACATTCAAATTATTTTCCAGCAAAAAAGAAAGTCCAAGATCAAATCCAAAACCATTGCCGGCAGGAGGCATAAACAAACCAAATTGCGATTGATGCTGCAAAGAATCAAAATCATATTTCACACCGAAGCCATCAGAAAAAGCTGAGTAACCAATCATATCTGCATTACCTTGAATCTCATTATGTGTTCCGGTTTCAAGATTTGTATTCACTTTTTCAATTCCGGCATAATAATACCCGTGAACAAGCTTGAATGATACTCCAGCAGAAATATTCTTAAGCCAACTTTCAGATTCTAATTGAAATTCTCGTGAATATGATATTCCATAATTTCTTATCCACCAGCTTTTAAATTTCTCATCATTGAAATCATATTTTTTCCCCGGTTGATTTCCATTTAATCCTAAATCAACAATTGCATGAGGAATTGTAAAGTTACCACCTGCAAGATCAATAATTGATAATGAAAATGTTCCAGCTTCAAGGCTGGGTTTCAGAGCAAAGCTAAAAAGTGAAGTGGAGAAATTAGCAAATACAGATCCTCCATCAGAAAAAAGATCATTGAAGTTTCGCTTATCGCTTTCAGTCAGGACTCTTGATTTTCCATCAACGCCTCCGAAATAATAATTAAGCTGATTCATTGACAGGAAATCTGTTCCTGAATGAAAGGAAATTAATGGTAAAGGAATGATAGTTGAAAATTCCACAGAACTTTCACCCATTATTGAAAGATTGGCTGGATTTATTCCGATCGAATAAATTCCCATTGATGTTGAATTATAAGTTTTCGCTAATCCTGTGCTTCTTGCATCAACAGTGCCTGAAGAGCCAAACTGCGGAAATGCGCGAGAAGAAAAGACAATTGCCAAAAGAATTATGATTGATAAATTTCTGCGGTTAAAAATATTTTTCATGATTATTTCTCCTCCAGACTCAAATGATATTTGACTTTACCATAACATTTCATATTCAGCCAGTCAGAGGATTTAAATTGAACGGTTGGCGGATTTGGGTTTTCATTGGTGGCATTTTTTGTATTCACCGTGGTTGAGATGATTGCATAACGTGCATTGGATAATTGCATAATTTTTGCTGAATCAAGTTTAATTGTATTTAATGTAATTGTCGGAGAAATTATTTGCCCCGTGCTATTATTCACCTGGCTTCCAAGAAACTGCAATGAATCCACTCCGTTTTGATTCTTTGTTAGAGTAAAGAGCGGAAAATAATTTTCATCAGTGAGCGTTACTTTAACAAATGCATCAATTGGAATTGCATTCTCAAGATAAATATTCAAATCAGCTCCTATTCCATCATGTATTTTGTCTCTATCGTCTTGGCTCAAATCAATTCCAAGTGTATCGGTAAAGTTAGTTTGCTTAATTGCAAAAATACTTTTAGCGGTGAATTGTACTGAAAATTTAATTGAATCTTGGTTAGTAACTGTCCTGACAACATCATCATTAGAAGGATTTATGATATACTCTGAAGAAATCACTATAGAATCCGGAAGGAACGAAATAAAATCTGTTAAATTACTATTGGTTTCATTAAGAGTTAGATCGTAACCTCCATTGACTAAACTGAAAGTAATATTTTGGCCATCGTTTCTTGTCAAAGCTTTTTGCTCGCCGGAATTACGTATTCCATTAATTTGAATATTGGCTATCTCAAGTTCAAAAAAGTTGTGATGAGTTGAAACATATTCTGATTTTAAACTGAGCGATGCTTCTTTAATAAAAAATTTATTCCGAAAATCAGCAGCATCGTCAAGATTGAGTGAAGCTGAGGTTCGCTCATTTCCTAATGATGTTCTTTGTATTGAGCCAGTAAGCGAGCTAAAACTAAAATTGAACAAGTAGGAATTTACATTTTCAAAAGAGCCATTTATGGTACTGTTGGCTGATGCGACTAATTGTAAACTGTTTTTATTCTGAATTGGCTGGTTCGGAGGAAAAGTATATTGATGGTTTGATAAATCGTAAATAATTGAATCTCTGCTGAAAGCTGGAACATTAGTTTCGATTATTAGAGCAGAGCCGTCAGGTTTTCTGATACCAGGAATTAGTAAGGACGATGAAATTGCCGCAGACGAAGGATTCTGAATGGCAAATGAAAGAAAACCGCTTGCAAATGTAGCTTGTTCAATTTCTATATCTTCGGGAAAAACTATGAAAACTGATTGTGCAGGTTGGTTCGCTGGAATTATAAAATTTTGCGATGTGGATCCCTGTGATAATATGCTTACATAATCTGCAACCTTAGTATTAGCAGTATAATTATCTGACTGGACTAAATAAAAATCATCGCTGGTAAGTGTGGATGTAATTGAGTTTTTTGATTCGGGTTTAAACATATCATAGATTGTATATGTTTTGTTAATAATTGGAACATTTAAATCAACATCCCACTCAGGCATGATAATGTCTCCGGGTAAATCGAAGCAGCCGATTATAAAAGCTGAAAAAAGTGATAAAATACTTAGCGCAGATATTAATTTCTTCATGTCCATCCCATTTCAAAATCTAAATCAATTAAGTTCGGACTCACAATTCTCATTACAAGACGATTGGAATTCAAATTAGAAAATTCAATCCTTATGCCGAAAAAAGCTGTTCAGATATGATGTTTTGGAAAATGAAAATAGATCTTTTTAGTAATTCTTACCAATGATTTGTGCTAAAGCGGAAATTATGAAATTAATTTGAGGATAATAAAAAACCACCCGTTTCCAGGTGGTTCTAAATCTGAAGGGAGAGAAGCATGAAATAGTTAATTAACTTTTTCGTCCTTTGTCATCGGAATAAATCCAAAATGCTGTGCGGGAACAGGTTCAAGCCGAATTTCTCCGAATCTTGCTTCATACTTATCAATATTATCCTTCAAAGCTTTCATAAGCATTTTAGCATGCTGGGGAGTTGAAATGATTCGAGCATGAACTTTTGCTTTAGGAACACCCGGAACAATTCGTGTGAAATCAATAATGAATTCTGCCGGTGAGTGAGTGATTATTGCAAGGTTAGAATAGATTCCCTCGGCTTCCTTTTCACCTAACTCAATATTTATTTGCTGTCCTTGCGGTTGATTTGTCTGGCTCATAATTAAAAAACCATTTTTAATAATTTATTATTTGCGTAATTCATCTGCTTTCTTGAAGGCATTCACGGCATCATCCTGCATCCCAAGTACGGAATATACTTTACCTAAAAGTTCCCACATTGCAACATCCTCATTTTTATTTTGAACAATCTTCTCTAAGTAAGGAAGTGCCTTCTGGTATTTCTCTTTGTATTCCTTATTATTCAAATCGCCTTTTTCATCTGCTACTTTATTAATGTAAGCTCCCCATTTAACATAAGTGACTGCGAGGTTGTAACTCGCATTATAGTATTCCGGATCAATTTCTAATGCTTTCTTGAATTGTTCTTCGGCACCTGCAAAATCATTTTTACCAAGCAGAAGCACACCATAATTATAACGGTAATATTGGTTTGCCGGATCTTTTTCGACACCTGTTTTAAAAGCATCAATTGCCACTGCAATTTTATTAGCAGCAATATATGCATTAGATAAAGTCAATAAAATGTCAGAATCATCCGGGTATTTCTTTCTTCCCTCTTCAGCAACGCTAATAGATCGGTCAAAATATTTCATTGCTTCAAGACTGTCCGATAGAACCTTATTGTTATCATACTTATTTTTGTACTCAACCCCCTTGACATAAAATATCTCACTTAAAAATTTGTAGCCATCTATATGACCCTCTTTTTCAATTAGTTTTTCTAAGGGACTTATTGCCTGGTCATAGTTTTCAGCACTCATATGAACAAACGCCAAGTTCTTGTAAGTATCGGCAGAATCAGGTTCTACCATTATTGCATCAGTGAAGCTATTTATTGCCTGGTTGAAATAATATTCTTTTTTCCCTAAACAACTATCTATTGCTATACTATTATTATCATTTATTTTTGTATACCCAACAACCTTATCATTACTGAGGTGAAGATACAAATTACTTTTTGCATAAATATACATCTCTGTTTTCAATCCTTTATAATTGCTTGATACAACCTGATCGGGTTTACCCATACAAGTAATTACATCTAACGAAGTTTTCTCCATCATGCTCGAATTGTCGTCAGTTTTTACAGCCCTCTGGTAGAAAGCAACTCCCCTATTAAACAAATTTGCCCAAAAATATTTTTTAGAAGCGTTAATGCTCTCTGAAAACTTGTTACTTATGGAAAGTGATTTATTATAGGCGTCTATCATTTCGGTATATCTTTCCTTCTCACCTAAAACAACACCTAACAGATAATAGCCCTCATCACTATTAGGATTTTTTTGAACATCTTTTTGTAAAGCATCAATTGCTTTATCATAATTTTTTTGTTGAATGTAAAGTTTAGCGCTGGTTAATTCAGTAGAAGAACATTGAAATCCGCTGAAAACCAAAGCAATAAAGAAAACAAGAACGGGTAAAAATTTTTTGAATTGCATATTTAAACTCCAAATGTTTCTATTTTATTTAACTCAAAGTTACCGCTTTGTGCTTGCAGTGTCAAGAATGATAATGGCACAGAAACAAAATTTTATCGTCTTTTCCAGAATAATTATTCAACTCAGAAGATGAGTTTAAATTGATTTTACATTAATTAAAGGATATTTTTCATAATAAAATTGAGGTGTTTTTTGACTAAAGAAGAAATTATTAAATCTGTTCCCAAAGTTCTCCTTCATGACCATCTTGATGGCGGGCTTAGACCGGAAACCATAATCGAACTCGCAAAAGATTTGCGATATACGAAGCTTCCAACTAAGGATGCAGGAGAATTAGCAGAGTGGTTCCATCGCGATGCAAACAAAGGAAATCTTGTAGAATATTTACAAGGATTTGAACACACCACGGCAGTTATGCAGACAAAAGAGGCGCTTGAACAAGTTGCATACGAGATGATGGAAGATATGAAAAACGATAATGTTTGTTATGTCGAAACCAGATTTGCACCTGTATTTCATACTCAAAATGGATTATGGTACGAAGATATAGTTTCAGCAGTGCTTGAAGGATTAGAAAGAGGAAGAAAAGATTTTGGAGTTGGTTATGGATTAATCCTCTGTGGAATGCGCAACATGAAAAACACTTTAGAGATTGCTGAACTGGCAGTTAATTTCAGAAACAAAGGTGTAGTTGGTTTTGATCTTGCCGGAGAAGAAGGCGGTTATCCTCCTAAAAAACATATCGAAGCATTTCAGTTTATTCAACGTGCAAATTTCAACATAACCATTCATGCAGGAGAAGCATTTGGCAAGGAATCAATTTGGCAAGCTATACAATGGTGTGGAGCGCATCGCATCGGCCATGCTACTCATCTGATTGAGGATTTTACTTTGGACAAAGATGGCAATGTTGTCGGCTTTGGTGATCTTGCTCAGTATGTTCTTGATAAAAGGATTCCACTTGAAATATGTTTACTAAGCAATGTTCATACCGGTGCTGTAGATAAAATTGAAAATCATCCGTTCGGTTTATTGTTTAAGGAAAAATATCGCGTCACTCTTAACACCGACGATAGACTGATGAGTGATACAACTATGAGCAAGGAATTCCTTGTGGCAATTGACGTCTTTAATTTAAATTTAGAAGATTTGGAAAAGATTACCCTCAACTCGATGAAATCGGCATTCATTCAGTACAAGGAAAGACTTCATTTTATTTACAATGTTATCAAACCTGGTTATCAAAAAATGAAAGATAAACTACTCTCATTCAAATCATATCCGGAGAATCATGAAAAAACTGTTCACAAATTATAATTTTGATTTTGATAAAAATGAGAAGAAGCTCCTCGCAACTTTTTGTAAGCAAACTCTTAAGCAAACTGAAGGTGATTCAAAATTCTTCGCTGAATCAAAAGCTTTCAATTCAATTTTAGTAAAACTAAAAAGCGATTCCGATTCTGTCAAGCTTACAAAGGATGAAAGAATTCGGTTAGAACATCAGCTAACGGAAAATGTTAAGTTCCTTAAAAAAGAATCGGGCAAAAGCTGGTTCATAAAAAAATTCCTTTACAAATCCATGATTAAGCAATACGAAAATATTATTAACAAACATTTTAAAGATTAAATGATATCCCAAAGTGAAAAAATAGAAATCAAAGCACCGCATGGAACCGACCTATCCTGCAAAGGATGGATTCAAGAAGCTGCCATGCGAATGCTATTGAATAACCTTGATCCGGAAGTAGCTGAAAATCCTGCAGAACTTATTGTCTATGGCGGTAAAGGGAAAGCCGCAAGAAACTGGGAATGTTTCGAGGCAATAGTCAAATCACTCAAAGAATTGGAGAATGACGAAACTTTACTTGTTCAATCAGGTAAACCTGTTGCAGTTTTCAAAACGTATGAAAATGCTCCACGGGTAATTATTTCCAATTCAATGTTAGTACCTGACTGGGCAAACTGGGATGAGTTCAGACGGCTTGAAGCACTCGGGCTTACCATGTATGGACAGATGACAGCGGGGAGTTGGATTTATATCGGTACACAAGGAATTTTGCAAGGCACTTATGAAACATTTGCAGAATGTTCAAGAAAATATTTTGATGGAACGCTTAATGGAAAATTTCTTCTAACTGCAGGATTAGGAGGAATGGGAGGCGCTCAACCACTCTCTGCAACAATGAATGGTGCCACATTTCTGGGTGTTGAAGTAGATAGAAGCCACTTAGAAAAAAGAATTAAAACCGGTTATCTCGATGTGATGACAGATAATCTTGACGATGCTCTTAAACTTGTCCTTGATGCAAAGAAAAATAAAACTCCCCTATCCGTTGGACTACTAGGAAATGCCGGCGAGGTTCTTCCAGAAATCCTGAAAAGAAATATTGTTCCAGATGTTCTTACAGATCAAACTTCAGCTCATGACACCCTGAACGGTTACGTTCCAATGGGAATGATTTTTGAACAAGCCAAGGAATTACGAAAAACAAATCCAACCGAATATATTCGTCTTTCCCAAAAGACAATTGTAAAACACGTTGAAGCAATGCTAGAATTTCAAAGGCGTGGTTCAATAACATTTGATTATGGTAACAACATTCGTGGAGAAGCAAAAGAAAATGGTGTGAAGAATGCATTCGATATTCCTGGATTTGTTCCTGAATTTATTCGCCCTCTTTTCTGTGATGGTAAAGGACCTTTTCGCTGGGCTGCTCTTTCAGGAGATCCTAACGATATTTTTGTAACAGATAACGCAATCAAAGAAACATTTCCCGAAAATAAATCTTTATGTAATTGGATTGATTTAGCTCAGAAGAAAGTTCGCTTCCAAGGATTGCCGGCGCGTATATGCTGGTTAGGTTATGGTGAGAGAGCTAAAATGGGAAAAATATTTAATCAGCTTGTTGCAGAGAAAAAAGTAAGAGCTCCAATTGTAATCGGAAGAGATCATCTTGATTGCGGTTCAGTTGCCTCACCAAATCGCGAAACTGAAGCAATGAAAGACGGCAGTGATGCAATCGCAGATTGGCCAATCCTTAACGCATTGTTAAATGCGATTGGAGGAGCAAGTTGGGTTTCAGTTCATCATGGCGGTGGAGTTGGAATAGGAAAATCAATTCATGCCGGAATGGTTGTAGTTGCTGATGGAACCAAAGAGGCAGAAAAAAGAATTGAACGAGTGCTTACTTATGATCCGGGAATGGGGATTGCCCGTCATGCAGATGCCGGTTATGAACAAGCAATTACAAATGCAAAAAAATGGAATGTAAAAATTCCGATGCTGAAATAAAAAAATTTACTTTGTGCTCTTTGTGATCCGCCTTAGTGGACTTTGTGGTTAAATTTTTACCACAGAGACTACAAAGAATTCTCAAAGATCACACAGAGATACAATAATCAAAAAATTAAATATCAAAGAGGGACTTATGAAACTAAAAGTATTAGTTGCAGACAAATTTCCGGATAAGTACATCCAGCAAATGAAAGACCTTGATCTGGAAGTTAGCTATCAGCCAAAACTAGGGGAGAAAGATCTTCCTGAAGCTGCAAAAGATGTTGATATTTTGATTGTCCGTTCAACAGTTGTTAATGAAGATACTATTAACAACAGCCAGAAACTAAATCTAATCGTACGTGCCGGTTCGGGAGTAAACAACATTGCAATTCCTGCCGCCAACAAAAAAGGAGTGTACGTTACCAATTGTCCGGGAATGAATGCCATAGCAGTAGCTGAACTTGCATTTGGATTAATGATTGCATTAGATCGTTTCATTCCTGATAATGTTTCTGACTTTAAAAATAGTGTTTGGAATAAAGATAAATATTCTAAAGGAAAAGGACTTAAAGGAAAAACCCTTGGAGTAATCGGTGTTGGTAACATTGGTAAGGAAGTTGCAAAGCGAGCGCTCGCCTTTGATATGAATGTTTATGGAAAAGATATAACTCGAATCGAGGGAGTTCAGATAAAAGATTTCAGCGAGATGGATCAGCTCTTACCATTGTGTGATATAATTTCAATTCACCTTCCGGCAACATCACAGACAAAAGGATTATTCAATAAGCAAATTTTCAGCTATATGAAGAACGGCGCTTACCTTATTAATACTTCACGGCAGGATGTAATTAATGAAGATGATCTTCTCGAAGCAATTAAAGAAAAAAATCTTCGTGTAGCTGTGGACGTTTTCAAAGGTGAACCTGAAGGAAAATCCGGAGAAGTCAAATCCAAGCTTCAGGACAATCCAAATGTTTATGTAACACATCACATTGGCGCATCAACTGAACAAGCACAGGATGCAGTTGCAGAAGAAACCGTAAGAATAATCAACCATTATGTGCACAGCGGTGTGATTGATCATTGGGTTAACAGAGCGAAAATCACAGATGCAAAATATCAGCTTGTGGTTAAGCATTATGACAAACCAGGAGTGCTCGCAGGTGTTCTCGATGTTATAAGAAGTGGAAGCATTAATATAGAAGAAATTGAAAATATAATTTTTGAAGGCGGAATTGCAGCTTGCTGTACCTTGAAATTACAAAATACCGCTACCGCAGATATGCTCAAGAAGATAAGCGAAAATCCAAATGTGATTAGTGTTAGTCACGTAGAGATTTAGTCTTTGAACCCTCGAGGTTGCATTATTAACCTCGTAGGTTAACTCTGACCAGTTGGGTTGATGGAAAATAGTTGATTATATTATATTAAAAGTAAATCCAAATAATTCTATGTTTGACTTGGGCTGGCAAACAATTTCAAAAGTTGTACTACATTGTACGATACCTGGGCTTTTCGCGGGTATTGTTTTATTCTTATATTCTTACACAAAGAAACATTATAAGAATAATAAATACTTGGCAAAACTAATAACTGAATTACTTGGTGCCGGTATTACAGCTACTTTCATTGCCCAATTTTTAAAGGATCCGGGTTTGAGAATTATTGTGGCATTTTGTATTGGACTAACGTGGACAAGAACTATCCAACTAATGCGGACAAAAATAACTCGAATAGTAGAAGTGTTACTTGAAAATAGTTATGGGGGAAAATAAGAAATGCTACTGAAGATTCTCTATAATCTAGGATTGACCAATCTATCTGAAGATCAAATTGTGAAGTTTGAAAAGCTTCTCCTCACAAAAGACAATAAAGAAAAAAGGAATGAGAATTTTCAAACAACGGAGAAAAGCACGCAGATAGTTGAATCTCCAATCAATAAAGTAAAAATTATAATAGTGGGAATAGGTGGTGGTGGATGTAACGCCATTGATAGTATGATAAAACGAGGATTACAAGGTATCGAATTTGTAGCTATTGACACTAATACTCAAACTCTAAGAAACAACAATGCAGCAAAAAAAATTCAAGTGGGTACGAATATAACACGTGGTCTTGGTGCAGGTGCTGATCCCAACGTTGGAAAGAAATCAGTAGAAGAAGATCGGGATAAGATTGCAGAGGTACTTGCTGGAAGTGACATGGTCTTTGTTACTGCAGGTATGGGCGGAGGTACAGGCACTGGCGGTGCGCCAATCATTGCCTCAATTGCAAAAAGTATCGGTTCACTCGTTGTGGGAATTGTTACTAAACCATTCATATGGGAAGGTAAAAAAAGAATGTTAAATGCTGAACAGGGCATTCAAGAACTTAAGCAATATGTCGATAGCATAATTGTAATTCCGAACGAACGACTCTTAAGCATACTTGATAAATCTACAAATGCTTTTGCTGCATTTGATAAACCGAACGAAGTTCTTTATGAAGCAACAAGAGGTATTACGGATATCATTAACGTCGACGGATTTATACATGTTGATTTTGCGGATGTCAGAGCGGTTATGAATCAAAGTGGTGAAGCATTAATGGGATGTGGTATTGCAAGCGGTGAAAATCGTGCAATTGAAGCAGCACAAAAAGCAATTTCAAGTCCTTTGCTAGAAGGAATTAACATTAAAGGTGCCAAAAGTGTTCTGCTTAATGTTACGGGATCAAGCAGCTTAACAATTCAGGAGGTTAATGAAGGCAACAACGTAATTTTTGATACTGCTGGTGAAGATGCAAATGTGATTTTCGGTTGTGTACAAAAAGAAGAGATGAACAATTATGTTTCTTACACCGTGATAGCTACAGGTTTTGATGATTCAACAAAAAGCTTTATTTCGAAAGGATCAAAAAGTAAAGAACCAAATGTTTTTGCTGGCAAGTTCCACTTTGGTAGTGATCCTAATGAAGCAGAATCCACAGATCTTCAAGTTCCAACTATTTATAGGGTCAAAAAACCTCTTTCAGAATTGGATAAGGAAAAGGAAGGAGAAAACAGTAACAGTGGATTCGTTTTCAACTCAGCCAAATTGAAGCGGTCAAAAGATGAACCTCAAAAGGATGCAGAGCAACAGAAAATAAAGGATGAGAAAGATAAAACAGAAAAAGATCCTGATAAGAAAAAAAAGGATGACGATGAAGATAGTTCATTACTTCGCATAATAATGGATTAATAATAAGTAGATTTCACAAATAGATTTTTAGGATACAGTCACGAACCACTTAATGGCTGGAGTGTTCTGTCACCAAATGGTTGGTGACCGGCGAGAAAGGTTTCACAATTTAGATATGCCAGATTTAGCAGATCCTCTTCCGCAGCGAAATCTTGCATATCTTTTTAACAGCGTGTTATCTAAGAATCTCACACAAACTTTACATCAATCATATCTTTTATAATGCCGTGATAATATGGCAATTGTAAAAGCTGTTTGATTCCTTCAAAATCCTGCTCGTCAAAATTAAATACCACATGCTGAAAATTTTCTATGAGATAATTTTTAGATGATGACGTAAAAGTTTCGTTAGTGTTTTCAAAAACTTCAGTTGGATTAAGCACAGAAATTATACCGAGATATTTCGAATGGAATTCTTTTAACGCTTCTCCCGACTCGCTCACGAAAACGAAATTAATGTAAGGGGCAGAGATCAACTCAATAATTTCTTCAGCAAAGCTTATTCCGGATTCAAAATTACCTTCAATAAAATTTCTATCACCAACGAGAATGCGATTTTTACTCGAAGATCCGCCATTTGGTTTCTCAAAGGATAATTGAACTTCAATGCCGTAAGTTTCACTGAAAAGAATTTTAGCAAGAATTGCTTCGTTCGTTGAGACGTCTCCTGCCAGCACAATTTCTTTTAAATTCTTCTCTTCCCGATTAAAATATAGATACGAATTACAGATTGATTCATCAAAAGAAATCCCAAAACTTTGAGAAACAAAAAAATCTTTATGATTAAGCAAATCCATGGTAGGAATGAGTCCTACTGAATTTTTTATTTCATTGATTTTCTTTGATAACAAGCCGGATGGAAAGTGGTGAAGCTTAACTATTTCCTTCTCAGTAAAAACTGAAGAGAGAATTCGAGCAAAAATATTATCTGGTAAAAGTATGTCCATTATAAAATAAAAAAAGCCGCTTTTTTAGCGGCTGTAAAATTATTATTGCCTAAGTAGTTTTACCTTTAATTCTTGCAGCTTTACCGGATAAATTTCTTAAGTAATAAAGTTTTGCTCTTCGTACATTGCCTACACGAATAACTTCAATCTTAGAAATCTTTGGAGAGTTAAG
>Ga0214473_10008223_pt1 | contig 12347 bp, 12 predicted proteins | sample RVTome_7_FD_203509 | JGI IMG/M metagenome (GOLD analysis project Ga0214473, IMG submission 203509) | Soil microbial communities from uranium-contaminated site in the Upper Colorado River Basin, Wyoming, United States - RVT98D197 | ecosystem: Environmental > Terrestrial > Soil > Contaminated >... | reverse complement strand
TTTTACCAAGATCGCTCCCGATGGATTCCTACATTGTCATCTCAATTTACAGGGAACCATCCCTGTTACTTTTGGCTCCCTCTCGATTGTCGCCCACACAGGAACGATCTTTTATGGAAAAGAACCATTAAATATGGCTGTTTTGAAGCAGAAGAAATCCTTTAACGGTTCAATTTTCGGGAAATATAGAATAAGCATAAAAAATAATGTTGGGCAAGAGAAGGAATCATGTCGATATCTGACAAGACTCGAAAAGCCCTATGGGGACGATCCGGCAATCGCTGTGCTATCTGCAAGCATGAGCTCGTGGTCGATGCAACCAAACAGGATGATGAGTCGGTAGTCGGCGACGAGTGCCACATCGTATCGGCCCGAGAGAAGGGCCCTCGTTATGACGCAACCTATCCTCAGGAGAAACTCGACTCGTACGAAAACCTGATCCTTCTTTGCCGCATCCACCACAAGATGGTAGACGATCAGGAAGCAACGTATACGACGGACATTCTGCGGCAGATGAAATCGAATCATGAGATTTGGGTTACGGAGAAGCTCACAGATAAGCCCCGAATACCTAAACCCCTCAAGTTCCGTAGAGTCAAGCAGAACATACCTGAGTTCCTATCTCGCCTCACCACCGGCAAAGAGGGGATTGACCTCGTGATAGGTGGCTATGCGTTTTCGATGGATCATGACGAGTTGAGGTCCCAGGAAGAAGTTGACCTCGTCGGAGGATTCTTTAATACCGTTCGTGATTGGGGTGATCTGGGAGACGACCTTGAACCGAGCGATCGTGTGTCTACAGCATATAATCTGACTCAGACTCTTCAGGAACTTGAGGAAGCAGACTTCTTCGTGTTCGGTGGTCGTGAGGTACGACTAATGGAGGGCGGAATCCAAACAGAGCCTTCAAACTGGCCCATTTCAATTTTCAAGGTTTTGCGGAAGGACAACGAAGAGATCATCCATGTCAATCTCGATACACTAAAGCAAAAGGATGCCCAACAAGAAGATCCAAGCGACAAGGAATAGCCACGCCTGCGCGGCCATTCCTTGCGCCTGATCTTGATCGTTGTGCGGGAAAAAGATATAAAATGGAACCGCTTATTATTATCTCCTTAGTGCTGTTCCCAATTTTTATTGGGATAGGTTTTGGGATAGCTAAAAAAACCAAAGAACGTATTGAAAGAAAGAGAATTCAGGTCCTGCTTGATGAGCGAGATCGGGCATTCCACGAGTCTTTTGGTAAGGGGCGGGTATGGCTCGCTGAGTTGATAGCTGATGCCCGTAAAGCACTTGATGAACAACTTGAAATGCACCTCCATCATAAGAAACACCCTGCCCACAAATCGGCTGAGGTTGTCAAAGAAATTGCTCGAGAGAAGAGGGAATTACAGAAACAGGTCAAGTTTCTTGAATATCAATTGCGAAGCTATGAAGAGTATTTCCCTCAACTCGAGGAGTATCGCAACCTCATCCTGGATGAGCGAGTTCCGCTGTCAGCAGGTGCTGACAACCTGGAAGAACTCGAGGCCGCCGATCCGACCGAAAGATTCCTCAGCCGCGAAGAATGGGAGAAACTACCAGTCCAGGCGCGTAATCAACTTGCTCTCGATCGATACTGGGCAAGGCCGAAAGACGATTGGGAGATCGGGAGAATTTACGAGAGATATCTTGGCTACCTCAGGGAGACCAATGGATGGGTCGTTACCTACCACGGAGCCCTTCGGGGCTTCGAGGATCTGGGCAGAGATCTCATCTGTGTGAAGGATAAAAGGGTCGAAATCGTTCAAGCCAAGTGCTGGAGTAGATCGAAGGTCATCCACGAGAAACATGTGTTCCAGCTCTTCGGTACCACCATCCACTACCGGCACGCTTCTCCCGGCGTCCCCGTTACGGCTGTTCTTGCGACCACGACTTCTCTTTCCGACGTCGCTGCCGAAGCTGCCGAGGTTCTCAACATTCGGGTCGACACAATTCTGCTGCCTCCCTCGTATCCAATGATAAAGTGCAACATCAACCCCGGAACTGGGGAACGAATCTACCACTTGCCTTTTGACCAACAGTACGATCGTACTCAGATCTGCAGACCGGGTGAATGTTACGTCGAAACGGTCAAGGAGGCCGAGGAACATAACTTCCGCCGTGCGTGGCGATATTTTGGTGAAGAAAAAAAGAAATTAGGAGAAAGACCGCGCCCGACAAAGCATTCCAGCGGACGGCAAAAACGCCGCCCCTGATTTCAGTCGTTGAGGCTGTAGAAAAAGCCCTAAAACCATGATAATATCGCCATATCAGTGAGGGAAAAGAGAACGGGGACCGCTTAGGAGGACTGGATGGCCAGATAGGAGGACTATGATTATTCTGATCGATACGCTCTGGAGCTTGTGTGCGCAGGGCCGGATTGAGAGATGGGGAATTGCGGTAAGAAAAATATCATGAAAAGACGAACATTGCACTAAGGGTTGTAAACACTTTCGATGACAGAAAATAATTTCCTATTCTTGATCCAGCAGATGAAGCGGTTTTTAACAAAGTGGTTTTTTTACAGGCTCGTTAGACAGAGGAAGCGCATATGATATTTGTTAAATTTATAGCAATTCTGCTTACAACTGCAGCTGGCTTACTTCAAATCAGTTTGGAGCATAAATGGCATGATAAACGGACTAAACAACAGAAGAAAATAAGATCTCTGTTGATCATCTTGATGATTGTAGGGTTTATAACTGCATCGTCTTTGGTCATTTATGACGATCAGCAAACAGAAAAACAGATTCAGGGTTTAACTGAATTGAACAATAGCGCTGAAAAGGCAGCAAAAGATGCTGAGAGGAGGGAATCCAAAGCTATAGAAGATCGTGAGCAGATTAAGAAGGAACTTGGAGAACTTCAAGAGAAAATAAAACCTGTTGTTGAATTAGCCACTGAGAAATATCCAAGCCTAGATGTCAAAAATGCATTGGTCAAATTGACTGATGAGCTTCAAGATCTTCAAAAACAAAGTGAAGAGCTGCAAAGGCAAACAAAAACTCTTTCAGTCCGTGACTATTTTCATTCTTTGAAGCCTGATACCAAGAATATTGTTATCGAAAGGTTGAAACAAGTTCGAGGTTCTCTGAGAGATAGAAAGATTGAAATTCAAATAATTTCTGAGACAGGAAATACAAATAGGCAAAAAGTTGCTAAGGAATTGGTTGAAATATTGAAGGAATGTAACTTTAGAACGTCTGGCCCCACCCCAACAATGACCTTTTCGAAAGGTGTCTTATCACCTGTGGTAATAAGCATCAATCCAACTGAGGAAGATATTGCTCGCAAGTTAGCATACGCTCTTAACCCATTCTTGAATGTGGAATTTTCTGGAAAAGTGCAAAATAGTTATGATCCGGGAAAGATAACTATCGCAATATATGGAAATCCAATGTTCAATGAGAATGGTTCTGTAACCTTTCCATAATGGTTTTGTCTAATCGGGTAAGGGACGGTAATTAGCCGTCCCTCCCCACACCACCCATCATGCGGGTCCGCAATGGGCGGTTCGCGGAAGTTATCGGGCCTTAGCCGGATAGTGAATCCCGATCCAACTGTGCGGTGCACAACATATTAAAATTGCATCGATATGGTCTGGAGCTTGCGTGAGCGGGGCGGGATTGGGTGATAGGGTATTGTGGTAAGAGAAATATCATGAAAAGGCGAACATTGCACCAAGGATTGTAAAAACTTTTGATGAAAGAAAATACTTTCCTATTTTTGAACCAGCAGAAGCAGCAGTTTCTAAAAAAGTGACCTTTTCTACAGGCTGGTTCGGCAAAAGAAATAGAATCATATATGGATGAGAAATTCTATGATGAGCAGTTTGAGTCAAGAGCCCTCACCCCAGCACTATGGGCTCTCAATGCTCGCCGCCTAAAGCAAGCAGCTGATATTCTCTTTGAAGCGTATGAACAAGACTTAAAAGATATGGAGGCGGGAGTACCTCCTCTTCAGCTACATAATCTCGAACTCTCCGGGTGTGCCACTTTACTCTATGGTCTTGCCCTAGAAAACATTCTTAAGGCTGTTCTTCTCACGACATCTCCTGATGCTATCAAAGATGGCAAACTTAGAAAATGGCCCAAGGATGGGCATGATCAAATTCTTCTCGCCCATGATGCCAAAATCAAGGTTAACATTAACGAGGAAGATATCTTGAGACGCCTTTCTGAGTTCGTCAGATGGGCTGGTCGCTACCCCATCCCAAAATCAGCGGAAAAGATGCGAATTCCACAACTCCGAGTTGTCTCTTCTGATTTCGTACCATTGCCACTTGAGCCAACGGAGCGAGCCGGGTTCCACCAAATTTATATCAAGTTGGAGTCCCACGTTCTCAAAGAGTAGCAAGAGTACCGGAAAAGCCAGAACCTGGCCAACACCCGTGTGCAGTTGACTCGCCTCCGTTCTGCCCCGTCGAGCAACTGACGCGAGCCGTTATGTTTTAAATAAAACAAATAGTACAAATTATGGGATATTTTTATTTTGATGAAAGTATCCACAGCAAAGGTGAATTTATACTTGGAGCATTCGTATATTCACAGGATGATGTAAATGGACAAGTTGAAGAGGCAATAAAAAGTTCTGGCTTAGTACCTGGAATAGACGAATATAAAAGTGGAACACACGTTGGCAAACATCCAGAACAAGCTGAGTTGAGAGATAAACTGAAAAGTATTGTATATAGAACTAAAATAGGGGTAATAGTTCATCCCTATGATAAAAGAGACGAGGTAGGTGTAACTGCTCTTAAAGGACTCAAACAAATACTAAACTATTACAAACCACCCGAGGAACTACATTCTACTTATTTTGACGAAAACATTTTTAAAAATATTACAGAGGCAGAAATTTTATCAAGTAAATTGGGTATCAACGAGTTTAGCAACTGCTACTTTGAGCAAGATTCAAGAATAATTAAAGGTCTTCAATTAGCTGATCTTGTAGCACACACTTGTTCAATAATGCTATTAGAAACTCTGGGCTTAGTAACCAAAACTGTAAAAGCTGGAAACAACTCAGGATATGACCCGGATTTGGACATAGAAATTGGTTTTGAGTTGTGGGCAGGCATAAGATACAATTTTTTTGCTAAACCACCCCCTCATCCTGATCAATGGCGAGACCAACTGGACTTTAAGTCCGTGGTAAAAGATGTCGGCTTATATATTTCAGACGCTTGTTCAGAACAATTAAGAGAGAAGGCCCTGGACAGATTTGGTGAAATGTATTTGGGTTGCATCCATTAATAAATAATAAAGAATTGTAAAAACATAATCGGGAGAGGGACGGTAATTAGCCGTCCCTCTCCACACCACCCCGCATGCGGGTCCGCACGGGGCCGTTCGCGGAAATCGTCGGGCCGTAGCCGGATAGTGAATCTGAATCCATAGTGTGCGAATAGTCCTTCCTCATAGCTTTCCTGCCACATCTCGCGTAGATCTCCACGGATAAGGACGTGAACTTTCCGTGCACAAACGCCGCATTTACCCTACCCCCTGAACCTCGGCTTCGTTGTGTTGTGCCAATCTGCCTGCCTCCAGGCAGGCTCGCCTGAAGACTAAGCCTTATATGTCCCGCCCATTGGCGGGATCCGTCGGCTCGCACGTTTGCAGTCGGGCTTCCTTCGGACCCCTCCTCTCGAAGACGCCCCCCGATTCTCGGGATCTTCGACTTGCCTTCGGCTCGTACTTTTGGTAGTATCCATTAGCATCAACACGATAGGTTCTCGTACAGGGAACTTCTTGCCTCGCTGTAGCCTTTGGCGAAGGCAGGTCACCCCATAAGCTCACGCCCATGCCGGGCGTACACAAGACGGTTGGAGGCGACGCTTAACAGCGCGCCTCACCCGTTGCGTTAGAAACATATAAGTGAAATATTTGGAGGAAATATGAAAGATTTCCCTGATTTCATGAGAAATCCTGCAAATAAAGTAGATTCAAAATCTCAATACACTCCAGACATTGAAGGATATGTTTTTGATGGCGCCGACGAAAGTCAAATGGCTTTCTGGACTTATAAACAGACTGCAAAATCAAAAGAGCATTCTCATGAATACGAGGAATACATTGTCGTAGTACAAGGTCAGTATACTATTATTATTGATGACAATAGAATTCCTTTAAATCGGGGTGATGAATATTTGATCCCAAAAGGGGTTGCCCATGGCGGGGAGGCAATTGCTGGAACTAGAGCTATCTATGCTTTTGGTGGAAAACGTACGAAAAGAGAAAACATAAATCAATGATTTATCGTGAATATAAAGAATAATTCTTTTTCTAACCTGCGTGTGCGAGGGACGGCGCCAAAAGCCGCACCGCCCCTGACACGCGTCGTTTGGGCATTAATATATTATGGATGAAAGTTTAACATCATTTTGTGGCCTCTGTTGTGCTGATTGCATTCCTTCTCGTGAGGAGTTCTTCAGTTTGGTAAGCAGACTCGAAGAGATGCTTGAGGAGTTGAAATTTGAGCATTATGCGGAACTTAAATCTGGATCGAATGAGGAATTCAAGGAATACCCTAAGTTCCTATCAATCTTGCGTCATATCAAGATTCTTCGGTGTACTAAACCATGCCGACTTGGAGGTGGGTATCCCCATTGCGAGATAAGACAGTGCGCTCAAAGCAAGAATCTAAAGGGTTGTTGGCAGTGCGAATTCCGTCGGAGTTGCACACTTCTTGATCGTCTCCGTGACATTCACCCCAATCTGGACTACCACCTCGATCTCATTGAGAAGATGGGTCCCACAAACTGGTTTGAAATGAGAAAAAAGCACTACAAGTGGTAGCCAAAAGCCGAACAAGCATTCCAGCCGATGGCTTACAGCCACCGCTGATTTCAGTCGTTGAGGCTGTAGAAAAAGTCCTGAAAGCGTGATAAAATCGCCATATCAGTAGGGGAAAAGAGAACGGGGACCGCTTAGGAGGACTGAATGGCGAGATACAAGGACTATGATTATTCCAATCTATACGGTCTGGAGTTTGCGTGAAGGAGCGGATTGGGTGATAGGGTATTGTGGTAAGAAAAATATCATGAAAATGGAAACATTGCACCAAGGATTGTAAGAACTTTTGATGACAGAAAATAATTTTCTATTTTTTGCTCCAACAGAAGAAGCAGTTTTTAAGAAAATGACCTTTTCTACAGGCTTGTTAAGGTGAAAATTAGTATGGAATATCTCAAAAAATTACTCGAAGAAGGTATAGAAGTAGCCAAGAGTAGAATTCCTTCAGGTTCACCTTTCATTTGGGACCAAGTTGACAATATAAAATATCAAAAATGGGTCATGAATTGCATAAGCATGCTTAAAGTGGATGCACCTGACCATGTTCAACAAATAAAATCAATCTATGACCCTCAGTACAACCTTATCAATCAGTTTGAGCAAATATTTGGGGTCGTATCCTCTGCAGTGGAATATGTCACATACAAACTACAGAAAGAAAAGAAGGAAACAAAAATCGCCTCTCGGCCAGCAACACACTTCAACCTTGATTTTTTACATCCTAAAATCAAAGAGAAGTGTTCTGATCAATTCTACTCTGAAAAGTATGACGACGCTATTTTGAACGCATGTAAAGTTGTAGAGGTTTATACACGAGAACTATCAAAATTAGGAGAGGAAGAAATAGGAGTATCTCTGATGCGTAAAGCTTTTAATCCAAAATCTCCTATTCTCAAATATTCAGATCATGCTGGTGAACAAGAGGCTCTCATGCACTTGTTTTCTGGCTTTATTGGAGTTTTCAAGAATCCACAAAGTCATAGGTTCATAGAAATTAAAGACCCGTTAACTGCGTTTGAGGTTATTAATTTTGCCAATCATTTGTGCAAAATTCTAGAGACCACAAAGCAATGAAATAACAACACCTTAACCAGGGGCTGCACCAGACAGCGAGAAGCGCGGTGGCATTGGCGGGCAAGCTCATTGGCGCTGCTGGTGAGCCCAGTCGTTCGGTGTAGAAGGGGGAACAATGATAAAGCTTGACGATATTCTAACATTCGGCGGAATCGATGCAGACACCGATGGCCTGCTTGAGGAGTGCTTTGAGAATCATGAGGCTTACATAGAGACGAAAGCGCATAATAAATTCCTTGTGCTGGGGCGCAAAGGCAGCGGGAAGACAGCGATTTTCCGCAAATATTTATCTACTCGTGGTTACGACGTGTTTACGTTTGGTCATACCTTCACCGACTACCCCTGGCATCATCATGACAAGCAGGCGGCAATTGGTGTCCCCGAGGAACAACGTTATGTGCACAGCTGGCGTTATTTGATCCTCATCACAACTGCGAAAATCCTCCTGAACCAGGATCAATCTCAACCATGGTCAGAAGAGGCTTTAGAAGAAATGAGGAAGATTGAACGATTCGTTGTTGACTCTTATGGATCAAGGGATCCGGATATAACCCAGGTGTTCTCACCAGCCAAAACTTTACGGTTTCATTCATCATTTCAGGTCCCACTCGCCCAGCTGAATATTTCGCTATCAGCGGAAAGCGTACCCTTGGACAAATTGCCGACGATCGTTCAGGAGGTAAATCGAAATCTAACGGATGCGGTTATTGCAGCACTCAATCCAAAATTCCATTATTACGTCTGCTTTGACCAGCTTGACCTTGGTTTCGATCCCACTGACAAAGCTTATAGAGATCGTCTTGTTGGCCTAATTCTTGCGGCTCGGGACCTGAATGTCAGGGCACGACAAGCAGAAAAACATATCTCCATTCTCATTTTCCTGCGTGAGGACATTTATCAGACGTTGCGCTTTGAGGACAAGAACAAAGTAACCGAAGCCTTTGCCACACGGATCGAATGGGACACAGGCCGAACAGCCAAGACACTCCGCCAACTTATGGAAAAGCGCTTTTCAGCAGTTCTTAAAATACCTGAAGAAAAATCATGGGAACTTGTTTTCGACGAAGGAGAGCAAATGCCCGGGCGCCAATCAAAATATCAGCACATGATAGACCGAACATTCCTTCGCCCGCGTGATATGATCAAGTTCTGCAACGAAACACTCGCTGCCTTCAAAGCGCGGAACGAGCCAGAAAAACTGCAACGATTTTTGAACAAGGATATAAACGCAGCACGGCCAGAGTATTCACGTTATTTTCTCAATGAGCTAGACGATGAGATATTCAAACACATCCAGAATTATCAGGCTTACATCGAGATCCTGAAATCCCTTGAGAGCCTCCAATTTACTAAGGTCGACTTCGACCAAGCATGCGCGAACAGGCGGGGCCTCTTTGCCCAAGACTTAGATACTTCGGCCATTTTGCGGGAGTTGTTTGACTTCTCTCTAATTGGCTATTATGTGGCTGGCGGTGGCGGTTATGGGGGTTCAGAGTACATCTGGAAATATATGGATCCTCGTGCTCTTTTCAATGAGTCGTCGATGAGCTTCCGGGTACACCCTGGATTGAAAGAGACTCTGGGGCTCAAGAAGTTCACAAGGTCGGCATGATTTAGATTCACCTAATCGGGTAAGGGACGGTGTTTAGCCGTCCCTCCCACACCACCTATCGTGCGGGCCCGCAGGGGGCGGTTCGTGGAAGTTATCCTTCGGCAGGCTCAGGACGCCTTAGCCGGATAGTGAATTCCGATCCAACTGTGCGGTGCACAATCTATTTAAAGTCCATCGATACGGTCTGGACTTGGCGTGAAGGAACCGGATTGGGTGATATCGGATTGTGGTAGGAAAAATATCATAGGAACGGGAACATTGCACCAAGGATTGTAAAAACTTTCGATGACAGCAAGTAATTTCCTATTTTTGATCCAGCAGATGAAGTAGTTCTTAAAAAAGTGACTTTTTCTACAGGCTCGTTAACCACAAGAAATATTGGAGGATTATGATATGGGCGTGTCAGAGATCTTCAGTTATTGTGTAAGCCTTGCGGGTATTGCCGTAGCAGTATGGCAAATAAATAAAAACAGCAACCTGAAAAGATACATAAAATCCGATGCGATGGAAGTTTACTCGGAAACAGGGATATTATTGGGGAATGTACAAACCTGTTTGAAAGAGTTGCAAGCAGGAAACAATAATCTTGCAATACAAGAGGTGGGAAGAGCAGAAGGTATGGCGCAAGCGCTATTCCAACGCTCAATCAAAAACATTTATCACCATTTTGATTTCACACGTGAGAATGTGGGCGAGTGGATCGACAAGAAAAAGATTAAAGAGTACCATAAAGATGCTTTCTTGAAGTACGCTGAAAAATAATTACAACTTTGTCTTTACAGAATGAAGCAACTTTGGCTAATCGGGTAAGGGACGGTAATTAACCGTCCTTCCCCACACCACCTATCATGCGGGTCCCTGCCTACCGGCAGGCAGGCGCACGGGGCGGTTTGCGGAAGTTATCGGGCCTTAGCCGGATAGTGAATCTGAATCCACAGTGTGCGAATATCACATCACTCAAGCGACCATGGATAAGCCTGGTTGAATTTGCAGAGGTTTGTGGCCGGGCGGTTTACTTCAACGTTAAATGGAGGAGATAATGACCGCAAACGAAATCAAATCGACGGCATCAGAAGCTGGAGTCGACATATGCGGTATTGCCCCTGTTGATAGGTTTTCCTCCGCGCCCAAGGGTTTTCATCCAAACGACATCTCCGGAGATTGCCGATCGGTGCTGGTGTTTGCGAAGAAACTCCCTGCCGGGTCTCTTTTCGCTTCAAGCTGTATTCCGTACACTTATATAAACCGGGTTATCACCGAAGAGGTCGATGCCCTGACCCTAACACTATCCCGAAGACTGGAAGCCTTGCGTGTCAAGAACGTTCCCATCCCCTCAGATGACCCATCTGAGTATTGGGAGCCTGACCGTTCTTATGCAAGAGGAATACTATCGCTCCGGCATGCCGGCCACCTGGCCGGATTGGGTGTGCTCGGAAAAAACACATTGCTGATAAATGATAAACTGGGAAACATGATTCAACTCGGAGCCTTGTTACTGAACGAGAAGCTTAAAGGAGACCCAATAGCAACGTACGAAGCGTGCAAGGTAGACTGTCAGCTCTGCATTCGGTCATGCCCGCAGTCGGCGTTGGACGGAACAACCGTAAACCAACAGGCTTGCAGGCCTCTATCCAACTACAGAAATGAAAGAGGTTTCGTATTAAAGAAGTGCTGGGAGTGTCGCAAGGTATGTCCATGTCATTCAGGAATTATGAGAACCAAAGAATAATGGCGACATTTAAAATTGAATCGAAAGCAGATTGAAAAGAGAGTAAAAGGGACCGGATGAAGATAGATGGAATTATCTGGCCAGAGATACGTTGATGCCAGGCGTTATATGAAAACCCGCTTGATAAATTGCTTGGCAAGGGAAATTTATCCGGATAAAATGCCTTTATTGTGAAAATTAGAAAAAGACTGCCTGCACAAGTTGGCAGGTGATAAAAAGGACCAATATGCTGTAAAGGTGTCTGGGAAATTGGAGAGTTTTTTTCGAGTTTGTTAAGGGTGATGCCCACAATGTCGAATACGACGATTATCACTGAGAGGTGAGAACATGAGAAGAATGGAAAGAGAGCCAACGCACCCAGGAAAGATTATAAGAGAAGACTATTTGAAGCCTTTAGCGATTACGATTAGCGAGTTTGCATCGGTTCTCGGTATTTCAAGAAAGACACTATCAAAAATCCTCAACGAAAGAGGAGCCATTACTCCGGATATGGCGCTTCGTTTGTCTCGTGCTTTTGATACCACCCCTGATTTCTGGCTCAATTTGCAGAAGAATTACGATTTGTGGCGGGCGGAGCACACATCAACTGACTGGCACAGGGTAAGACCTCTCCCTTCTAAATTGCTTCATCCTCATTTATAGAAAGCAGCGAGCAGCTTCACTTGACCGTGGATAGCCTCGCTTTTCCCTGGATCTTCTGCCCGGCAGGTGAACCACTTTTGGGCTCGTTGTTGAATGGCCTCCCCCACCCTCACCCTCCCCCGTCGTGAGGGGGAGGGGAACTATGATCTCCGCTGTCATGAATTGAAAGCGGGTCTTGGTAGAAGACCACCGGCCTTCGCAATCTAACCACCTTCAATCTTGACAGTTGACCTGTTTTCGGACTATATTTAGTCATAGTTAAGAAATGGAGGTACTCCCGTGAAACTGTCCAGCCAGATCAAGCCCATCAGCTACCTGAAGGCCCATGCCGCCGAAATCGTAAGGAAAATGAACGAACACCGGGAACCGCTGGTCATCACGCAGAACGGCGAAGCCAAGGTGGTGATACAGGACATCGAAAGCTACGAGCAAACCCAGCAAACCATGGCTCTCCTTAAGATACTGGCGCTCGGGA
>Ga0214473_10008222_pt1 | contig 12348 bp, 10 predicted proteins | sample RVTome_7_FD_203509 | JGI IMG/M metagenome (GOLD analysis project Ga0214473, IMG submission 203509) | Soil microbial communities from uranium-contaminated site in the Upper Colorado River Basin, Wyoming, United States - RVT98D197 | ecosystem: Environmental > Terrestrial > Soil > Contaminated >... | reverse complement strand
CAACAATCGCGTGCGGTTCTCGATCAGATTGCGCAGACGAACCTGCATATCGTTGAAGGCGCGCGAGGCTCGGCGGGTCTCGATCGTGCCAGTTTCAGGAAGCGGCGGGGCGGTTACGTCCCGCCCTAGCCGCTCGGCTGCCCCGGCGAGTGAAGCCAAAGGTGCGGTCACGCGACGGACGACCCAGACTGAGACGCCCAGAATGATGATCGCCATGACCGCCATCGAGACCAGGAACTGAAGAGAGAAAGCCGGGCCGCTGTCGGGAAGGTTCGTCGCGAACGAGAGCCACTGTCCGTCTGGAAGGGGCATAGCGACCTGTAGATCGCGAAAGCCTCCGAGGCCATGCATCATCGGACCGTGCCCCATCATGGAGCCACGCCCAACCATCGCACCAGGTCCCATCATTGGACCGGGTGCCCTGGAATGCCAACTCGCAAACGGCGGATCAGTCGAAGCGGACACAGCGACGCGAGGCTGCATCGCGGAATTGGTCGGCACCTGGTCCGCGAGGAAATCCTTGATGGTTTGAGAAATGGCGCCATCCTCATTCGCGCCCTCAAACGTCGGAGGCTGAGCCGAGAGCGACACGCGTAGCGTCTGATCGCTCAAAGCCGCGACGATCCGTTCACGCCATTCGCGCGGCGCCTCCTGCACGAGCCGGGTCAGATTGGCGATGCGCTGGGCAGCGGCGAACCCGCCGACCGCGCGCACGGCCTGCTCGCGGTCCGCGGTGTAGATCCAGGAGCCGATCGCGTGCGAGACGATCAGACCCGCAAGAAGGATGAGCAAAGTCTGGCCGAACAGGCTCTTGGGCAGTAGCCGGTTCATTGGCGGGTCACCGCAGGCGTGAACATGTAGCCGCCACCCCACACCGTCTTGATGATCTGCGGGTCGCTCGGATCGATCTCCAGTTTCTTGCGGAGGCGACTGACTTGCGTGTCGATGCTTCGGTCAAGACCTGCAGCAGAACGACCGCGCGCCAGATCGAGAAGCTGATCGCGATTGAGTACACGCTGCGGTCGCTCGACCAATGCAATCAACAGGTCGTATTCGCCGGTGCTCAACGGCACCGTGACACCATCGTCGCGAAGGAGTGCGCGAGAACCGGTGTCCAACCCCCATCGGTCGAATTGATAACTCTTGGATCGTTGTTCGGATTCCCCTTTTGACACCTTCTCCTGGCTGCGGCGCAGCACGGCTTTGATCCGCGCGATCAATTCGCGGCTGCCGAACGGCTTCGCAAGATAATCGTCGGCCCCCATCTCCAGGCCGATGACGCGGTCGACCTCCTCGCCCTTTGCTGTCAGCATGATGATCGGGATGTTCGACTCGGTGCGAAGCCTTCGGCAGAGTGAAAGTCCATCCTCGCCTGGCAGCATGAGATCGAGGAGGATGAGGTCGATCCGGCTGTCGGCCATGATCTTCTGCATGGCCCGACCATCCGCAGCAGTGCTGACCCGGAAGCCTTCCTTGGACAGTGCGCGCGAGACCAGATCGCGGATATCGCGATGGTCATCGACGATCAGAATGTGCGGCGAACCTTGCATATTCGTAATATAGACCAATGCATTCTGCAGACTTCATAGAATGTGTGTCGAACTGTGACTGCCGCCGCGCCTGACACACTTTGTCACAAAAAAGCCCGTCCCTGAAAAACTTCGGTGACATGCGACCTCTCCAATGCGCACAAGCAACGGCCCCCCTGTTGCATAGACATTGGAGTTTCAGATGAAGAAGAAAGTTCTCGTTATCGGTGGCATCGCAGCCGCCACCTTGCTCGCCGGCGGCTGGGCCTTTGCGCAGTCAACCGGCCATGGCCCCGGCGGAATGCGCGGCATGGGACCGGGTATGCACGGCCAGATGGGTCCCGGGATGCACGGTCAGATGGGACCGGGCATGCATGGTCAGATGCAGGGCCAGATGGGCCCCGGAATGCATGGCCAAATGGCACCGGGCATGCGCGGTCAGATGGCGCCCGGCATGCATGGCGGTCCTGGTCTGACGCAATTCGATCCGGCACGGATCGACACGCTGAAAACCGAACTCGGCATCACGGCGGCTCAGGAGCCAGCGTGGACCAAATACGCCAAGGCGGTCGAGGACGCGGCCACCGCGATGAAGACGACTCGTGAGGGCGTCGATCCGAACACCGTCAGCAAACTGAGCCCGGCCGATCGCTTCGCGTTCGTGACCAAGATTCGCGAGCAGGCGCAGAAGCAGTTCGAGACCGTGAAAACGGCGGCCGACGAGCTTCTCGCCACACTCGACGAAACTCAGAAGGCCAAGGCTCAGACGACACTCCCCGGGCTCGCGTTTGGTCCCGGCACGACGCACAGCGCCGTCGTGGGCGGGCCGCAGCAGCATCGGCACTAACGTCGGCAGCTTTGCGGTTTTCCACGATCGCAAGCCGCTTCGCCGCCAATCTCTCTGGGTGCCTACCGCACCCAGAGAGATCTCGCAGCGCTGCGGCGGATCCCGAATGAACCCGGTTCTGTGAAGGTAGTTTCATGTCCAGCAAGACAGCATTGACGCGACGTCAGGCGCTTCTCTTATCGGGCGCTGGCGCAGCCGGCGTGGCGATCGGCACCCTGCCGGAATGGGCGCGCGGCGCCCCCTCATCGGCGCTGCCCCTCCCGATTCCAACGCTGATCGACACGAGTGATGGTGAGCCGGTCACCCTGACGCTGCAGAAGAGCCTCCATCGCTTTGGTTCGGGAGCTGCGGTGCCATCAACGGGCATCTCGTCGAGCTATCTCGGGCCGGTCGTACGCGTGCGCAGCGGTGATACCGTCCCGTTCCGGGTGGAAAACCGACTCGACGAGGAAACCACGCTGCACTGGCACGGCATGCTGATCCCGTCCGACGTGGACGGCGGCCCGCACAATACGATCAGGCCGGGTGGCGTCTGGACTCCCGAATTGAAAATCAATCAGCCGGCGGCGACACACTGGTTCCATCCGCATCCCCATGGCAATACCGCGAAGCAGGTCTACGGCGGGCTTGCCGGAATGATGATCGTCAGTGACGGTGGCGACCGCGAACGCGGCCTGCCGGAGACCTACGGCATCGATGACCTCCCGATCGTGTTGCAAGACAAGCGGTTCGGCCGCAGTGGCGAACTCGTCTATTCGCCCAGCATGATGGACTTGATGCATGGGTTCCAGGGCGACACGTTGCTGGTCAACGGCGCGATCGCGCCCGTGGCCAAAGTTCCTGCGGGTTTCGTGCGTTTGCGTTTCCTCAACGCCGCCAACGCCCGCAATTTCGATCTCCGCTTTTCGGATCGACGGCCGTTCTACGTCGTCGGCAGCGATGCGGGGTTGCTTCCAGAGCCAGTGGAAGTGCGGAATCTCGTGATCGCGCCGGCCGAACGCTACGAAGTCCTGGTGAACTTTGCCGGCGGGCAGGCGGTGGAGCTCGTAACGGCACCCGATACCAACCACGGAATGGGCCCAGGCATGATGATGATGCCGATGGGTCCTGCGCGCCGTTCCGGTGAGACGGAGGCATTCATGCGTTTCAATCCCGATCCCGCGCTGAAGCCGGCGATCACGCGGTTGCCGCGGCAGCTGGCAACGCTGGCCGCGCCGGATGTCAAGCCGGCCGTGGCATGGAGAACCTTTGTGCTCAATCCGATGATGGGAATGGGCTCGGGCATGATGGCGATGGGCGCGGCACAGCCAAGCGGCCCGTCGGGCGGCGTCGCAAACGATGCCGGTCACGACCATGCCGCCGCGGCCCAGATGATGGGCATCAACGGCCGCGCCTTCGACATGAACCGTATCGATGTCACGACCAAACGCGGCACGTCGGAAATCTGGGAAATCCGGTCGGCCGCCATGGCCCACCCGTTTCACATGCACGGCGCGAGCTTCCGCATCCTGAGCAACAACGGCAGACCCCCAGGCCCAGCGCAATCCGGCTGGAAGGACGTCGTGCTGGTGGAAGACCTTGCCGAGATTCTCGTGCGGTTCAATCATCCCGCATCGAAGACGATGCCGTTCATGTACCACTGCCACATACTAGAACATGAGGATCATGGCATGATGGGACAGTTCGCCGTGGTTTAATCACCTTAAGTCACTCGGGGCGTCAGCAATGAAGCCACCAAGTTCCAACAAAGGCCAAATCTTAAGAGGCAGCCAATGAAACGTGCTTTCACCACAGTCGCAGTGTCATTCTTCGTTGCTTTGGCCGGTCTATCGCTGGTGTGGGCTCAACACGGCCAGCACACCGGGGGTGGGCACGAAGCTGCAAGTCAAATCACGGATCAGCGCCAGTTCGTCCGCTTTCCCGATGCGCTCCGCGATCACACGCTCGCCAACATGCGCGATCACCTGCTCGCGTTGCAGGAAATTCAGGAAGCGCTCGCGCGAGGCAAGGAAGATCTCGCCGGCCAGATCGCCGAACGGCGCCTGGGCATGAGTTCTCTCAGCCTGCACGGGGCGCATGACGTGGCTCAGTATATGCCGCAAGGAATGCAGGCCGCTGGCACCGACATGCACCGCAACGCCAGCCGGTTCGCTGTAGAGGCACAGAACGCCGGGGTCACGGGCGACTTGAAGCCGGCACTTGATGCCTTGTCAAAGGTGACGGCGGCGTGTGTCGGCTGTCATGCCGGATACCGTCTGCAATAGATCGCGGCACATTTTTCGAGGCGCAAGCTATTTGTTCGTGAATTCGAGCGCATTCGTTAGGTCGCCGAGCGGTTGACTGCCATTGGCCGCCAGCGCTTCGTCCCGGGCGCGCAAGCCCGGCAGGATCGGCAGTGCAAAGCGCCTTGTAATGAAGCGCAAGATCGAAGTTGTGTCGTACTGGGTATGATCGACAAAACCTTTCTTCGCAAATGGCGAGACGATGATCGCAGGGACGCGTGTGCCGGGTCCCCACCGATCGCCCTTTGGAGGCGCTGCGTGGTCCCAAAAGCCGCCATTTTCGTCATAGGTGACGATCACCAGCATGCGCGTCCACTGCGGACTCTGCTCTAAATGACCGATCACGTCGGCGATATGCCGATCGCCGGTCTGCATGTCTGCATAGCCCGCGTGCTTATTTAGGCTCCCTTGAGGCTTGTAAAACGCGACTTGCGGCAATGCCCCGCTGTCGATCGTCTTGATGAACTCGCTACCGTCCAGTCCGCCATCTCTTAAGTGTTGAGCCTGCGCGGCTGTGCCTGGAGCCATCGCAGCGAAATAATTGAATGGTTGATGGTGGTGCTGGAAATGCGTGGCTGGCTTTCCGTCACCGCCTTCCAGCGTTGCCTGCCACGCTCCAGCGTACCATGCCCAGCTGATGCCTTTGGCGCTCAGCAAGTCACCGATGGTCTGCTGTGTCTGCGGCGGGAGCGTCGAGGCCGCTTCCGGGTCGGCGTAGGCGGGATCGCCCCCCAGAGCCGGCTTGATAGGGCTCGGCTGGTACGGCGGCAGCATCGTATTGACCGCATAGAAATCGGGAGAAAGCGAACTCTCCTTGACGAAAATTGGAGGACCATCGAGGGTCGATTTCGGTGAGTTGGGTGCGATTTTGAGGGTGACGCCATCGGCTTCCACCGCGCTGATTCTGTCGCGGGCTGGACTTCGATCGGCGTTGGGATAAACAGGGGTGCAGGCGCAGACCAGCCAGAAGTGATTGAGAAAAGAGCCGCCGAACGCACCCTGGAAGAAATTGTCGGCCAGTGTGTACCGCTTAGCGATATTCCACAGCGGCAATTTCGAGCCGTTGTAGTAACCCATGACCAGCGCGCCCGCGTCCGAATAGGCGACGAAGCGGTCGTTCTTGCCGCCATTGATCTGCATCTGATTTTCATAGAAGCGGTGCAATGGATCGTTGGTGATGACGCTGGGCGGAACATTGAAACCGTTCGGATCATCGATCGCGAACGGCTTGTTGGGCAGATGCGTAGTCTGCGCCTGCGTCACCTGCGGCGACACACCCTCGGGCGTCAATCCTCCCCAGACTGGTGGCAACTTTGGCAACACTGAGCCGTCGCGGTCCGTCTGCGCGTAGTCGTCCGGCGTCAGATGCTGCAGGCCGTTGGCGCCGGGAAACAGGCCGTAAAGGTGATCGAAGCTGCGGTTTTCGGCATAGATCACGACAACGACTTCGATGTTTTCGATGTCGGCGGCAGCAGCGCGATGCACTTGAAGGACTACTGATGCTGCCAGCAGCAAGGCAAGCAGCAACAGCAAAAGCGTCTTTGCGTTCTCAAGCATCTATTTCAAAGCTTGGTTCAACAACCATGCTAGCCGCACGCCGGCCATCTTGAGGCGTTGGGCGACAATTGGCCTCACCTCTTCAAGGACGGAGATCGGCAGAACGACCGGCTTGTCCTCAGAAACAGCGCCCCAATGAAGGCCCAGCAAGCCGTGCCTGACAGCAAAATCGTATGTGATCTGAAAGGACTCGTTCGCCCAGTCCTCCGATGTTCCGTTTTCCCACTGGGTCCGTTCATGCGCAGTGATCTCGGCCGCCAACCTATCTGCCAGCTCGGTTGAATCGAAGCCAAGCTCATCGACGAATTCGTTATCCCACCACAGATGTAATTTATCGGTTGTTTCGCCGATTCGAACCCAGGCGCCAGCGGGATGATTAAGCGGCGCAAACGCATGGAGTGGCATGTGGACATCACCCACGAGATGAATCAAGAATTGCAATGCCTCAATGCGTTGAGCCTTGGCAACCGTTCGATTGCCGAGCACAAGAACAAACTCCTTGATCTTTTCCACGATGCAGTTGTCGTTCTTGCAGTCCCGCGTCCGGTCATAGCGGACACCGTCGGGAGGAATCTCGACAACGTGCCAGTAATAAGTTTCATCCAAGCGACCGCCGCTGTCTCTGATGGCATCGGCCCAGTTGGCCACCTCGGCCATGACGTGCTGACCTTCCCCAAGAAGGTCCTGGACTTCGGCGGTAGCCCGCGCAGAGAGAAAATGAGCCGCAATGTCGGCGACTGTCCTATGTCCGGACTCGCCCCACGCGTAACTGAAACCCGGCGTGCAAATCACCAGAAGCAATGCAACCAATGCTCGCCGCAAGCGAACCGTATTGCGCGCCCAAAGCATGCGTTGTCGAGCCTGTCTAAGAGGCCTTGACCCAGAGCATTCCGACGACCTTCGCATCTTTGACAAGCTCGACGTTGACTCCCCACGGACCAGCCCAGAAGGCGCCCATGATGAGTGTCTTCGGATCATTGTCTTCCCACAGCTGACCGACGACCTGGTTGTCGATCAAGAGCGGCGTATGCTTGGTACCGGCCCGAGTGGTCCAAAGCTGGCCTTTGGTCGCCTTGCTGAGGGTCTCCTTCACGGCAGCGTCGACCTTACCGCGACCGACCTCCGCACCTGAGGAGTAGCCGTAGGCGCGAGGGCCATACCGCCATCCCCAAGGAGGACCGCTTTGCGCCAAAACGGCACTCGCCGGAACGGCCAACAGAGCCGCAAGCACCGCAACACACTTGAGAGATTTCATCATCGTGCGCTGTCCCCTGTGAGATGGTGCGATCTCGCGTGCCGCTATTCCACGATAAGGTTGATCTTGTATTGGGTGCCGCCGTCGAGCGATGCGATGATCTCCGCAGCGCCGGGCTGGCTGCCAGCCTTCGCATGGACCTCGATGATTCCAAGCCGCGCGAACCCCGGGCCGAAAGTTTGGGGCCTCAGTGTCACCGGCACGCCCCGTGTAGTAATCGAGCCGATCCGCTTGCCGTCGCCCAAGATGCTGATCGCGCCATCGCCGGCAGGTGCGAGAGTGATTGACGAGCGGGATTCATCGGGCAAGTTCACCAGGAAGTCGATCGGAAGCGCTGCTTCGGCACCTGCCTTCACGCGTTGCCAATCCGCATTCCTGCTCTGATGTAGCTGATTGTAGGCGGCCACGTTTGGCAATGGCTTATCGGTGATACGTGCGATTGCATTTGTCGTTCCCGACATCGGCCCTGCGTCGATAAACTGGACCGTGACCGGATAGTCGCCCGGAGACGCTGGATTGAGTTCGCCAGTACGAATGTGAATCGCTTTTAGGCCCGGACGTTCTGGCGGACCGCTTGAGATTGCCTGATTGATGCGAACGACAACCGAGCGCGGCTCGGCCTCGTCTTGGGTGATTGTGAAGGGCACCTGGATCGCGCCGTGCGGCCAGCCATGGAGCAGCGCCGCCTCAAGGTGCGGCTTGCCCATGAGCGGCGTGAACTCCTTGGGAAAGGTGAACCGGACCGTTGCCCCGGCCGGGACCGCATATCCCGGCACTCTTGGATCCGGAGACTTGTCGAATACAAACCAAGCCTCGAATGGCTGTTTTGCCGCGAGGCCGGTGCTGACCATGGGCTGATAGCCGACAGTTACCGATGGGGCGCCCGCCAGAGCCGGTGTAAACGTCGATGCAACGATCAGTAAAAATGTGGCCCCCACGGCTGCTGGCCCTACTAGAAGCAATCGCGCGGTCTTTGTAATGCCCGACATGTGCCGATGAAGCATGATAGGTTTCCTGTGATGATCGAGAATGCCGCGGCGATATTTCGAGCCTCGAGTGCTGTTTAAAGATTAGTCGCCAAACCGCGTGATCATTTGATTTGCATCAACCGACGCTGCTTCCATGTCAATTAGGTGCCCTGGCATCCTGAGGCTGAAATTCTATGCCTTCAATTGAACAGTTCGCTCTTAATGCTGCTTACGGGGCCGCGATCGGTAGCGCTCTCGGGCTCACCGGAACCGGCGGTTCGATCCTGGCCGTCCCGACGCTCGTTTATCTCGTCGGGCAGGACGTGCACACGGCAATCGGAACGTCACTCGCGGTCGTCGGCGGGATCGCCGCCGAGGGCGCGATTGAGCAGCGAAAGACCGTTGAATGGAAGGCCGGATTGCTGCTGGGCGCCTGCGGCATTGTGGGAACAATGCCAGGTTCGTTGCTCTCGGCTTACGTTTCGAGCACCGTTTTGATGATGCTGTTCTCGGCGCTGACGATAGCAGCCTCGACCAGCATGCTGCTCTCCTCTCAGCGTTCTGACTCGCTGCAAACTAAGCCTGCGCCAATTTGGGTCATCCTGATCGCCGGTATTTGCATCGGCTTCCTGACCGGCTTCCTCGGCGTTGGAGTCGGCTTTTTGATTGTGCCTGCGATGGTCTTTGCGTTTGCGTGCACGATGCAGGTCGCGATTGCGACTTCGTTGCTCGTGATTGCTTTCAATTCATTCGTCGGCCTGGCGACGCGATTCGCTATGGCGTCAATCGACTGGACTATCGTGGGTGCATTTCTCGCGGGCGGGATTGCCGGGAATATCGCAGCAGCGACATTGGTCGGCCGCCTCGATCAGCGCCGCCTCAAACGCATTTTCGCGGTCTTTATCCTCGCGGTTGGGCTGTTCACGGCAGCCAGTGCGACCGGGCTCATTCCAATTCGCGTGAAATGACGGTCCCCTATCGGCCCTTTGCTTCTTTGCTCTCCGGCGCTGGAGCGGTTTCGGCCGGCTGCTTTCCAAACAGGCCCGATACCAGCCCCATCATTCCGCCCATCGGATGCATGGACATGGGTGACATCGATGTTGATTTCCCGCCGCGCACAAGTCTGACCAAGGCGGCAATCAGAACCGCACCGATGATGAATACCATTGGCCAGGGCAGTCGCCCAAGCCACGACATCCACTGCGATGATGAGGTGACATCGATGGCGACGTGCTGTTTGCGCAGCTGCGTTATCAAGGAGGAGTCGCCGAAGTCGGGCACGCGGCTGCGGAAAGTTTCCTTCTGTTCAGTGCTATTAGAAGTTGTCGCGGTGACGGGGTGTTTGAAGCGGCCGCTGATCTCCATCCCTTGGAAAGTGACGCTCGCGACATTGCCGGCATCGAGCTGATCGAGGAATGCGCCGTAAGGAGTCGCAGTCGAACCGCCGGTTTGTTCAAAAATGACAAAGGCAAGCACCGCAGCCACGGCGGCGCCGATGAACCACACCGGCGGGCGCATATACCATGCCCGAGTACAATGCTGATGCTGAACGGCGTCCGTCATCTCACTCTCCTAAGGTTACCGGAGCGACTGGGACAGCTAAAATTATAAAACTACCCTTCATCGGACGCGTATCTCATTGATGTGGGTCAATCAGAGGAAACACGGGCAGGACCCCAGTTGTCCCTACTCGACCTTGAAGGCCGGTATGACCAGCAGCTTGATTTGATCGAGAACGAGCCCGAATCCCACCGCAGCAGCAAATACGGACACCAATACGGGCCACGCCAGGGGCGCCATCAAAGTTCCCGACAGAGCAAGGAGCGAGACGATGGCAACGTCGATGAGCGTCGATGCCACGACCCAATTGCCGGGCTTGGAACTCCACAGACGATGCCGTTCGCGCAACACGTACAGCAGAGCCTGATTACCGGATACGAGCGTGACGAATGCCAGCGTCTGTAGCTCTCCAGGACTGAATCCAAGCTGAAATTTTCCTATCGCCAGCACAGCCGTGGAGAAGGCGAGCTTGCAGGCGCCCAGCACGATCGCAGCAGACGTGATGCTGCGCATGTACCAGACACTCGGCGACGGCGCAGGGCTGGCGCGGTCGGTGGTGAGCGACATAGCCAGAAAGTCGTTGGTCATGAACAGCAAGACCATGAGCGCTGGCGTAAGCACACCATGGCCGGTCAAGGCGAGCCCGATCGCCAGGAAGAGAACGATTTCGATCTTCTTGACCAGCATGTTAAAGGTGTAGGCGAGCAGCCGCTGAAAGCCGATGCGGCCTTCGCGCACGGCAAATACGACCCCGGAAAGGCCAGGCTCGGTCAGGACCATGCCGGCGGCGGCTTTGGCGACATCTGTTGCCGAGGACATTGCGATGCCGATCTGGGCTTGCCGGAGCGCCGGCGCATCGTTCACGCCATCGCCGCACATACCGACGGTATGGCCATGATTCTGGAGGGCCTTCACCAGTTGGTACTTCTGCTCGGGAATGACGCGCGCGAACACGCCGAATTCGTCGGCGCTCAAGTCTTCCGATAGCCGCTCTGGTGGACATACGGCACCGGGAATGCCGACCTTGCCGGCGATGGCGGCAGCCGTGACGGGCGAGTCGCCCGTTACCATGATGGTGCGGACCTTCATGTCGCGCAGGGCAGCAATGAGCTTCGCTGAGTCCTCGCGCGGCGGATCGCTGAGAGCAATGAGGCCGGCCAGGCGCAAAGACTTGGGCGCACCCGCGGCAACGGCAATAATACGGTTGCCTTGCTTGGCAAGATCGTCGACGAGCTGACGGGCATTCGCCGGGACCTCCGCTATCTTGCCGATCACCTCAAATGCGCCCTTGGCGATATGAAGCTCTTGGCCGTTGCCGTCGACTACGAAAGCTTCCGAGCTCTTTGTCGCCGGATCGAAGGGAACAAAGCGCACCAGCCGTTCGGTTGTGTGGGTATCTGCCATTTTGGCTGCGGCCGCTCGAATGGCAGCATCAATGGGATCTTGATCCGCCTCCGAGCTCGCCAGCGCCGCAAGAGCCAGGACGCGATTACGGGCGAAGCCGTTCGTCGCAACGACATCGACAACCTCCAGCGTGTTGCGCGTCAGCGTTCCGGTTTTATCGGCGCAAAGGATATCCATGGCTGCGGCTTCGTGTGCCGCCGAAAGCCGCGTCAAGAGAACACCACGCGTAGCGAGGATTTGGGCGCTTAATGCAGCCGAAAGCGTGAACGTCGCGGGCAGCGCCAGTGGAATCGTGGCGAGCAGCGCGGTCAGCGCCAAACGGATCAGATCGGACGACGGCAGCGCCATGTAAGTGGCGGCAGCGATGATCAGAACCGCAACCGTTCCGTTCACGATCACGAGGTTTCGTGTCGCTGCAAATATTGCGGCTTGTTCGGTGCTAGCGGCCCGAGCCGTGCGAACAAGCTCGGCGGTGCGCCCGAAATAGGTCTTGACCCCGGTTGCGGTCACCTCGGCAATCGCCTGGCCTCGACGCACCAAAGCTCCCGCGTAGGCCTGACTGCCGGGCTCGGCGTCGATTGGCACAGATTCGCCGGTCAGCATCGACTGATCGAGCATCACCGAGCCCGATGAAAGGGTCGCGTCCGCGGGCACCACTGATCCGAGCGGTAGCCGAATGACATCACCAGGCACGAGTTGAGACGCCGCAAGCCTGACCCATTCGTTGTCGCGGCGAACTAGAGCCGTCGGAGAGAGCCGCTTCTTGAGTGCCGCGAGTGCCGTGCTCGCGCGCCCTTCCTGAATGAATCCGAGCGTGGCGTTGAAGAGGAGCAGTCCGCCGATGACGCCTGCCTCGATGTATTGGCCCAGCCAAAGCTGGAGCAGGATTGCAGCTTCGAGCATCCAAGGGACGGGTGACCAGAACTTCGCGAAGAAGACCAGCCAG
>Ga0214473_10008221_pt1 | contig 12348 bp, 10 predicted proteins | sample RVTome_7_FD_203509 | JGI IMG/M metagenome (GOLD analysis project Ga0214473, IMG submission 203509) | Soil microbial communities from uranium-contaminated site in the Upper Colorado River Basin, Wyoming, United States - RVT98D197 | ecosystem: Environmental > Terrestrial > Soil > Contaminated >... | reverse complement strand
CGCGCCACCCTCGAGATCAAGAACAGCCTCGACTGGAGCCGGTCCGACACCTTCGAGGTCGTCATCCGGCCCTCCCCAGCACCGGCCCGACAGGCTGCCGTCGACGCCGTGGGAGGTGCGCGATGAACGGCCATCTGCTCACCCTGCTCATCGTCCTGCCGCTGCTCGGGTCCCTCGTGATCCTGTTCACGCCGCGACAGAACGTCCGCACGCTGCGCGGCATCAGCCTCTTCGTGATGGTCGTCGAGCTCATCGTGTCGCTGCGCCTGCTCGGCGGCGACTACAGCACCTCGGCCTTCGCGTTCCTCGAGCAGCACGTCTGGGTGGAGTCCCTGGGCATCTCGTACAAGGTCGGCGTCGACGGCATCTCCCTGTGGCTCGTGCTGCTCACGACTCTGCTGTCGCCGCTGGCGCTCCACGTGTCGTGGCTCAGCGTGAACACGAAGATCAAAGAGTTCGCCCTGGCGTTCCTCATGCTCGAGGCCGCCATGGTGGGCTCCTTCATGGCGCTCGACCTGTTCCTCTTCTACGTGTTCTGGGAGCTGATGCTCGTGCCGATGTACCTGATCATCGGCGTGTGGGGCGGCCCGGACCGCGTGTACGCGGCGGTCAAGTTCTTCCTGTACACGATGATCGGCAGCCTGCTCATGCTGGTCGCGATCCTCTACATCGTCGCCGCCTACGAGGGACATACTGGCACCTACAGCTTCGACCTCGAGCAACTCAACCGCGTCGTGCTCCCCTATGGCACGCAGGTGTGGCTCTTCGGCGCCTTCGCGCTCGCCTTCGCCATCAAGGTGCCGATGTTCCCGTTCCACACGTGGTTGCCCGATGCCCACGTGGAAGCACCCACGGGAGGTTCGGTCATCCTGGCGGCTGTTCTGCTGAAGCTCGGCACCTACGGCTTCATCCGCTTCGCCATGCCGCTCTTCCCGCTCGCGTCGCACTACCTCGGCCCGACGGTCGCGTTCGTAGCGGTGATCGGCATCCTCTACGGGGCCTGGTGCGCCTGGGTGCAGCGCGACGTGAAGAAGCTCGTCGCCTACAGCTCCGTGAGCCACCTCGGCTTCGTGATGCTCGGCATCTTCTCCATGAACGGGAGCGGCGTCTCGGGCGCGATCCTGCAGATGGTGAACCACGGTGTGTCCACGGGCGCCCTCTTCATGCTCGTCGGCATCATCTACGCGCGCCGGCACACGCGCGACCTCGGCGATTTCGGCGGTCTCGCGAAGGTGATGCCGGTCTACGCGACGCTCTTCGTCATCGTCGCCCTCAGCTCGGTGGGGCTGCCAGGCACCAACGGCTTTGTCGGCGAGTTCATGATCCTCGCGGGGACCTTCGCGTCCGAGGCGCTGCACCCGTGGCCGAGGATGTTCACGATCGCAGCCGCGCTCGGGGTCATCTTCGCCGCCGTGTACATGCTCCACGCCGTGCTGAAGATGTTCTGGGGCCCCATCACCAACGACAAGAACGAGAAGCTCGAGGACGTGACGTTGCTGCGCGACCTGGTGGCCCTGAGCCCCGTGCTGGTGGTGGTCTTCTGGCTGGGAATCGCCCCGGCGCTCGACCTGCCTGCCATGGCCGCTGCGGCCCTGGGGCCGGCCCAGGGCGCGGATCCCGACGCCAGCCACACCCCGTTCTGGATCGTGCTCGTCGCGGGGCTGTTGATTCACGGCATGGCCATCGCCTACGTCTTCGGGGCCGCGCGCAAGCCCGGCAAGCCCGTCGCGCGCGAGAGCCTGGCGCTCCTGCCCCTCATCGCGTTGGTGTTCTGGGTGGGGCTCTTCCCGAGGACCTTCATCGAGCCGATGCAGCCGGCCGTGGACGGTTTCATCTCTGGGTTCCAGCAGAAGCTCATGACCGTCAACCAGGACGACTCCGAACGCCTCTTGCCGGGCCCGGCCCCTGCGGGAGGTGACGAAGGCGAGCTGCCCGAAGGCGCGACCGCCGTGCGCGTGGTCGTTCCGGGCGCCGAGGGAGGTGCGCGATGAGCATCTGGCTCACCATGTCGCCGCTGCTGTCCCTGGTCGTGGCCGGGTTGGTGTTGATGCTGCTCGAGTCCTTCGCGCGAGAGAAGGTCGAGCCCGCCATGGTCGCCATCGTGGGCCTCCTCGTCTCCGGAGGCCTTTCGCTGGGCCTCTGGATCAGCGGGGCGACGGGCGCCGAAGTGCCGTTGATCATCTCGCGCTATCTCGACACCGGCCAGACGGGTCTCTTCTTCGACATCGTAATCTGTGGAGGCGCTGCCTTCTCGGCCATGCTCGCGGGCGGCTATCTGAAGGAGCACGGCCTCGAGCGCGGCGACTTCTACGTCGTGCTTCTCTTCAGCGCCTTCGGCGCCATGGTCCTTGCTCGCGCTGTCGATCTCGTGAGCATCTTCATCGGGCTCGAGACCATGTCCCTGGGCGTCTACTGCCTCGTCGCCTACCGGCGCTCGAGCTCGCGCTCGACCGAGGGAGCCATCAAGTACTTCCTGCTCGGCTCCTTCGCCGCAGCGATCCTGCTCTTCGGCAGCGCCTTCATCTACGGCGCTACGGGGCACACAGACCTCGCGGGCATCGGCGAGGCCATCGGAGGCGGCAACGCCGACGTCACGTTGGTCCTGCTCGGCCTCGCCCTCATCATCGCCGGGCTGGCCTTCAAGGTCAGCGCCGTGCCCTTCCACATGTGGACACCGGACGCCTACGAAGGCGCCGTGACGCCCGCGACTACGTTCATGGCTGTGGTCGTCAAGACGGCAGCCTTCGCTGTCTTCGCGCGCGTGTTGGTCACGGGTTTCGGAGACGAGCTGAGCGCCAACGGCCAGACCGGCTGGCCTCCGGTCGTGGCTGGTCTGGCCGCGGTCACGATGATCTACGGCAACCTCGCCGCCATCGTCCAGACCAGCGTCAAGCGCATGCTGGCCTACTCGTCCATCGCCCACGCCGGATATTTGCTCGTCGGCGTGGCTGCCGTGGCCGAGGGCGGGCGCGAGGCCATGTCGTCGGTGTTCTTCTACTTGATGGCCTACACGGTCTCGAACGCGCTCGCGTTCGGTTCGCTCATTCTCATGGGATCGCGTGGCAAGGAAGCCGTGACCTACGAGGACCTCGCGGGCGTGGGACGCCGCCACCCCATGGCAGCCCTGCCGTTTGTGGTGGGTGTCCTTTCGCTCATGGGCTTCCCGCCCACGGCCGGCTTCTTCGCGAAGTACTATGTCTTCAACGCAGCCGTGCAGGTGGGGGGCGGCATGGTGTGGCTCGCCGTGCTGGGCATTCTCACGAGCGGGATCGGGGCGTACTACTATTTGCGCGTGATCGTCTGCATGTTCATGAAGGAGCCCCAGGCTGGGGCCGTCGCCGCGGTGCCGATGCGCTCCGGATACGTGGTGGTCGCGCTCGTGCTCTCCGCGTACTTTGTCTTCAAGATGGGGGTCACCCCGGGGAGCTACCTCGAGATGGCCCTCGAGGCTGCGGCCCGACTGGGTTGACGCTATACTCACGCTGATGTCCGAACTCGCTACACAACGGATTGCCCTCACCTTCGAGTCTGCCGGTGAGACCATCATCGGCCGGCGCGAGCACAACGAGGACGCGCTGCTCGTGCGGACGGACCTGGATCTCTATCTGCTTGCCGACGGCGCGGGCGGCCACAACGCCGGCAACGTGGCCAGCGCCCTGGCCACGACCGCCATCGCCCACTACTTCGAGGAGACAGCGACGGACGCGCTGCACAGCCCTGAGCGCGACGAGCTCGGGCTCTACGCGACCGGGCGCCGGCTCGCTTGCGCGGTGCAGCAGGCCAACCGCGAGGTCATCGAAGTCGCGAAGACGAACGACCGCTACCGCGGCATGGGCACTACGGTCGTGGTTGCGGCGGTGGAGCAGGCGCGTGGCAACCTGCACGTCGCCCACGTGGGCGACAGCCGTTGCTATCGCCTGCGCCGAGGGCAATTCGAGCTGCTCACCAAGGATCACTCGCTCATCAACGACGTCCTCGAGATGAGGCCGGACATCGGCCCATCGCACGCCGCGCGATTGCCGAGGAGCGTCATCACGAGCGCCTTGGGCATGGGCGAGACGGTCCGCGTGTCCGTGGGGACCCACAAGGTCCTCCCCGGCGATCGCTACCTGCTCTGCTCGGATGGGCTCACCGACACGCTCGAAGACGATCTCATCTGTGATGCGATGATGATCACGCCCGCGCCCGAGGAGCAGATCCGCATCCTGCTCGAGCTCGCGACCGACGTGGGCGCCATGGACAACGTGGCGGCCATCGTCGTGCACGCGAACCGCGCCCCCGGCGCGAGTGAGCCGCCACGGCGCGTGCCGAACCTCACCCGGCCCAAGCGCAAGGCCACCCAGGAGGCCTATCCCGCCGATCACTCGTTCCCCGAGATCGTCATCCTGGACGAGATCGAAGACGACGACGGCTTCCCGCAGATCCACGTCGTTCCCACCGACGCGGCCGATCTCGTGAGCTTCGATGCCATTCACGGCGTTTCCCATCGCTCCAAGACCCCGGAGGGCGGCGAAGGCGGCGAAGGCGGCGAAGCTTGAAGCCCTGCCGGTCATGATCCCTCGCCGCGCTCTGTTCGTGCTCACCTGCCTGTGCGCCGGGTGCGGCAGCTGCGATCAGACGCCCCAGGCGAACACCCCGGGGGCCCCCGCCGAGCCCGAGACGGGGGTGGTGGTCGGTACCGTGCGCCTCGCCGAGGGAGCCGAGCTGCCGGCCTATCCCCTCGACACGACTGCCCGCCCAGCGCCGCCCGAGGGCTGCACGCCGCCGCGGCAACGTGATGGGCAGCCCGTGCGCTTGGGTGAGGGACGCGGGCTCGCCGGCGTGCTCGTGGCCGCCGCGGAGTTCTCACGCGCTCCGTCACACCAGCCCGTGGCGCACCGGGTGGCCATTCGAAACTGCCGCCTCGAGCCGCAGCTCGTCGCGGCGACCCGCGGCGACCGCATCGAGCTCGTCAACGAAACCGACTATCCCTACATGCCGACCCTTGGCCCGGGCGGCCTGCTGCAGGCCCTGCTCCACGGCGAGACGCGCGAGCTCCCCCTCGACACCGGCCGCATTCACGTTCTCGGCTGTGCCTTTCTCGCGCCCTGCGGGCGCACCGACGTCATCGTGCTCTCCCACGACGTGTTCGCGGTGACCGGCGGCGGCGGCCGGTTTCGCCTCGAGCGGGTTCCGACGGGCGAGCCCCTCGAGATCCACGCCTGGCATCCGCTCTTCGAAGAGGCCTCTGCCACGGTCACGGTCCGCAGCGGCGAGGAGCCGACGCGCGTAGATCTGGTGCTCGGTCCCGCGCCCTCACGGCCGGAACCGCCTCCGCCCGAGCCGTCCGAAGGCCCCGCCGAAGACCACCCGGACGAGCTCTTCTAAGGGCCCGGGAATGGACGAGTCAGCCGTCTGCGGCCGCGTCCGCGTCGCGACTCGGGCTTCCCGAGTGCCCGCGCGTAGTCCCTGAACGCGCCCCCCGCCCGCACCGCATCGAGCACGGCGCGCCCTTCGGCGGCGCCCCCCTGGGCCAGTCGATGTTCGATCGAGGCCCAACGCGCGCTCGTGGCCCGAACCTCCACGCGCCCCCGCAGCCCCGCGCGGAGCCGACGCAGCCGTGCCTCCACGGTGGCGATCCCCGCATAGGGCTCGCCGTCGAGCGGCGTGTTGCGCTTCGACACGAAGGGCGCGACACCGAGTGATACGGGACAGATGTGGGAGAGCTCGCTCGAAAAACGCACGAGCTCGTCCACGTCCTCGTCGGTTTCGCCGGGCAGGCCCAGCATCATGTAGAGCTTGAGGCGGTCGAAGCCGTGCTCGCGGGTCAGGCGCGCAGCCTGTTCCAGGTGCTTCTCGCGGGCGCGGCGTCCGATGCCGTCCCGAACGCGCTGGCTCGCACCGTCGGCCGCCGTGGTCAACGTCCGATGCCCGGCGCGCCGCAGCGCGGCGGCGAGCCTGTCGGTGAGCCGGTCGGGCCGCAGCGAAGACAGCCCCACCTCGAGACCGCGGTCGGCGAGCGTCTCCACCAGCTCGCAGATGCGTGGATGATCGCTGATGGCGGCTCCCACGAGCCCGACCCGCTTCGCCTCCGGCGGAATGCGCTCGAGCACGCGCTCCACGGGAACGACGCGCATACCGCCGCGGCTCGATCGCCGCATCACGCAGTAGCTGCAGCCCCGCGAGCACCCGCGCTCGCCCTCCACGAGGAACATGTTTCGCAGCTCCGTGTGCGGCGTGATGATCTGGGCGTAGGCGGGCAGGCGCGCGTCGTCGACGCGGCCGAGCTCGCGCTGCGCTTCGCCGTGGACCGAGGGCACCAGACACGTCGGCACCGCGCGGGCCAGCTCCTCGAGGCTCCGCGCCTTGTCGACGGCGCCGAAAATCACGTCGAGCGCCGTGTGGATCGTGTCCTCCGCTTCGCCGAGCAGGATCGCGTCCACGAAGGGGACGAGGGGCAGGGGGTTAGAGAAGGTCAGGGGACCGCCGGCGATCACGACGGGGTGGCGGTGATCGCGATCGTCGGCGAGGGCCGGGATCCCTGCTAGGTCGAGGACTCGGATCACACCGGCGAGCTCTAGCTCGTAGGCCACCGAGAGGGCCATGACCGAGAAGTCCGTGATCGGACGGCTCCCCTCGTAGGTGAGCAGGGGCACTCCGTCCGCGCCCCGGGCAGCCGGATCGTCGGGCAGGAAGGCGCGTTCGGCACAGCGCCCCGGCGTGGCGTTGATCTCGCGGTAGATCGTCTGAAACCCGAGCGACGACATGGCGGCCCGATACGGGCTCGGGTAGACGAGGGCCACGCGCTCGGGGGCGTCCTTGACGATCGTGCCCCGCTCATCGGCGAGGCGGCGCTTGGCCTCCGCCCGCGGGTCGCTCGTCCGGCTCCCGGCCCCGCCCGGCCCGCGCACACTTCGGGGCCGCCCCCGGCTCACTCCACCCCAATGAAGAGCCGATCCCAGCGCACGCCGTGGTCATTGGACCAGTAGATCGTCAGCGCCTTGCCCTTGACCCGTGACGTCGGCACGACTCCGAAGAAGCGGCTGTCATTGGAGCGGTCCCGGTGGTCTCCCATGATGTAGAGGTGACCGGCCGGCACGCGCACCTCCGGGATGTTGGAAGGCGGGCTGTCGAGGGCGTGGCTCGTGCGGTAGATGTGGTCGCCCAGCGTCTCCTGGACCCACTCGCAGCCCTGCAGGTCCGGCACGCGGCGCTCGCCGTAGTCGCGGCACGGTCCGAGGTCCCGGTGGGGCAGGGGCTCGCCGTTTCGGTACACGACGTCCTCGCGGATCTCCACCGTGTCGCCGGGAATGCCGATGACGCGCTTGACGATGTCGATGTCATCAGCGGGGCTCTTGACGATGATGACGTCGCCCACCTCAGGGCTGCCCCAGTTGATGGCCGCCTCCGTCGTGTAGGGCAGGAACAGGCCGTAGAGGAACTTGGAGACGACGACCCTGTCGCCGTTCAGGAGCGTGGGCTCCATCGACGGGCCCTCGATCTCGAATGCCTCGAACAAGACGATCCGGATGAACAGGGCGAGCAGGATCGCTCCGCCGAGGGTCTTGAAGTTGGCCTTGGTGCGGTCCCAGCGCGTCTCCGGCGCCCGCGTCTTCTTGCGGTTCTTGTCGCCGCTCGGCTCGGCCGATGCCGGGGCTGGCTTGGGGTCCGGGTCCGGCTTTTCGGCACGGGTCCGGCCACGCCCCTGGGCCCGCTCTCCGGTCGAGGATTCCCTGCTCATTCGGCTACCGCGCGACCCCGCACTGCGCGAAGCTAGTCCTCGCGGGCACCCCGGTCAAGCAAGCGCCCCCGTGGCGCCACTCCCATGAACACCCTCGCCATCGACACCTCAACGTACCTGGGCTCGGTCGCCGTGCTGGTCGACGGTGAGGTGCGTGCCGAGCTGAGCGCCTGGGTCCGTGCTCGGCACGGCGAGGTCCTGCTGCCCCACGTCGAGCAAGCCCTGACCCTGGCCGGTCTGGGAATCGGGGATGTGGATCTGCTGGCCGTGGGGCTGGGTCCCGGGTCCTTCACGGGCGTGCGGATCGGGGTGGCCACCGTCAAGGGTCTCGCCATCGGCCGCTCCCTGCCCGTGGTCGGCGTAGTGTCTCTGCGCGTCCTGGCCCGCGGCCTCGGGCCCTTTGGTGGGCCGCTCTGCCCCGTGGTGGACGCGCACAAGGGAGAGGTCTACGTCGGCCTCTACGCTCCGGGCAATCCCGCTGGCCCCCTCGATACCCTGCTGACACCCTTCCACGCCCCCCCTGCCGAGGCGGCCCGCAGGCTGCGCGAGGCCGTGGGCGCGCGCTCGCCGGTGCTCTGTGGCGACGGCCTGCGGCGATACGGGGAGGCCTTCCTCGCACACCTCGGGCAGCCCCACGCCGTCGTGCCCGCGGTCCACGATCACCCGCGGGCGGCGCTCCTCGCCCTCGAAGCCGAGTACAAGCTCGAGCGCGAGGGACCGTCCGACCTCGCCGCCCTCGAGCCCGTGTACGTCAGACCGAGCGACGCTGTCCTGCCCGTCCCCGTCCCAGTGGCCGGCGCCGACGAGTAGTCGCGTCAGTCGACACTCAGCGCGAGGTCGCGGAAGATCCGCTCGTAGATGCGCGCGCCCCGCTCCCAGGAGCAGTCGAGGCGCATCACGCGGCGACGGAGCGCCTCGAAACGCTCGGCCATGTGGGCGGCGCCGACGGCGCGTCGGAGCGCAGCCAGCAGCTCTTCGGTCGACGCGCTGTCGTAGGTGAAGCCGCTGCCGGTTGACAGCTCCGCGTCGCAGTCCACGACAGCGTCGGCCAGTCCCCCGACCCGGTGCACGATGGGCACCGCGCCGTACCGCTGGGCGATCATGGGGTCGAGCCCACCGAGGTCCTCGCGCGAGGGCACGACGAACACGTCGGCAGCGCCGAACAGGCGATGGATCCCGTCCTCGTCGGCGGGTCGGATCTGTAGGCGATCGCCGAAGCGGGTCGAGAGATCCGCAAACGCGCCGAAGAGCGGATCCTCGGTGGGCCCGTCGAAGGCGATGACGAGCTGGCAATCGTTGCGCAACAGCTCGCGACACACCTTGGCGAGCGCATCGAAGCCCGCCGTCTCCCCTGGCCGGGCGATCGCGCCGAGCAGCGGGGCTTCAGGGCGAATGGGCAAGCCATGGCGGTGCTGCAGGTCGGCCTTGCAACGTGACTTGCCCGTGAGCGAGACGGGATCGAAGCGCGAGGCGAGCCTCGCGTCAGTGGCCGGATTCCACACCGACACGTCCACGCCGCTCGGGATACCCGTGAGCCGGTCGCCCAAGCCCGCGAAGACCTCCTCGAGGCCGCGGCCCGACCGAGGCGTCGTGGCGTTACGCGCCAATGCGGCCGACACGGTGGTGACGTGGCTTGCGCGGCGCAGGCCGCCCGCCAGAATGTTCAGCCGTCCGCCCTGCTGCGAGGCCCGAAGCCCCTCGGCCGAGAGGCCCAGATCGGAAGCGAGGGAGCGATCGAAGACGCCCTGGGCGGCCACGTCCTGCACGGTGAGCACCGTCGGCACGGTGATGTCGGATGACAGGAGCACCAGGGCGCCTGGCCAGTCCTTGACGTGCAAGACGTCGTGCGTGATCTCGCGCGTCTCGATGACGCGGGCGACCGCAGCGGCGAAGAGGCCCACGCGGCGAGCCACCACGGCATCAGCGCCTTCGGCGTCGAGTCGTGCCGCGGGCCGAATGAGCTCGTCGTGGCCGAGGAAGATGAGGTCGAGGCCAGCCGCAGTGCGGCCGTCGTAGACGTCCAGGACGTGCTCCTTGCCACCGATGCGCACGTCGAGCTTTGAGAGTCTGCGTGCGAGCGATCGCTCGGCGGGGTCGATGCTCGCGAGCAGGGGCGTGACCACGGTGACTCTGTGGCCAAGGCTGCGCACGGCCTTGGGCAGCGCGGCCGAGACCTCGGCGGTGGCACCGGACCCGCTGAACGGGGCGATTTCGGGGGTGACGAAGACAAAATCCATGGCGGCCGCAGACCATACACGGTCGTGCTTCGCCACGCCATGGCTGGTATCGTCCGCGGCCATGGCCAGGTCGACGGTCATCGTCTCGGGCGCCTCGGGTCTCATCGGCCGCGTGCTCTGCGCCGTGCTCGAGGCGGCTGGCGCGCGCGTCGTCAGGCTGGTTCGGCGCCGGGACCAGGTCGGTCCCGGGCGCGTCCACTGGGATCCGGACGATGGGACGATCGACGCGGCCGGCCTGCGCGGCGCTGCCGCCTTCGTGCACCTGGCGGCCGAGAACGTGGGCGGCGGCCGCTGGACCGCGGCCCGCAAGGAGAAGATCCTGCGCAGCCGCATCGACGGGACGACCTTGCTCGCGCGCGCTGCCGCCGAGCTCGATCCACCGCCGCGCGTGTTCGTGAGCGCGTCGGCCATCGGCATCTACGGCGACCGGGGCGACGAGATCCTCGACGAGCGGAGCGGGCCGGGCAAGGGGTTCCTGGCCGGCGTGTGTGTGGGTTGGGAGGCCGCGACTGCCCCGGCAGTCGAAGCGGGCATCCGCGTGGTGACGCCGCGCATCGGCATCGTGCTCACGCCCGAGGGAGGCGCCCTGGCCCGCATGCTTCCGCTCTTCTCCCGCGGCTTGGGCGGACGGCTTGGTAGCGGCAAGCAGTGGGTGAGCTGGATCACCCTGGGTGACGTCGTGGGAGCGCTCAGGCACGCCATCGCGGACGATCGCCTCGCGGGGCCCGTCGTGCTCGCGGCGCCCAGCCCCGTCACCAACGCCGAGCTCACGCGCGTGCTCGGGCGGGTCCTGCGCCGCCCGACGCTGCTGCTCGTGCCGGCCCTGGCCCTCGATCTCGCGCTCGGCGGCATGAGCGAGCTCGTGCTCGCGAGCGCCCGTGCGCTGCCGCGACGCCTAGAGGCGACGGGCTACGAGTTCGATCACGAGGCCCTCGAGCCGGCGCTCCGCGCCCTGCTCGTGCCATGAGCCGCGGCGCTCCGCGCCCTGCTCGTGCCATGAGCCGCGGCGCGCTGCCGGTCAGCGGGCGCGCCCTGATCCAGCGCGGCGCCGGCGTCGCGGGGTCTCGGTCCCGTAGCGCTGGCGGTCGGCGGCGAGCTGGGCCTCGATGCGGGCCGTGAGCTCGGGGTGTGCTCCTGCGAGGATGCGCGCCGCAAGGAAGGCCGCGTTGCGCGTTGCGTCGATGCCGACGGTTGCGACGGGGACGCCGGGCGGCATCTGCACTGTGCTCAGGAGCGCGTCGAACCCGCCGAGGCTGCCGCCGCTGAGCGGCACGCCGATGACGGGGAGGGTGGTCATGGCTGCGACCACGCCCGCGAGGTGGGCGGCCAGCGCGGCGCACGCGATGATCAGCTCGATGCCGCGCTGCCGTGCGGTTCTGGCGTAGTCTTCGACGAGATCGGGTGTGCGGTGGGCGCTCATGGCGTGGACCTCGCACGGAATCCCCAGCGTGTGGAGCGCGTCCCGCGCACGGTGCACGATCTCGAGGTCGCTCGGGCTTCCAGTGACAATGCCGACCACGGGCTTGCCGCTCTCGCTCAGAACCTTTCCGCCGCTTCGCCTGGCCGTCGTCATGTCGCCTCCTCCGGGCCGCTCACATAGCAGAAGCGCGCGCGCCCGTCACGCGCGCGACGCTGGTCGTCGGTGCCCGGGCAGCCTACACTCGCGGCCGTGGGCCGCTGGCGCAAGTGGGTCGTGGCGGGGCTCCTCTTCGGCGTCGTGGTGGCGGCCGGCGGCGGCTGGCTCTGGTGGCGGGCCGCGGAGGAGGAGGCGCGGGCTGCGGAGCAGGATCGCCGGCGGCGCGTGCGCGAGCGGGAGCGCGAGGAGCGCAACGTGGAGATCGTGTCCCGGCTCGAGGAGGAGTCGGCTGCGCTCATGCCCGAGCTCCTGCGCGGGGTCGCCCTCGGCATGCCCCTCGAGGAGGTGCGCACGGTGCGGCGCCATCTGCGGCCGCGCACGGACGCGGCGGACGACGCCAACATGCGCTGGATGGAGGAGCGGCTCGAGAACGGCGCGCAGATCGTCTACGGCTTCGACCCGAGATCGATTCGCCTGCTGCAGATCCAGATCATGAGCCTGCTTCCATCGCCCGAGGCCGTGGGGCCCCACCTCACGAGCATGATCGAGCATTACGGGGCGCCTACGGGCGTCTGGAACTGCCCCAACACGGGCGGCGTGCCCACGCGGCGGTTCACCTGGCGGCGGTCGCTCACGACGCTGGCCGACGTGTTCCTGGTCTACGGCGAGCGCGTGTCGGTGACGCTCTACATCGCGCCGAGCGAGACCATCGGGGCCTCGCTGCGCATGGCGGCGTGCACGCCCGTGAGTCGCGAGGAGCTCACCGAGTTCCCCGTCACCACCGTCGAGGCCATCGAGGCGACCCAGCCCCTGAA
>Ga0214473_10008220_pt1 | contig 12349 bp, 7 predicted proteins | sample RVTome_7_FD_203509 | JGI IMG/M metagenome (GOLD analysis project Ga0214473, IMG submission 203509) | Soil microbial communities from uranium-contaminated site in the Upper Colorado River Basin, Wyoming, United States - RVT98D197 | ecosystem: Environmental > Terrestrial > Soil > Contaminated >... | reverse complement strand
TGGAGCGGCCGCCCGACGGGTTCGACAAGCAATCGACGCCGCCGTTCCCTCTGGCCAAGCGCAAGGTGCGCATCGCCCCGTCGGTGCTGGCCGCCGACTTCGCCCGTCTGCAAGAACAGATTGAGCAGGTTGAATCCGCGGGCGCGGAGGCACTTCACCTTGACGTGATGGACGGGCACTTCGTCCCCAATATCAGTTTCGGCATACCGATTATCAAGTCGCTGCGGCTCCATTCGGAATTGTTTTTCGACGCCCATCTGATGATCGAAGAGCCGCTTCGTTACGCCGACGCTTTCGTTAATGCCGGTTGCGACCACATCACGTTTCATATCGAGGTCACCAAGGACCCGTCGGGCGTGGTGTCTTATATCCGTGAACAAGGCGTCTCCGTGGGCGTGGCCCTCAATCCCACGACACCGGTGTCGGACATCAGGTCCATTCTGAATCGCGTGGACCTGGTTCTGGTGATGAGCGTCTGGCCGGGGTTCGGCGGGCAATCCTTCATCGCCGACGTTCTTTCAAAGGTGCGAGAGCTTCACAGCTTTCTTCGACCAGACCAGCGGCTGGAGATTGACGGTGGCATCGACGGGGCAACCATCGGCCCGGCGGCGCAGGCCGGAGCTGATCTGTTCGTCGCGGGAACGGCCGTCTTCCGTCAACCCGATCCAGCGGCCGCCTTCCGCAGGCTTCACAGACTGGCCGAAAGCGATTACAAATCGTGATGGTTCGGCGTATCGATTCGCGAAGACTATGATCCGTGGACACGGGAAGGATGGACCATGATCGCGTTCTTGACGCTTCTGTTGATGGTGCAAGCACCCCAGCCGGCGGAATCGAAACCCAGCGAGCGTGATCCGCTGGGCCCTGTTCGTCCTCTGGTCGGGGAATGGCGCGGGGAGGGATGGGTGGAGTTCATGCCCGGAAACCGGCGAGTCAGCTCGGTCACGGAAACGGTCTGGTCGAAGGCGGGCGGCGATGTGCTCGTCGTCGAAGGCCTGGGAAAGGCCGCAGACCCCGCAAGTGGTAAGGAGATCACCGTTCACGAGGCCTTTGCCGTAATCTGGTATGATGCGCCATCAAGGCGGATCATGTTTCACGCATTCAAGGCGGGGGGCATCAGTCATCAAACGGCATTGGAAGTGCTGCCCGAAGGAATTCGCTGGCAATTACCCGGGCAGCGCGGCATGCAAGTCCGGTTCACGGTGACGATGAATGAGAGCAAGCAATGGCACGAAATCGGGGAAGTCAGCCGCGACGGCCAATCGTGGACGCAGTTTCTCGAAATGACGCTCACCCGCACCGCTTCGGAAAAGTGAGCAAATCAAAACGATGGAAAATGGTTCCGAGGAGTGGCGGTCTTTCCCGGACGTGGCGACCTTGAATCTTTGGGATCGGCAAATGCGATGACCGTTGATAAAGTCGGCGTACCGGCGGGGTTGTGGGGCAAGTGCGAAAGCTGTGGGCACATGCTCTATGAAAAGGAAGTGGCCGAGGGGCTGCATGTCTGCCCGGAGTGCGGCCATCATCGCCGCATTGACGCGCGCGAGCGCATCGCGCAGCTCGCTGATCCCGACACTTTTGAAGAGTTTGACCACGATCTGGTTTCCACTGACCCCCTTCAATTCCGCGACCGCATGCCGTACAAGGAACGATTGAAACGCGAACAGGAAAAGACCGGCGAAAAGGACGCCATCGTCACCGGTCGCGCCTTCATCCGCGGGAGGCCGGTGATTCTGGCGGTGATGAATCCGGCGTTCATCATGGCCTCCATGGGCGCCGTCGTCGGCGAAAAGGTGACGCGGGCGATTGAGCGGGCCATTGAGGAAAATCTGCCGCTCATCATCGTGACCGCCTCCGGCGGGGCGCGCATGCAGGAGGGCATGGTCTCACTGGTGCAGATGGCCAAAACGGCGGCAGCGCTGGCCCGGCTGGATGAGGCCAGGGGTTTGTACATCGTGGTGGCTACCGATCCGACCACGGCGGGCGTGGCGGCGAGCTTCGCCAGCCTGGGCGACGTAATCATCGCCGAGCCGCGGGCGATGATCGGCTTTGCCGGTCCGCGGGTCATCGCCAATACGATCAACGCGGAACTGCCGGAGGGTTTCCAGACGGCCGAGTTCATGAAGGAACACGGCTTCGTGGACCGCATTGTGCCGCGCAAAGACCTTCGCCGTGAGATCGCGCGGATGATTGACTACTGTGGGAAGTAGCAGGGCCGTAGGCAAGTTCGTCACACCCGGTTTTGATGCGTTGCCGTTCTTGATACTCACGCATAGTTGCCCACGAAGAAGAGCTACCTGCGATCGGGATGCCCCTCCGCAACACCTCCGATTACTGCGTCGCCGGGTCTTTGCCTTCATGACAGGGTTGCGCGGTATGCGGTCGGCCGTTCGGCAAACAAGTGAACGAACCAGTTTCGTGGATAGGCGCCTTGAAGCCGGGGGGCACGGCCAGACGGACCGCCGCAGATGCCACGGCAACGTCCACTGGCGTTCTGGCGAGGCGCTCTCCATCGGCCCAAAGATCGAGCGGGTCTTCAGCCTCCAAACGGAATCTCGCGGTGCGAATGAAGTGTACGCTTGGCAGGTTGACGTGTCGCCCGGTGAACACGGTGGGCAGGAGCCACATCGCTTTGACTCGCGACACGGCGTCGATGAGACAGAGATCGAGCATCCCGTCAGTGGGAACCGCATGGGGGGCGATGGGGATCGCGCCGCCGTAGGACGAGGTGTTCGCGCTCGAGGCGATGAAGACGGAACGTTCCATTTCGCCAAAGTCGCCGGAGATACGCACACGCTTCGACCGATACCAGGGCAGTACGCAAATCGCCCCGTACACATACGCCGGCGTGCCGGTCATGGGCATCCACATCCGGTCCACGTACTCGGACACCTCGGCATCCGCGCCCAACGTGGCCACCGTGCAAAAGTACCGGCCATTGACGCAGCCCAGATCCACCTCGGCCGTGGCGCCGTTGGTGACGGCATCCGCGATGATTCGCGGGTCGCTGCGGATACCGAAGGCGCGCGCGAAGTCATTGCACCGGCCGGTGGGGGCGAGCGCCAACAGCGAACAGTTTGAACCCAAGGAGGTCCGCAATGGCGCCAGGGCGTTGACGACTTCCTGCACGGTCCCGTCGCCGCCGCAGGCCAGGATGACATCGGGCCGTTCCGAGGCGCTCGCACTGGCGGCGCAGGTGATGCCCTGCGCGTCTCCACGACGCTGCGTATGTCGAATGGCGACTTCGCAACCTCTTGAACGGAGGAGTTGGGCAACAGCCGCGACGATGCGCCGGCCTCGACCTCGACCCGATGTCGGATTGACGACGATCAACACGGATCGACGCTTCGCCATGGAAACTATCGTCATGGCAGGTCGCAGATCATGATCGGCGGACAGTGGAAGTACGCCAGGCTTGCGCCGGTCCCCATGAGGTCCCGCGCCAGGCCCATAGCGGTGTCCAGGGAGGGCGCAATCTCATATCCCAGCCGCCGGGCGGCCATTTCGCTCTTTGGGGCGACGGATATGACCTTGCCCACGTGGGACGCGCCGTGCGCCGCCCAATACCACATGTAAAAGGGATGGACCCCGTGATACGCATAGGAGTTGCGGTACAGATGAATATATCGCTCGTTCTCCGCGTAGGATTTCTCGAAGCGTTGCTCCAGTTTCCGAGGGTCGCGCGTCTGCGGCAACAGATCATGGAAGAAGTCATAATAGGATGGATGATGCACCATATGGAACTTGTTTTCCACCGGGTGCATTAAGATCAGGACGCCGCCCTTCTTAATGTACGGGCGCCGGCGGAAGAAATTGAAAAAGTAGCCCAACGCCAGGCACTGAACAAGGATTGGATTCAGTATGGAATTGACATTATAAGGACCGATGGAGGGAAGTCCCACCATGACAATGTCGTACGGCGCGGGAATGGAAATCAGCTGTTGGCGAAAGACGCTCTCCAGCGTTTTGGGGTGGACCCTGGCGGTGTCGCCTGCGTGCACTCCCGTCAGCCCATAGGCGGCCGGGAGTACATTGTAGGCCATTCTCCTAAGTCGGCCGGGCGACAGCTTAAGCCCGATTCGACTGCCGTGATACGTCAAATGATCCCGAATACTCCAGTCGCGCTCGCGCTTCTGCATGAATCCGAGAAGGGGGTGAAACGTGTCGCCGTTGAGCGTTGTTTCGATGGTGAAGATCGTGACGGTTTTGCGAACCACCACGCCCATGCGATCACACGATCGATGGAACGCGCTACGTTCCGGGTCCATGTAACTGGAGTCGTGCAACATGGTGAGTGAATTGTGGTGATGTCGTACGGATTTATAGGTGGCCAGCCCGACGGGCACGGATTTATGGCCGCCGTCCATCGTGGCCAGATTGATGTTCACATAAATGAGCAAATCGGATTCGATCGCCCGGCGATTGATCTCCACGTCCTCGCCCGTTTCCGTCAATCCCAGATGTACATTGCCTTTGGGGTCTTCGGCATCGTGGTTGTACAATCGACTTGGATAAAAGCGGCGGAAGATCTCAGGTCCCACAAAGTGCCTCAGTTCACGAGGCGTACAACGGCGATGTAGACAGATGGCGCAGATCAAGTGAATATCGGAGACACCGGCACGCTCCAGTCGTTGCAGTACAATCTCGATAATGGTCTGCCGAATGTCCGGTCGAGGCATTCGCGGCAACGGTAGGGACACGTCGTCGAAGGCGATGGTAACTTTCATACCCGGTCTGAGGAACGCATCCAGCGGCTCTGTGCCCTCGGGATGGTCGATGGCGTGGACAATGGCGGCTTGCCGATCAGGCAACGGCGGCAACGGGGGATTGGGGTAGAGCACGTGCGTTCCGACGGGCAGTCGATGGCGAAAGTACCCTTCGCCGCAATGAAACAAAAACGGCGGGTCCGCGGCCGTAACCGTGTGAATATTGGATCGGTGGATTCCGATGGCCATTGACTCCGTTAGGCTACCTGGTCATGGCTACCCATGCGACTTGTCGCCGCGCAGGCCTCCGGGAGCCTGATTTTTCGTGGGCCGTTTGTTTCAAAGAATCGACGCTATTCATGAGTCGGGCGTTACGTCGAAGACCGTTTTGACCGTTCCGCGATTTCCGGCATTCAGCGCCGAGGCGAAGGCGCTCTTCCAACTGGATAGCGCAAACGGCGTACCGACCAGGCCCTTTAGCTTAACCTTCCACGTTCGCATGTGCTCAATCGCCAATGCGAAGGCATCCTTCTCACCATTGGCGGTGCGCTCCGGTCCGTAAGCATACGCGGCGTGAACCGTCAACTCTTTGTACCACATGGCCGTCCAATCCACGCCCTTCGGCAGTCCCGGCATTCCGACGAGTACAAACGTCCCACTTGATTTCGTGAAACGCAGTCCGTCATCGATGCTTGGCGAGGAGGCCACGCAGTCGTACACGATGTCCGCGCCGCCGATCACGGTGGGCTTGCCCAGTTCGGGGCGAAGCACCTCGGCGTTCAGGGCTGTTGCCCACGCTCGATAGCGATCCGTGACCGATCCGCTCGAAGGGAGCCACTCATCCGCGCCCAGCGATAGTGCATGTTGACGTTGATGATCGTATTTGGCAACGGCCAGAATCCGCGAGCGACACCCGGACGCCCGCAACGCGGCGATGGTGAGCAGCCCGATCGCCCCGCAGCCGATCACCAGGATCGTGTCGCTATCCCGCGCCCGGGCGCGTAAGGCGCCGTGCAGCGCGCACGCGAACGGCTCTACCAGCACGGCGGCCTCATCGGGCACTCCGTCCGGCACCGGATACACCTGCGAATGATGAGCTACCAGCGATTCGCCGAATCCGCCCCCCGTGTCACGGCAGTACCCCGTTTGAATCCCCGCGGAGATCACTCCCCGGTTGACGTTTCGACAAAGCGCGTCGCGGTTTTCGCGGCAATGTTCACAGGGCGGATCGATCTCCCGCGCCAAGCAGCCCAGGGCCGGACGAAGAACGACTCGATCGCCCACACCTACGCCTGTGACGAGACCGCCGACTTCGGTAATGCGCCCGACCAATTCATGCCCCATGACAAACGGCATGGATGTCAGCGGCGCCAGGTAAGGGCTTCCCTTGGCGGTTATGGCCGCGAGGTCCGACCCGCAGATGCCCGCGAGCGTAGGAGCGATTCGTACCCAGTTCGGCGACGGCAGCTTGGGCTCCGGAACTTCCCGGCAGGAAAGCAGCGACAACGCACTGGTGTACAGCCCCCGAGCCCGCGAACCCAACAGTCTCAGCAGTGCGTATCGCGGAATGCTCTTGCCAAACAGGAGTGCTTTCATCGACCGTTGTCCTGGGCCGAACCGGTCGTCGTCCAGCGATGCACGGGCCAGCAGCGCTCTTTCGCCTCGGCGCGAAGTCTGCGATCCGGGTTGACGGCGTGGGGGAACCCCACGGATTCAAGCATCGGCAGGTCGGCGATGCTGTCCCCGTAAGCATGGGAGAGCGACAAATCAACGCCACCATCGTGGGCGAATGCCGCGATGCGGCGGGCTTTTTCCCGATCCCCGATCGGCGGTCCGGCCAGCACTCCGGTGAAGCGGTCGCGGCTTTCGACGAGCGAAGCGCAGATCACGTCATCGACACGAAGCTCTCCGGCCAGGGGGGCGATCAGGAAATCCAGCGATCCGGTCACCAGTACGAGGCGCCGCCCTTTTTGGCGATGGTTTTCGAGGCATTCACGGGCGGACGGGAAGATCCGGAGACGCATCACGTCGTGATAACACGACCTGGCGTCGACCCTGGTTTGCGCCGCGGGCATCCCCGCGTAATTGCGATAGAAGACCTCGTTGAACCTGGTACGGTCAATCTTATCGAGCACCAAATATCCGCCGCAGCGGGCTAAAAACGTGAGGTACCACAGTTCGGAAAGCAGGGGGGGCAGATGTTTCCGGCGGAGGTAAGCGTAGTAATGGGCGATGGTGGTGGAGACCAGCGTCCCGTCCACGTCAAAAAACGCCGCAGCGCGGGTGGACAGCGTCCGACTCGCGTTTGCCGTGTGCGGCTCCGAGGCGGCCGACGAGGGCGTCATGTCTGTGACACCTCGGTCGAAAACCGCGTGACCGCCAGTTCGACCCGACCGGCCAGTCGACGAAACACTTCCTGTCGATCCTCGTCGTCCGCCACCACGGGCGGGTCGATGCGTTCGCCGAATCGAACGGTGATCATTCCCGGTCGAACGAAACGCCGTCCCTTGGGCCACAACGCGAAAGCCCGGTCAATGTGCACGGGAACGATCGGCACGCCTATCTCCACGCTCAGCACCGCCACGCCGATCTTGAAGGGTTGGAGCTGGCCGTCCGTCGAACGCGTGCCTTCCGGGAAAAGGAGCAGTCCGTCGCCGCGGCGAAGCGCGGCACAACACCGTCGAAGGCCGAGCACCCCGTCGGCCTGTCGATCGAAGGGAATCGTATCCAGCAGCTTTCCGAATACCAGGCGCTTGAGCGAATTGTTGAAGAAGTAATCCTCCGCTCCGGCGATCCACACGCGCCGTGCCCCGCCTACCGCAGTCAGCACTGCCGGTGTGTCCAGGTGCGACGAATGATTCGGGGCGAGAATAAACGGACCGCCGGCGGGTAGATGCTCCCGACCGATCGCCCGCACGCGGACGTAGGATTTCATGAATGCGGCCACCCCGCCGCGCACCAACCAGCGCATCGGCAATAGCGGCGGCGGCAGGGTGCCGTTGAGTCTTGCCAGGGGCGACGCCGAATCGGACAATCGCCGCTGCCACGCACTGACACTTCTCGCGACCACTGCCGTCTTCGGGGAACGATCCCCGATGATCGTCAACATGTCTTTCACGCGGGCGATCTCCGCCGCCTTCGCGCCGTCGATGGACATACCGAACACCGTCTCCACCTCCGTGATCACGTCCATCTTGCCGATGCTGTCTATCCCCAGATCAAGATGTAAGTGCATCTGCGGCAGGATCGTGTGTTCCGCCTGCTTGGACCTCTTGGCCACGATGCGCCGCACCGCCGCCAGTCGCTCTCGATCCTCCGCGCTTTCCTCCCCTTCGCCGTCGTCCGATACATGGGTACGCCGGTCCTCATCCGCTTGCGTCCGACCCACGCTCCGCGTGCGCTCCGCCAGAATGATGTCGCGAATGCGGCCGCGCTTGGCCTTCAACGTCGAGGTCTTGGGCAATTCCCGGTCCCAGAAATGCAACACGGCGATCCGCTGATGCGAGGGCAACGTCGCCCCGATGTCCGCGACGGCCAGGCGAATCTCGCGTTCAATGCTCGAGTGATCCAGCCCCGCCGAACCAAGGTCATCAATCACCACCACCGCATGGACTTCATCGCCCAGACCGTCCTCGGACGGAACCCCAAACACACACATTTCCTTAGCGTAGGGCAGGTCGTCATACCGGCTTTCGACCTCGTCGGGATAGACGTTTTTGCCGGCGCTGGTGACAATCAGGTCCGTCGAACGCCCCGTCAGGTACAGAAAGCCGTTTTCATCCAGGCGGCCTAGATCACCGCTGCGAAACCATTCGCCCTGTAGCACGGCGTGAGTCGCGTCCGGGTTGTTCAGATACCCGGACATGATGTTCGATCCCTTGGCCCAGACTTCTCCAATGCCTTCGAGATTCGCGTTGCGAATCTCCAACTCCACGCCGGGCAGCGGCGGTCCCACCGAAGCGGGCTTGGCCCGACCCTTCGGGTTGACGGTCAGCACGGGACCGGTTTCGGTCAGTCCGTAACCTTCGTATACGGGAAATCCCATGCGAGCGAACGAGTGAAATAGTGTGGGATCGAGCCGGGAGCCTCCGGATACGAACATCCGCAGCCGGCCGCCGAACCGTTTGTGCACGGATCGAAACAAGAATCGACCGAAGCGGTATCCGCTGACCGTGGAAAGAAACGAAATGAATCGGAACATCCACCGCAGAGGCCGCGCCGACGACGCCACGTTCTGCTCAATCGAATCGTGAAAAAGACGCAGCAATCGCGGGACCACGAGCATCACCGTCGATCCCGTGGCCTGCATGGCGGAGACGATCTCCGAACCCTTCAATTGTTCGAGATAGGTGATGGTCGCCCCGCACACCAGCGGCACGAGAAACCCGCCGGTAAACTCGAGGGCGTGATACATGGGCAGCACGGAGAGCAGTTGATCCGCCGCGGTTACGTGGTGGACCTTGATGAGTGCGTTGGCGTTGGCGATGAAGTTGCGATGAGTCAATTGCACGGCCTTGGGGAGCGCTCCCCGGGCCGTGGTTCCCGAAGTGAAAAGGATGGATGCCACGGCGCTGGCACTGAGGCGAACCGGTTCGGGCAATTGGTCGCGAGAGGCGCCCGGCTGGGGGATGAATGGCTCGCGGAGCACGACCACATCCGGATCTTCAGCGCCGCGAAACTTCTCCAGGCCCTCCGCCGTCGGCGGCGAGGCGCACATGAGCTTGGCCTGCGCGAATCGTGCCGCCGCCCAGGCATCCGCGGGCGGCAGTTGGGGATCGAGCGGGACCGTGGTCAATCCCGCGCGCATGGCCGCCAGATAGGTCAATCCCCACTCCGGACAGCTTTCGGCGCAAATCGCAATTCGATCACCGGGCGCCAGCCCGCGTTCCACGAACCGCCGCATGATCATGCCCGTCGCCCGCAGGGCATCGTCAAAGGTATAGCGAATCCAACGATGGTTCCGCCGCACCTGAAGGGCCGGTTTCTCTCCAAAGCGCTTCACCGCCCGCTCAAAAACCTCGAACAAACTTTCCGCGCGGAGCGCATCCGCCGCCGCGGGCGGTCCGCCGTCGTCCCAGTCACCGACGGCCAGGATTCGCGGCGTGGTTTCGCCCGCCGTGCCGAGTACAAAGCTCCGCAACCCCGGCACGTGACGGTTGACGATGTAGTCGTCCCAGTCGATCTGTTTCGCGTCGAAGGGAAAAAGTTCGCGGTCTTCGGGATGCAGTCTCCCTGCCGCGGCGCGCAGATTGTCGTCCACAAACCGACAATCCAAATGCGTGTACGGCGAGTAGATTTTCGCAAAATAAATGACCTGCTCAATCTGCCGATGCGCCGCCGACAAACGTCGGTACCGCCGACCCGTAGCACCCACGGCCTTCATAATCGCCAGCGCCTTCGCCAACCGCTTTCGTTTGCGGTCCCAGCGCGCTAAGAACTCCGTTTGCTCCTCCACGCGCAGCCGCCCCACCCGGATCGGGCGACCCTCGTCGTCGGTCATCGGGCGCTTCAGGAACGCCCGCTCCAGCCCCACCCGCAAGCGTTCCAGAATCAGAGGATTGCAATCCGTCGATGCGCACTGATAGATAACCGGTTGCGCCGGCTTCGCCTCTCCCGCCGGAAGCGTGGCGATCATCGCATTGGCCACAAAATCCACCGGAATCAGGTCGATGGCAATCTCCGAGCGCGCTGGAAATCCATCCAATTTCCCCCGTCCGTAAGCGACGATGATCGGGTCGGCCATGCGCAACCCATCGATCCAGCCCGGCGTCGGTTCATCGTAACTGCCCTCGATGATCGCCGGTCGAAAGATGACCAGGGGTACGTCGCCGCGATTCGTGACCAGAAGCTGCTCGCCGATCCACTTGGTAAAGGTATACGTGTCGTTCCAGCCGAAAGAACGCGCGATGCGCATGCCGGCGTCGATCAATTCGCGCCGACAGGCCTCCGTATCCGCCCCGAAGCGATGACGCAGCTCGGTCGCCTCCGCTTGCAAGAACTCCACGAGACCGTCCACGTCGTACTCGCCGTTCCTGGAATCGCGCGGGAGTTTCTCCCGGGCCGCCTCCGGCGGGGCGAAGTCTTCGACAATCTCGCCGCGCCGCGCACCGCACACGTAACAGGTGGAGACGTGGAGAAGTGGAATGTTTCCGCAATCCCGGGCCAGCTTCAGGAGCCGCCGAGGCCCCAGCGTGTTCAAGGCCACCGCCAGGTCAAGCCGTTCGTCAAAGGTCACCGTCGCGGCGCTGTTGACGATCAGCGTGATCCGTTCGGTGAGCGCCTGATACGCCCGGCGGTCCATCCCCAGATGCTCGCCGGTCAAGTCGCCCTGCACGATGAAAATCTTTTCATCGCACAGCCGGTTGAATCCGTCGCCCAGGGAGGCCCGTAGGCGGTCGAACGCCTTGGTACCGAGCACCTCGCGCATGACTCGCTGACGAACGGTCGTGCCGTCGGACTTGGCCCGGACCAGGAGATGAATGCCCCCGATCGTGTCCACCGCCCGGAGCAGCTTCTCGACAAAGGCCTTGGCCAGAAATCCCGTTGAACCGGTGACCAGCAGGTGATGACCGGCGAGGCGATCGCGAATGCGCTGTGGTGAATTGGCCGCGTCCTGCATGAACGTGACTTCCTGATGACGGCGGCTAGGCCGCGGCGGCATCCGGTTGAGACGACGCAAACATTCCGGCAATGGCCGACCGAACGCGATCGTGCAATTGTTCCGGCGTCATGATCGCCACTTCCTCCTTCGGAATGGGACGTCCAAACGTCAATCGAACCGGACCGGGGTAGGCGACGTCTTCGATCTTGGGATTCACCTTTCCTGATCCGTCGATGCAGACGGGAACTACGGCCAGCCCCGCGCGCTGACATATCTTCATCGTACCGCGCCGAAAGGGCAACAGTCCGCCGTCCGCACTGCGCGTCCCCTCGGCGAAAACGGCCACGGATATCCCCGCGTCGCCCAGTGCGGTCAGCCCATCTTCAATGCTGCGTAACGTCGCCCGGGCGCTGCAACGCTCCACACGAATGTGTCCGTATCGCCTCAGAATCCAGCCGAACAACGGTATTCGGAACAGGGCGTCCTTTGAGAGAAAGCGAACGTCGCCCTCCAAGCCCACGAGGAGAATCGCAATGTCTAGGGCCGATTGGTGATTCACCAGATAGATGCGAACCTCATCATCCGTCAGATGTTCCCGTCCTTTAATGGTCAGACGCGCCCCTCCGACCGCGAGAATCGCCTTGGACCACCACACCGACACCCTGGCGATCAGTCGCCTCGAAGGCCAGACCATGTTCATCAGGCCTGCGGGAACGCCAGGGAAAACCAGAATCAATACGCACGTTAAAACCGCCGCCCAGTAGCGAATCCGACTTCCCGACCTTGCCCCGTCGGCGGAGCCGGATGCTCCCTTCCCCCACCCCGTTCGTTCCCCCGTGGCGGTTCGCGATCGGCCCAAGGTCGTTACTCCGCGTCCCACGACATGAATTTCCTCCCACGCCGGCCGATGGTGGCCCTTACGCCGATAGCTGTCAAGAATGGGGCTATCGCGTGGCCGGAGCAGAGCCTTCGACATCCCCAAAAACCAGGCGAAAATGGTTCTTCTTGCCTTCAAGCCCGGGATTCCGGAAATAGCGTTCGG
>Ga0214473_10008219_pt1 | contig 12353 bp, 11 predicted proteins | sample RVTome_7_FD_203509 | JGI IMG/M metagenome (GOLD analysis project Ga0214473, IMG submission 203509) | Soil microbial communities from uranium-contaminated site in the Upper Colorado River Basin, Wyoming, United States - RVT98D197 | ecosystem: Environmental > Terrestrial > Soil > Contaminated >... | reverse complement strand
TGATGGACCACTTAATCCAATTCCACTGCCGTTGGGAGTAATCTGTTTTTCAAATGACAGTGCTATGACAGATATTTGTATGGCAACATTGATGAGATTTGATATTCAAAAAATTCCTCTTCTTAATTCCGCAAGTCAATATATCCAAAAAAATAATATTACTATTAGTTTAAATGGTAAAACAGCATCTTTGACAGATTTAGATCAAATTTCCATTGAAACAATTATGCCACCAGGGTGGTTAGATTATTTATCAAAAGTATGAAAATAGGAATACATCATAATCCAGGATCATTTAGTGATCGGTGGATTGAATATTGCAAGAAAAATAAAATAGATTTTAAAATTGTTGACTGCTACCGAAATGATATTATACAGCAATTAGAAGATTGTGATGCTTTGATGTGGCATCATAATCAGGCAAATTATAAGGATGTTATATTTGCAAAGCAATTACTTTTTGCAGTCGAGCAATCAGGTAAAAAAGTTTTTCCCGATTTCAAAACAAATTGGTACTTTGATGATAAGGTAGGTCAAAAATACTTATTTGAATCAATAGACGTACCATTTGTTAGCTCGTATATCTTTTATGAAAAAAACCAAGCACTTGATTGGATAAATAAAACTGCTTTCCCAAAAGTATTAAAACTGAGGGGTGGTGCAGGTTCTGAAAATGTTCGTTTAATACATAATAGATCTCAGGCTAAAAACTTAATAAAAAAAGCCTTTAATAGTGGGTTCCCAGCATTCGATAGTATTAATAATCTTAGAGAACGAAAAAGAAAGTATAATGAAAAAAAGACCTCAATTAAGGATGTTGTAAAAGGAGTATTGAGATTTTTTTTTCCATCAATCAATGTAAAAATGAGAGTTAAAGAAAAAGGATATGTTTTATTCCAAGAATTTATTCCAAATAATAAATTCGATATTCGTGTAATAGTAATCGATAACAAAGCTTTTGCCATTAAAAGGATGGTAAGAAATGGAGATTTTAGAGCATCTGGTAGTGGTTCAATCAAATATGATTATAACGAAATTCCTATAAAAACTATAGAATTAGCTTTTAAAGTTACGGATAAAATACAATCACAATGTGCTGCCATTGATTTTGTTTTTAATCATAATGGTGAACCCTTAATTTTAGAAGTTAGTTTCGGTTTTGTGTCCAATGTCTACGATAAATGTGTTGGATATTGGGACAAAAACCTTCAATTTCATGAAGGAACTTTCATACCGCAAAATTGGATGATAGAGCTTCTAATCAATAACAAATTTTAAGTTTGAAATCCTATTTTATCTTTATCAATTATAATATATTAAAATATTAAGTATAATCTTACTATAGTAAATAATTAAATTACCTTCTAAGATGAAAATCTCAAATAAAATTTTAAATTTATTACTTTATATTTTTCTATTTTCTTTAAATTTTGAACAATGGGATCCATTTAATACAGGTGTTGATTTTATTATTTCCAAAGTAACAATTTCAATTTATATTTTTTTAACACTTTTTAATCTTAAATTTTTTCTTTCTTTAAAACACATTAAACAATTTTTATACCCCCTTTTAATTTATTTTGCATTACTTACTGTTATTAGCTATTTCAATCAAAATTTAATTGATGATGTTTTTTTTGATTTACCATTATTTCTAAACATTCTTATTTTGATATTATTATTCAATCATTCGAGATTAGAACCAAATGTTTTGTTAAAAGGATTGTTTGCCTTTTCGATTGGTTCAATATTGTTATCGATTTTTTATTTATTGAACTTTGAAACTGATAATTCATTTATGTACAGAGTCACAGTATTAGGTGACAATCATAATTCATTAGCATTAAAGATGTGCATCTCTCTTTTAACATTAAGTTTTATAATTATTGAAAACAAATTAAAATTAAAAAAATACAGGTATTTACTTCTAATATTCTACCCATATATGATAAAACTCATGATTGATACTGGATCTCGAGTTGGTTTCATAACCTTTTCTATAGGTATCCTAATATTTATTATGTTATTTAGATCAAGTTTTTCAATGAAAAAAATGATATTTATTATATCTTTTTCAATTTTTATATTTTTCTCTGCGGAGTATTTAATAAAAAGTGACGTATTAGAGGAAAGGTTAATATCTTCATTTATAAAAGGAGATTTATCAGGCAGAGACATCCTGTGGAATAATTTAATTGAACTTATTAATAAAAACTTTCTTTTAGGTGTTGGGAAAACAGGTTTTGCCCGCGATATGAATGTCATGTTGAATCTTTATAGAAGTCCTCATAATGCTTTTATTGAAGTTTTCTATTATACAGGTTTAGTGGGCTTTTTAATTTTTCTTATATTTTTTATTAGAGTTTTTAAGGTACCATTTAATAAGTACAAACTGGATATGGAATTACTCCCTTTAATTTTTTGTCTTCCAATTATTGGAATGATGTTATCCGGTCAAATTTTTGAACCTAAAATTGCATGGGTACTTTTCGCTTTTATAATTTCAAAAACTAAATCAGTATATAAGAAAAAAGTCCCTTCGGAAAATTTATCTGTTATCGAATATTCATACTATTTTAAGTAAAATATATAATAATAAAATTAGCGACTAATAAGTGAGAGTAACATTAAAAACATTATATTTATTTAAGATTAAGATATTAATCTGATATAGGATTCCTATTAATTGTTACAAAAAAAATGAAGATTATTTATTTCATTGAAAGCCTTCGATCCGGGGGTAAGGAACGCAGACTATTGGAGCTGATAAAAGGCTTATCATCAATAAAGGGATATAATCTATTACTTATATTAATGAATAGTGAAATATATTATGAAGAAGTTTATGATTTAAATGTAAAGATCCAGGTAATTAAGCGAAAAAATATCTCCAAAGACCCCCGTTTGTTTTTCCTATTTTATAGTATTTGTAGGAAATACAGGCCTGATATTATTCATGTATGGGGCAATATGCCGGCTTTTTATGCTTTACCAGCATCGCTTTTTTTAAATATTCCCATAGTAAATAGTCAGATTACTGATTCTTTCGATTTAATAAAGCGCTTCACCTTTTACTATTTAACTCATCTTCTAAATTTTAAATTTGCACGCATTTTAATATCAAATTCACTAGCTGGTCTTAAAAGTTATCGAGTTGATACTCATAAATCCAGGGTTATATACAATGGTGTATCTGCTAATCGGTTTAATATTACAAAAAGCAGTGAAGAAATAAAAAATGAATTGGGTATCACTACAAAAGATAATGTTATTATGGTGGGCTCTTTCTCCAAATATAAAAATTATGATTTGTTTGTTGCTCTTGCAAAGCACTATTTGAAGCAAAAAAGAGATATTACTTTCATTTGCATCGGTGAAGGTGAAAATCGTATGAGAATATCGCAACGAATAAAGGAAGAAATGATCAGTAATATTTTACTTTTGGGCACAAAGAAAAATATTGAGGAAATCATTTCGATTTGCTCAGTTGGTGTTCTATTTTCACCATATGGTGAGGGTTTGTCCAATGCTATAATTGAATATTGTGCTTTGGGTAAACCAGTTATTGCAAGCAATCTTGGAGGTAATCCGGAAATAATTGAAAATGGTAAAAATGGGTTTTTATTGAAGAATGATACACATGAAGAAGCCATAGATAAATTAAATATTTTACTTAATGATATTGACCTTAGAAATAAAATGGGCGCAACAGCAAAAGAAATTGTACACGCAAAGTTTAATATTGATACAATGGTAAATAGTTTTATTGAAGCTTATAACCAGTGTAAAAAGTCTTAAGATTATACTTTTACCTAAACAAAAAGTGTAAATGTCTTTTCTAGTTAAAGCAATAAATTATTTAATAAAAGTATGACAAGGGAATTAAATCAGTATAAAAGTTGCAAACTATTATATCATGCAAAAAATAACGAAAATTAAAGTATTTGTTTTAGTGCCTTTTCCAGCCTCAAATGAACCTAATTATAAATTTTGCAAAGATCTTGAGGATCTTGGCTATAGTACATTGTTACTAGGCACTAATGTTAAATCATTAGGGGATAACAACAGATATAAACTTTTAATAAATCAATTTCAGTTGTTTTTAACAGCGCTCAAAAGTGTTTTAATTAGTAATAAAAAAGATATTATTATAGCACGCTTTGATATTCTAGCTGTTTATGCAAAAATAGCATCCACATTATTATTTCGAAAAAGAACTTTAATTGCACTGAATATTATGTTAAAAGAAAATAGATCATTTAGGACTAGCTTAAAAAATATTTTCTACAAACTTGCAATGATGGATCCAAAATTTATTCCAACAAGTAAGAATTTGATCAATGTTTATACGGCCCTTCTCAATCTTAAGGATAAAAAGTTTTACTGGATTAACGATGATTATGGTAAACTAAAAAAGTACGATTCCCCTTTTGCCAAAGGAAACGGAAAAATCTTTTGCGGTGGATACAATGCAAGAGATTGGGATTTAATATTCAATTTAGCAACCCAATTGAATTCTAGAGAATTTATATTTGTTATGTCTCGCAATGATCAATATGCACAAAAACCTCCCCCGTTAAATGTTAAATTATTTTTTGATATCACTCAAGAAATGTTTTTAGATTTAATAAAAAGTTCAACCTTAATAACTCTACCACTTACAACAGATTCACCGGCTGGCCTAATTGTTATACTGGCTGCAGGCTTGATGTCAAAACCTGTTATTTCAACAGATACTATTTCTACTAGGGAATATATAAACGATAATTATGAAGGATTTTTAATTCGCATGGGTGATTTAAATTCTTTTAAACAGAAGATCGAAGAAATAATTGATGATCCTGAAATTTTGAAAAATATTGGAACCAGACTTCACAATAAAATCATAGAGATGTGCTCTCCAGAAAGTTATGCTAAAAAAGTTAGTCAAATTATTCAGGTTATTACACAGTCCTAAGTATCTTTAAATTATATATGGAATTCATTCAAATAAACAATTGTCATTTTAGAAGAGGTGGTGCTGAGGTTTTTTATCCCAATGTAGAGAAACTACTCAGGAAATGTAGCAAGCGATGTAATATTTTATCAAAACCTAAATAAATTTTACTTAAAAAAATGATTTCGTTTCCTACTTGAAGTCTAGTCCGGAAAAATGAAAAAAATTAAAAGAATTTTTGTCAGTACTTATATTAAAATAAAACATATTATTCCGCTTAAATTTCAATTTATCATTGAAGATTATATTTTTTTATACTTGCCGATTTGGTTTATTCGAAAGTTAACAATAGAATATGATGGATACTTAAAGAATTATAAACCCAAGAAAGGTGATACAGTATTAGATTGTGGAGCTTATAAAGGGCATTTTACACTAATTGCATCAAGATTAGTTGGAGAGAACGGTTTAGTCTTTTCTTTTGAGCCACAAGCGAAATTGTTCGATTTTATAAATAAAAGAATAAAAAAGTATAATAAAAAAAATATAATACCAATAAATAAGGGTTTGTACTCACATAAATCTTCAATATCAATTGAAGAAGAAACATCTGATGGAGGTTTTTCAATAGTTGATAGAAAGAACGATTTTGTTAGTGATTCCGCAACAATTGATCTAATAGATTTAGATTCCTTTATTCAAGATTTCCAATTAAAAAGATTAGATTTCATCAAAATGGATATTGAAGGTGCTGAAATAGAAGCACTTCAAGGTGCTAAAAAAACATTGAAAAACTATTCACCCCAAATCGCTATTGCATCCTATCACATCAGACAAGGAGCACAAACAGCAATCTGGATAGAGCATTTTCTGACTGAACAAGGATACAAATCTTGGACAGATTTCCCGCTGCATCTTACAACATATGGCAATAAATTAGGAGTGACTCCAGAAATTGTTTAAAAAACTATTGCCTATTATAAGCAATATGTTTTAGCAAATACTAAAAATTTTACCAATAATTTTTATTTATTAATGTATAAAAAACTAAATGATTAAAATTATTTTCTAAAGGGACTGTAAAGCCTCATATGAAAAAGGAATTTCCTTAATTTAAGTTAAGTAAAAATGCGATATTCAGAATAATGAAAAGACGTAATCGTTAAACATCATTGAAAAAATATAATTCTAAGAAAACTTATAGAAAATCCTGTACTCATAAGTAAACCGGCTGAAAGAAAATTATGAAAAATTGTCTAATAAGGTAAATTAAGTTGGAGCACCCTCGGCATTTGTAGATGGTGTAACAAATATTATAAACTTTATCATTAAAAATGAAAATTCTGCAAATTAATAATTGTCATTATCGCAGAGGTGGGGCTGATGTAGTTTACCTGAACACCGGTGAATTGCTAGAAAAAATGGGGCATGAGGTTTTATATTTTTCACAAAAAACAAAAGATAATCTTAATACGGAATCTGCAAAATATTTTGTGGGAAATATCGATTTTTTTAAAATCTCAGCAATCCAAAAATTATTACTTACCCCTCGTTTCTTTTTCAGTTTTGAAGCAAAAAAAAACCTTGAAGCACTAATTAAAAATGAAAAACCGGACATTGCTCATATTCATCTTTATAAAGGAACACTTACACCATCAATTTTAATAACATTAAAAAAAAACAAAATACCAACAGTAATTACCCTTCACGATTATGGGTTTTTATGCCCCCATAATTTATTCATTGATGGTAAGAATAGGATATGTGAGCGCTGTATAAATCACTCTGCGTTTAATTGCATTATTCATAAATGCAATAGAAACAATTTATTTTTAAGTACTATCTCTGCATTTGAATACTTGTTTCATAAGTATTTTATTCCATTCGAGAATTACTTTGATAGAATTATTTTACCTAGTAAATTTTCTTATGAAAAACATGTTAGGATTAAAAAAATAAATCATAAGTTAAATCACTTATATAATTTTTATCCAAATCTTAATAACACACACATCAATAAAAATAAAGGCTCATATTTTTTATTTTATGGTAGATTGTCAGAGGAGAAAGGGTTATTAACCCTAATTGATACTTGGCTTACGTCAAAAAGTGAAAATAAATTAAAAATAGTCGGTACAGGCCCACTATCAAATTTTGTGAAAGAAAGAATTGATCAAGCGGAAGCAAAGAATATAGAGCTGCTTGGATTCAAGCATGGGACTGAACTCGCTGACTTAATAAAAAACTCTTCATTTGTAATTGTACCCTCAGAATGGTATGAAAATAATCCCCTAACTGTTATTGAGGCATATTCATTTGGAAAACCGGTAATAGCCTCAAACATCGGGGGTATTCCGGAAATTGTTAAAGATAATTCAACCGGTTATCTATTTGAGATGAAAAATGTATCCCAGATGAAATCAACTATTGAGAAATCATCTCAAATATCCCAGTCTGAATATGAGCGGCTCTCTATTAATGCCAGAAAATTTGCAGAAGATAATTTCTGCGAGGATGATCATTATAATAAATTGATAGAAATATATTCACAGACAATTAGTGAGAATAAGTTGGGGGTTAACTAAGAATGGAAGAAAAATTAACACCAAAGTTAAAATTTAGAAAAGCTTTGGCAACTATCGTCCAGAGAATTAGAAATTATTATTATCGTTCCCAAGGTTACAATTTTCACCCGTCAGTAATCTTAGAACGCAATCTTAATTTAGATAGAATCAATCAAAAAGGCATTCATGTCGGGAAGAACACCTTAATTGCATCGCACGTAACTATTCTGAGTCATGACCACGTAAAAAGAGTAAATGGAATGCCTTTAATGGTTGATACCATAATTGGGGAAAATTGTTTGATCGGGATTAGTGCTCTTATTATGCCAGGTATTAAAATTGGCGATCAAGTAATTGTTGGGGCTGGAGCTGTGGTAACAAAAGATGTTCCGTCAAATTGTATTGTTGGTGGGAATCCAGCTAAGGTAATTAAAACCGGAATTGTAATGAATGAACGTGCCGAATGGGAAAACTGGCCCGGTTTAAAAAAAAATAGTAAAGGATAATAAATCTGATATGAAAAAAATCTATATAGCCGGTTGCGGTGGAATGCTTGGAGAAGCATTTTATAAACAATTTAAAGATGATTATGCATTAAAATGCACAGATAAAGATGTAAATGATACATGGCTTTCATTTCTTGATTTTAGAGCTTTTGACGCTTATAAAAAAGATGTTTTTGAATTTCGTCCGGACTATCTTTTTCATTTAGGAGCTTATACTGATTTAGAATATTGTGAAATGAATAGTGATGATACCTACCAAACAAATACACTTCCCGTTGAGAATGCTGTTTATCTTGCAAACGAACTTAATATACCATTGTTATATATTAGCACAGCAGGGATTTTTGACGGAGCAAAAGAATTGTACGATGATTGGGATACACCAAGCCCACTCGGTGTTTATGCTCGTTCGAAATATATGGGAGAACGGTTTGTTGTGGAAAATGCTAAAAAATATCTCGTGTGCCGGGCGGGCTGGATGATGGGCGCTGGTCCATCAAAAGATAAGAAGTTTATTCAAAAATTAATGCGGCAGATAAAAGATGGCAAAAAGGAATTTTTTATAGTAAATGATAAAGATGGTACGCCGACATACACCCATGACTTTGCTAAAAATGTAAAACTTCTTTTAGAAAAGGAATATTGGGGATTATATAACATGGTTTGCGGCGGACAAACTTCAAGACTCGAGGTTGCAACTGAACTATTAAAAATATTAAAGTTAGAAAATAAAATTAAAATTACCGAAGTGAATTCTGATTACTTTAAGGATATTTATTTTGCTCAACGCCCCCCTTCTGAACGGTTAATTAATAAAAAGCTTGAACTTAGAGGATTAAATATCATGAGAGATTGGAAAATTGCATTGAAGGAATATATAGATAATTATTATTCTGATTACCTTTAATATGGTGATAAATAAAAAGAGAGTAGCACTAATTGGCACTAATGGCATTCCTGCAAAATATGGTGGTTTCGAAACCTTAACTGAATATTTGGCAAAATACCTGAATGAAGAATTTGAAATAACAGTTTATTGTGCCAAAACCCCAAAGGAAAATAGACTCAAAAAATATCACAACTCAAAACTTATTTATATCTCGTTAAAAGCAAACGGATGGCAATCGATGATTTACGATGCGTTATCCATTTGTCACGCAATGTTCGCTTCAGATGTCTTAGTAATTCTTGGTTTTTCGGGCGTAATTGCTTTCCCATTAAAGGCATTATTTAGAAAAAAAATAATATTTAACATTGGTGGGATTGAATGGCAAAAAGTTAGAGGGAATAAATCATTTGCCGCAATAGAAATTGCTGCCAAGAAATGGTTTGAAAAGGTTTGTATCCATTTCTCTGACACCATTATTGTAGATAACCAAGTGCTTTGGGATTATGTCAAAACTAACTACAATATAGACAGTGTCTTGGCTGAATATGGAGGAGATCATGCCGTTTACAAATCTATAACTAATGACTTGATTGAAAAGTATCCTTTTTTAGCCAACAAATACGATGTTTCTGTTTCAAGAGCACAGGAAGATATGAATATTCATATATTGATTGATACATATAAACAATTACCGGATAGAAACTTGGTTATCGTTTCAAATTGGGAGATATCTGATTACGGTATTCAATTAAAAAAAAATAATAAAAATAAATATCCGAATATTTTTCTTCAGGATGCTGTTTATAATCTTGATGAGCTAAACGTTATTAGAAGTAACGGAAATATCTATTTCCACTCTCATTCACTTTGCGGAACTGCGCCTTCTCTGACCGAAGCAATGTATTTAGGACTTGCTATTCTATGTTTTGATGTCGAAACAAACAGGGCCACAACCGAAGAGAAATCGATCTATTTTAAAGACTCAAAATCATTAATTGAAATTTTATCTAGCCTGAATGAATCAACAATACATCAGTTGGGTATTGATATGAAGAAAATTGCACAGCGAAGATATACTTGGCAGCGAATTGTTAAACTGTATAAAAACTGCATAAATTAATTTTGCGCTTATGTCTAATAAAATAAAACTAGCAATAATAGGCATTGGTAGAATGGGCATTACCCATTATTCAATAATCAATACTCATCCCGCTGTGATTATAAAGGCAGTAGTCGATTCTTCTTCTTTGGTAACAAATCTAATTCATAAATACATAAACACTATCCATACCTATACTGATTATAATGATCTTTTTGAGAACGAAAACTTGGATGCTATTATTATTTGTACACCTCCAACACTCCACTATCCAATTGCTATAAAAGCTTATGAAAAGGAGATTCATGTATTTTCCGAAAAACCCTTTACAACAAAAAAGAAAAAGGCGGAGGAACTTGCAGAACTTTTTGAACAAAAGCACCTTGTAAACCAGGTGGGATATGTAAACCGCTTTAACGATATTTTCAAAGCAGTCAAACGATACATCAATAAAGGTATCATCGGTAACGTAATCAACTTTAAATCTGAAATGTACAGCAGAACAATTACAAAATCTGAAGAAGGAAAAACATGGCGAGATTCGCGTGAAAATGGCGGAGGGGCTGTTTTTGAGGTAGCATCGCATGCAATCGATTTGGTTAACTTTCTCATTGGGAAACCTGATAAAGTAACTGGTAGCTGTATGACCTCCATCTTCTCAAAAAATGTGGAAGATGCCGTAAATGCAACTTTATTGTACAAGAATGGTATTTCTGGTACACTTAATGTTAATTGGAGTGATGAAAGTTTCCGAAAACCTACTAACAAAATTGAGATTTTTGGCTCACAAGGTAAAATACTTGCAGATCAGCATGGCATAAAAATATTTATGAAAAAAAAATCTCCGGAAAATAATTTGCGCGAAGGATGGAATACGATTTATATTACTGATGTGTTCAAACCGGTGCCATTTTATGTAAGGGGAAACGAATTTACAGCTCAACTCTATCATTTCATTGATTGCATAACGGGGAAGGAAAAGAGAAACTCCTGCACTTTTAGAGATGCCGCTGCCACGCTGGAAATACTTGAGGCAATTTTTAATGACTATGAACTTAATGGAAAATTCTAATTATGCAACCCATTGATAAAATAATATTTGGCGACAACCAGTTTTTTGGGATTAACCACATGTCGCAGGAGAAAGCGCAACAACTTGCCGAAACTTTTTTTGACATCTCGAATATTTTAAAAACCTATGATCATGCTTTTGAAGCCGGCATTCGGGCTGTTATGCTGAATAGCAATGATAGGGCTAAAGAAATTTGTGATCATTTCAGATCAAATAAATTAAACTATCCCGCGATTAATTGGTATCCTTCAATCCCTTATCCGCGTAAATATGCTAATTTAATTAGTGAGAAAGGTATTATTCCTACTATTAATGAAGTGTTGTTCAAAGGCAATTCTTCAATGGGAGTGTTGGGAATGATAGCCAAAGGTAGTGCTGCTGTTTTTGGTAAAGATGCCATAAAAATGATGCAGATGCTCATTGATGTTGAGATGAAAATATTTAAAGGTTTAAATGTCAAAGTTATCTTTCTACAAAATATTATCACCGATTTATTATTAGGTTATGATGTGAAAGAAATTTTTATTGGATACTGCAATTATATTCTTAATAAGTACGAAGTGTTACCGGGGTTTATTACCCAAAATATGCCAATGCTTAAAGCAAAATTAGAATCATGGGGTATTGAGGAAGTGGTAATTTGCAGTTCTTTTAATAAGATAGGTTATCTCATGTCACCAGATATAGAATCGTATGTTTCAGTAGCCAAGAATAATGATTCTACAAAATATCAATTAATGGCCATGTCAACCCTTGCATCGGGTGCAATATCTGCAACAGAGGCTTATGCATTTATCAATCGACAAAATATTCAATCTGTAGTTTTCGGGGCATCTTCAAAGAAACATATTGAAGAGACAGTTTCTCTGATAAAGTTGTAACTTCTACAACCTTTTCAACCTGACGACAAAGAAAGGATAATTTCATCAACATTCAACTATGAACATACTAATCACAGGATATACTGGATTTATTGGCACTAATCTTACGGAAAAATTAAGTGAAAATATTCTATACGGAGTTGACATTTTTCAAAAAGATTCTGTTGTCAGACACTTTCCATGGGAAGCACTACATGATTGTAAAGACAGTGTCTCTATAGTCCACTTAGCAGGTAAAGCACATGACACCCAAAGTACCACCTCAGAGCGTGAATATTTTGATATCAATGTTGGTTTGACTCAAAAAATCTTTCAGCATTTTATTAATTCATCTGCAAAAAAATTTATTTTTTTTAGTTCAGTAAAGGCAGTTGCTGATACGATTGCCGGAAATCATCTTACTGAA
>Ga0214473_10008218_pt1 | contig 12354 bp, 6 predicted proteins | sample RVTome_7_FD_203509 | JGI IMG/M metagenome (GOLD analysis project Ga0214473, IMG submission 203509) | Soil microbial communities from uranium-contaminated site in the Upper Colorado River Basin, Wyoming, United States - RVT98D197 | ecosystem: Environmental > Terrestrial > Soil > Contaminated >... | reverse complement strand
GCGTCGAGGAGGATCATCTCGTCGCCCGCAGTTTCGCCGGACACGGTGAGCCGGCTGACGCGGTTCATCACGCCCCCGGAACGGTAGCTGTAGCAGACGTACACGTGGCCGTTGGTCTCGAAGTCCGGATCGAGGGCGAGACCCATGAGGCCGGTCTCGCCCCCCGTAGTCACTGGGAGGGTGGCGAGGACGGTCTGAGCGCCGTCCGCGATCGCAACGCGCGTGAGCCGTCCGGGGCGCTCGGTCACGAGCAGGTCCCCGCTCGGAAGAAACCGGATCTCCCAGACCACCTCGAGGTCGGTCGCCACCGTGTCGACGGTGAGGTCTGCCTCTCCTGCGGGGGCCACGTCGACGCACGAGGAGGCCCGGCAAATCTGACCCGCACCACAGACCGTGTCGCACGAGCCGCAGTGGTCCGGGTCCGTGGCGGTGACGACACAGCCAGCGCCGCAGAACATCTCGCCGGTAGCACAACCACCCGCGTCGGAGGCGGGCGCGTCCTGGGCACCTCCCCCGTCGGGAACAGGCGCGTCGCTCGGCGGGCGCGCGTCGTCGAGGCTGCCCGAGTCGACCAGGCCCGAGTCGACCGAGGCCGCGTCGATCGGAGCGTCGTCCGAGCCACAAGCGGGGAGCGCTGCACCCCAGAGGCTCATTCCCACCACCAGCAGCGTAGACCGCACCATGAAGACCTCCTGACCTCGGACGCTGGGCTCAACGCAGCGTCGCGGCAAGCCGCTCTGGGCTGAAGGCGCGGCGCCGTGCGGCTACGACAGGCTCAGACCCGACCGCAATGGCTCACAGTTGGGGCCGCGGAGCCCGTCACTCGCCGAGGCGCACGGAGGTGACCGTGCGGCGGCCGGAGCGGATGCGGACCGTGACCCGCCTGCTGGGGCCGCCACCGACGGGCTCGAGGCGCAGCCGATGCACGCCCACCGGAAGCTCCACGTTTACGAGGGGCGTGCGCCCGAGCGATTGCGGCCCCCGGTACACGATGGCAGGGGGGATCGCCAGCAGGTTCAGCGTGCCCGGTGGCTGCAGCGGTGCCGCCTCAGGGGGCCTCTCCCTGTCGGTCGACCGCTCGTGCGGGGGAGGCGCAGCCCGCGGCGCGTCCATTGCCGGTGGCGTACCCCGCGGCCGCGGGGTTCCGCCGCTCTCGTGCGGTCGCGCCGATTCGCGCGCTCCACCCGTCTCGCGGGCCGCCGGCCGCGATGGGGGCTCCGCGGCGCCCGACCCCGGCGTCGCTTTGGAGCTCGCCGGCGTGGGCGAAGGCCACGCGGGCGGCGGCGGATCGTCGTCCCCGCCGAGCAGCATAGCCGTCAGGCCCACGCTCAGGCCGAACACCAGAAGGGCGCCAACCACGACCAACAGCCACAACCAGAAGACGCGCCGGGACGCGGCCGGCGCCCGCGCCATCGCCGGCGCGAGCAGCGGTGCCGCCGGCCCGAACGCGGGTGGCTCCGATTGCACCAGATCGAAGGAGACCGGCCGCACGGAGTCGTCATCGAGGGCCAGCATCGGCGCGATCTCGGTCTGACCGTCGGGGATCATCTCCGGTTCGGTCGGCCGATGGGGCTCCTGGTCCTCGTCATCGAGGGAAAGCGGTGGGCTGATGACCGTGTCGCCCGCAAAGCCTTCGTCGTCGTCGTCGTCGTCGTCGTCGTCGGCCTCGGCCACCGCACCCGGGACCACGGCCAGGTTGGGCAGCGTCGGGGGCTGCACCTCGGGCGGCGGCTGCTCATCTGGCCGCGTCTGGTCGATCGACGGGGCGAGCTCGCCGTGTCCCATCTGGGCGGGACGGAGATGACTTCCGACCGAGCTCTCGCTGACGAGATCGACCTCCGGCACGGCCGCCCCGCCATCGGGAGCCGCGCGCAGCATGGCATCGCGCGCGGCGAGCTTGTCCGAGAAGTTGGCGCGCATCCACTCGCTCACCTGAGGGGCACCCGCTGGCTTGCCAGTGGAGTACAAGTACTCGTCGATGCTGTTGGCGACGGCCGCGGCCGTGGGGGTGCGGCGGTTCCTGTCCCGCTCGAGCGCACCCATCACCGCCTCCTCGAGCTTCGGGGGGTAGTCGGCGATGATCTCCGAAGGGCGCGGAATCGTCGCCTGCATGACGTTCATGACCGTGCTGCCGTGGGCCTCGCCGCGGAACAGCCGCCGCCCGACCGTCGCCTCCCACAGCAACACACCGAGGCTCCACACATCCGCGCGGGCATCAACGGGCTCGCTCTGCAGGTGCTCGGGGGACATATAGGCGAACTTCCCCTTCACTTCGCCCGCGTCCGTGGCTGTCAGACGACCTCGCGCTCGGGCGATGCCGAAGTCCACCACCTTCGCCATGCCGTCGTAGAGAACCAAGATGTTCTGAGGCGACACGTCGCGGTGCACGACTCCCAGATTCTTCCCGTCGTCGTCCATGATCTCGTGTGCCGCGTGCAGACCGCGCGCCGCATCGGCCACGACTCTCGCCGAGAGCCACAGGGGTAGCCCACGACCTCCCGGTCCCCAAGCACGGCGCACGGCCGAGGAGAGGGACTCGGCGTGCAGATACTCCATCACGAGGTAGAGGGCGTTCCCCTGCTCGCCGAAGTCGAGGACGGCGCAGACGTTGGGATGATGGATCCGAGCCACGACGCGCGCCTCGTCGAGGAGCATGTTGGCGAAGCGGCGCTCTTCCGCCAGGTGCGGGTGGATGACCTTGATGGCGACCCAGCGCTCGAATCCGTGGGTTCCTTCGAGCTGCGCGAGGTAGACGGTTGCCATGCCCCCGTGGGCAACCCGATAGCGCAGGCGGTAGCGGCCGAGCTTGGAGCCGACGTCCAGATTGGCGCGAACGGAATCCTTCACCACCCCTCCACCGTGACTGGGGCGAACTGGGCCTGGTCGTCTCCCCCGGCCAATACCGCAACGATCACCACCGTCGCGACGATGGCCGCTGCCCCCGCCCCAACGGCGATCCAGGGCCACGGAAGCTCCGAGCTCTCGTCCGGCTCCTCGGGTGCCAAGATCGAAACAGGTGCTGGCTCGATCCCCAGCCTGCGGCGCGCATCGAGGATCGTCGCACCACCGGCGGTGATCGCGGAAGCCCGGCAGTCCACCCAGGTAGCACCCTCGGGGGGGGTCAGATCGACGCGGACCGAGGGGACGGGACCGCGCTGCTCGGCCTGTGCAGCCTCCGCCTCACATCGCAGCTCGACCTCGGCGGCGAGCCCCTCGGGGGCGGGCTCGAGGCGGGCCACCACGTGCACGACCGAGTCGCTCGCGGGCGGCTCCCGTTCGATGACGACAGCCGCGGGTCGACCCGCCCCGCGCTCGCGCGCTGCGCCGAAGAGACCATCCACCTCGGGCGGGGCCCCCTCCGGGGCCGACACACCTGGGTCGAGCGCCACGGCGGCGGCGGCGTGGATGGCCGCCTGCGCCTCGTCCTGGAGCATGAAATGGAGGGCAGCGAGGTAGCGATGGGCCTCGAGGGCGGCCTCGGGCGTGAGATCCGCCAAGGCGAGGACCCGCTCGAAGGTCACGGTCGACCGCTCGAAGTCGGCCGCCATGTACTGCCGACGCCCCTGCGCCGCGGTTTGGGCGCGCACGGGAGAGGCCATGCCCACGCCGACGACCACCATGGCGAAGGCGAGCCAGCAGGGGGAGATCCGCCACACGATGCGGATCATAGCGCAGGGGCCCCCGTCGAACAAAAGCCCTGACCCCGGAGATCGGGTGAAGACCACCTGGGGCTGTCCTTGGTTGCCGGGCTGGGCTATCATTGCTCGTGATGTTCCGCCTCCGAATCGGCCTCTGGCTGTGTGCTGGGCTGACAGTCGTCGCAGTGGGATGTGGCGGGGACGACGCCCCCGCGGACGGGGGCGGACGCGACGGCGGAGGGAGCGACGCCCGGGTACGGGACGGTGCGCCGACCGACGGCCCGCGCACCGTCGACGGCAGCGGGATTCCCTGTGGCTCCACCGTGTGCGTCGGATTCACGTACTGCGACGTGGACACCTGCAGGCCCTACGAGGGTTGCGTCGCGACCAGCACGTGTGGACCTGGGGAGATTTGCCAGCATCGGTTCTGCATCCCGGAAGACGCCGACCCCGACGGTGACGGGTACCCCGTCCGGACAGACTGTGATGAGACCAATCCGGACATCAACCCCGGGGCGCCCGAAGTGTGCAACAGCATCGACGACGACTGCGACAGGATGGCCGACGAGGGTGACCCGGGTGAGCTCTGCGTCATGGATCCGTCCCACGGGGTCTGCATGGCGGGGGTCTGCGGATGCCCGCCCGGCACGTACGACATGGACCACATGCCCGCGAACGGCTGCGAGTGCACCGAGGAACCGTCCGCGGCGGAGGGCACTGCGTGTGGGGAGGCGATCGACCTCGGGGACCTGCCGGAGAGCGGGAGCACCACGACGGTGACGGGCAACGTGCTCCCGGACGACCGCGAGGTCTGGTACCGATTCCAAGGGGTCGATACCCCGGACACGGGGTGTGACGCCTACCATGTGCGGGTTCAATTGCTCGAGAACCCCGGCGACGCCTTCGGGTTCCAGGTTTACCGCAACGCGTGCGATGCGCTCGAGTGCGCGGGCGGGGCCGATGCGCTCACGGACTACAGCTGGGCTACCGATTTCACCGATGGCGCCGGCAACGGACAGTGCCCCTGTCTGCCGCCGCCGGGCATGTCGGGCTTGGCCACCTGCGAGGACGATACGGCCGTCTACTACATCCGCGTCTTCAGGCGCCCCGGCGTCGATGTGGCCTGCGACAGCTACGCGCTCGAAGTGAGCAACGGCGTGTACAGCAGCTGAGCCGCCGGCACATGGACCATTGACGTCGAGGCCGAGTGGGCGCAAAAGGCTGGTCCCATGAGCATGACACGCATTGGCCACTCGTTGATGACACTCGGAATCGTGGCCCTGGTGGCCTGTGGCGGAGGCACCCAGCCCCCGGTCACGGAGCCGCCCCCGCCGCCCGTGGAGCCCGAGCCCCCGGTTGTGACGACGACTGCCGAACCGCCGGAGCAGCCGCCGGAGCAGCCCCCCGCTCAGCCAGCCGAGCCCGTTCGACTGACGCTCGCGACCTGGAGCATCACCGGCCTCGGTGCCCGCGATGGTCAGGGCGAGGTCCCGCGCGCCGCCGAGGACTACGAACGACTGCGGCAGTACGCGGACCGCCTCGCCGTGGACGTCATCGCGCTCCAGGAGATCGACGGCGTGGAGGCCGCTCGGCGGATCTTCCCGCCGGATACATACAATGTCGCCTGCTCGGCAAGCGGAGGCACGATGCGCGTGTGCTTTGCCTACAAGAAGGCGCTCACCGCGACGACGGAAGAGGTCCCCTCGATAGCCGGGGGCGACGGCGGTCGGCCAGGCTTCGTCCTGAACCTGCAGGTCGCGGGCCGGACCTTGCGGATCCTCGACGTGCACCTCGCGACCGGCTGCGCTGCTGGCAACTGGTCCCGCAACCAGGATCCCTGCAACTCGCTCCGTGCCCAGGTGTCTGCGCTCGAGGAGTGGATCGACGCACGCGCATCGGCGGGCGAGGCGTTCATCGTGGCGGGCGACTTCAGCCGGCGGCTCGACGCTCAAGACGCGCTGTGGCGGGCGATCGATGATGGCGATCCCGAAGGCGCGGATCTGACCCGCGTCAACGAAGGTCTGCAGTCACAATGTTGGCGTGGCCGCAGGCCCACCTTCACGAGCGCGGTCGTGCTAGGCGCGGACGCGGCGCCCTGGATGGTGGCGGACACCTTCGAAGAGATGGACTTCGACCGCCAGGATGCCCGCGTGGAGGCCGCTCTGAGCGACCAGTGCCCGCAGGTCGTGGACATCCTCGTGCCCGCCCCGGAGTGAGCGCCGACTATTTGAAGATGCTCAGCTTCAGGTGGGCGAGCTGCGACTGCACCAAGCGGCCCGCGACCTTCACGGCGCCCTCACCGCGGCGCGGACCAAGACTGCCAGTCTCGTAGGCCGCCCGGGTCTTGCCTCGCTGCAGCTTGCCGCTCGAGGTCTTCAGGATTGTGCCCACCTCCGCGACGACCACTTCGTCCACCATCAGCCCGAGGAGGTCGTAGATCTTCTTCTTGACCGCGGCGGCAAGCGGAGCGCTGTTGTGTGCGTCCCGCGTCTCGGCCACCACCACGACAGCTTCGCGGTCGAGACCCTCCTGGCGCGTCGGAAAGGCGAGGACGTTGCCCGGCCGGATCCCCTCCACCTCTGCGGCCGCCCACTCGAGGTCCTGCGGGTAGTAGTTCTTCCCGTTGATGATGATGACGTCCTTGGCGCGGCCGCAGATGAAGACCTGCCCATCGACGAGGTAGCCGAGGTCCCCGGTACGCAGCCACCCGTCCGTGCTCCGACTCGCCTCCGTGGCCGCACCGTCCTCGAAGTACCCCGCTGTGACGCTGGGTCCATCGAGCTCGATCTCGCCGACCTGTCGGTCCGCGAGTGACACGCGCGTCTCGTTGTCGACGATCCGAATGCGGTGACCGGGGAAGGCTCGGCCACAGCCGACGATCTCCAGGACCTCCACATCGTCCTGTTGCTCACCCACGGGAACCGCGTTCCCGTCGCCCCACAGGTCCTCGGCGAGCACGCGGTCGGTCGGGATCCCCCGAGCGAAGGAGATGGCGAGGGTGTGCTCGGCCATTCCATAGCTCGGCACGAGGGCCTCCTCGCGGAAGCCGTAGTCCCCGAAGCGTCGGACGAATGCGCGGAGCGTCTCGGCTTGGATGGGCTCCGCGCCGCAGCCTGCGATGCGCACCTTCGAGAGATCGATGCCCGCGATCTCCTCGTTGCGCACGCGTTTGGTCGCGATCGCGTACGCGAAATTGGGGCCGTAGGTGATGGTCCCGCGGTGCTGCGACAGATAGGTCAGCCAGGTCGCGGGCTTCTTGAGGAACATGAGCGGAGAGAGGAAGGTGATCGGCACGCGATGATGGATCGGGGCGAGCACGAATCCGATGAGCCCCATGTCGTGGAACAGCGGCAACCAGCTCAGCCCGCGATCCTCGTCGTCGGTCTCGAGCCCGTGGGTCATGATCGCGTGGCAGTTGTGGGCGAGATTGCCGTGCGTGATGACGACGCCCTTGGGTCTCGCCGTTGAGCCCGACGTGAACTGGAGGAAGCAGGGATCTTCGAGGTCGAGACCTGGATCGCGGAACAGGCTGGCATCGCCCTCGAGATCCGCCACCGTGAGCATGCCCTTCACAGTCGGCACGGCTTCGCGCACCTTGCCGATCACGGCGCGGATCTGTCCGGTCGTGATCACGTGCGAGGACTTCGAAGCGCCGACGATGTGTTGTGCGTGGTCGAGGTAGCCCCCGAGCTGCCCGAGGCCCATGGGCGGGTACAGCGGGACCGGCACGCCGCCGCCCTGCTGGACGCCGAGGAATGCCGGGATGAAGTCGACCGCCGAGGGCAGGATGAGGGCCACGCGGTCGCCCTTCGACATGCCGCGTTCGACCATGGCCACGGCCACTTCGCGGGCCCTCTTGGCGAGCCTCGCGAAGGACCACTCGTCTTCGATGCCGTCGTCTGCCACGAAGGTGAAGCCTGCGCCGGCGCGCTCCGCCGCACGATCGAGCCCCTCGGGCACGGTTCTGAGCTCAACCAAGTCCGACCTCCATGCAGGTTGGGGCCCGGTCCTTACCCGCAGATCGGACGACTTTCAAGTCCGCTACACCGGCGCGATGGGCCGCATCAGAGAGAAGCCGTGGGCGCGGACCTGATTGATGTGCATGCCGCGACAGGTGGCGTCGTGGACGCACTGGCGGCACCGGAGGGACTTGGTGTGAAAGCCTTCGGCGATGTACCGCGCCGTGAAACGGAAGATCTCGATGCGACCTGTGGGCTCCAGCATGGCCGCGTCGAGAACCCGGCGCTCCGGCACGGGCGCGCGTCCGAGGACACAGGGCGGCACGCCGTGAACCGGCACAGCCGGGTCGAGGCGCCCGAAGAAGCTCCCTACGTCCACGTCGTTGTCGACGGCCTCCGTGACGCGCTCGTAGGTCGGCCAGAGGATCATGAGCCGCGAGGGCGCCGGACGTTGCGCGAGGATCCACGTCTCGTTGCGGCGCGTGAGCCAGAGCACCACCTCGAAATCGGCCGCGAGGCGGAGGAGTTGCTCTGCCTGCGCCGCATCGCGCACGACCACGGAAGCCAGCCGTTTCCCGTCGATCACGCCACTCGGTGACAGCGCCGCGTCGAGGCCCTCGACGCTCTCGAGCTCGAGCTCGAGCTCCTTCGCCCAGTCGTGCTCCCGGCAAGCGCGGAGGGCGGTAGCGAGATCGGGGGCCACCACGCGCAAGGTACGCGCGCCTGCGCTGCGCGCGCGCTGCTCGGGGGAGCGTGCCAGCAACGGCTCGGCCACGGGCAGGCGGAGCTTGCCGTCTCCGTTGTCCTTCGCCCGCCGTTCGCTCGCCGGGTCTCCGCCGAAGACCGGCTCGCCTCGAGCTTCGGCGCCGGTGTCCACGCGCAGCACGTCGAAGCTCGACTCGCGCGCCGTCCGTACGACGCCCTCGAGCGTGTCGCACATGTGCTCGAGGTAGCAGTAGCGGCAGCGGGCGGGCTCGCGGCAATCGAGGGGCGTCCCGTAGACGAGCTGCCGCTCGAACTCGGGCCGTCTCCCCCTCACCTCGTCGATCAGCTTGTGAGGATCCTGGATGAGCTGCTCGTAGCCCTCGCAGTGGGGCGGCGGAAAGCGGTTGAGCCAGAGGTGCATATCCGGGCGCTCGGACCAGGCGAAGGCCGTTCGCAGATGCTGCGCGGCCTCCTCGAGATCGTAGAACAGCGTGTCCCGCCCTTCCCTGAAGGCGCGCCCGAAGGGGACGATCTGAAGCAAGTCGAGCTCCCTCACGCCCATGGCGACGACCATCTCGATGATGTCGGGCAGGACACGCACGTTGCCCCTGCTCACGCACACGTCGACGTTGACGATCGGCCGGCCGTCCGCAAGGACGTTTCGCAGCCCCGCCATGGTCTGCTCGAAGGCACCCTGGACGCCGACGAGGGCGTCGTGCACGCGCGCGTCGGGTCCGTGAATCGAAAAGGTCACCTCGTCGAGCCCTGCATCGAGGCACTGCCCGAGGAATCCCGCGTAGGCGAACATGCGGCCGTTGGTGATGGTCTGGACCTTCCCGTAGCCCGCGAGCCGTCCGAGCTTGAGAAATGAGAGGAAGCGCGGGTGAATGGTCGGCTCGCCGCCCGACAGGATCAGGCGCGTGGCGCCCGCGCGTCTCCCGTCGAGGATCTGGCGCTTGATGGCCTCCGGATCACGCATCTCGCCGTCGTGGCTGTCCGAGTCGAGGCAGAAGATGCACCGGTCGTTACAGGCATAGGTGAGCCTCACCCAATTGCGGGCGTCGTGAGCGGCCTCCTCGCGGAGCGCGACGCGCACGGCCTCGGCAGGGCTCGATGGGCCGACCATCGGGGAAGTCTACCCGGAAGCGTGCGGGGCGCGAGTCGCACCCCTGACCAGGATCTGGTCGATCCTGCCAGGCTGTCGCGCAGGGCGAGGAAGGCCGTGTTTCCAGCCTCTTGCCGGACCGCCGCCGCGCCCACGGCGGCAGGGAGCGCGCGCAGATGCGTCGTGCAGTCCGCAAAATCGGGTCCCTGAGGGGAGAGAGGCCTGGTCCGGGGCTTGCTCTGTTGCCGTGGCGTGGCGCGGCTCTCCCCCTTCGCACTCCCACTCGTGGTGGCCTCCTCGATGGGGTGTGTGGGGGGAGCGGCCGAGTCCCCCAGTGCAGACGAGGCGCCCGCCTGGCGCGGAGACTCGCTCGCGGTCCGGTTGGTCGCGGACGCGGCGCGCACCGAGCGGGTGCCGCGCGACGTGCTGCTCGCCCTGGGATGGTCCGAGTCGCGGCTGCTGATGCGCTTCGGCGAGCTTCCCCCGGGTGCGCACGAAGGCGAGGACATCGTCGAAGCCCACGACGGAGACGGAGCGGTCTGCGGCTTCTTCGGTCTCGACGAAGGAACCGCGCGCAACGAGGCGGCCGCCGCGGTGGACGCGTCGCCAGACCAATTGTGCGAGACCTTCGAGCTCGAGGCGCGGGCTGCTGCCGCGCGGCTGCGACGACTGGCCGGCGGCGATGACGCCCCGGACCTCGACGACCGCGAAGCGTGGCTCGCCGCCCTCGACCTCTGGCATCCAACACTGGCAGAAGACGGGTTCCCCTACGGCGACTACGTGGGGCGGATCCTGGACCTGGGCTTCAGTGGGAGTGACGAGGTCGGCGAGAGCATCTACATGCCACCCGGAGACGATTTGCTCTCTCCCGAAGGCGACGTCGGAGCGGCGCGCGAGTACTCCCGACCCGACACGAGTCTCGCCACGTGGCGGGGCCCGGCGTGCGACTACACCCCCGCGTCCCGGGGGCGGGGCAGCGTGCGCTACGTCATCATCCACACCTGCGAGGGCGGTTTCGCGGGCTGTATGAGCACGCTCAAGAACTGCGGCGGCTCCCGGGTCTCTTCCCACTACGTCATCAGCTACACGGGGTACGCCGCCCAGCTCGTCGAGGAGAACGACATCGGCTGGCACGTGGGATGTCTCAACTCGAATTCGGTCGGCATCGAGCACGAGGGCTACGCTGGCTCCTCGACCCATCCCGACGCCCAGATGTGCCGCTCAGCGCGCATCGTGCGGGGCATCTGCGACCGCTTCGGCTTCCCCTGCGACAGGTCCCACATCATCGGGCACGTCGAAGCCAATCGCCTCTACTGCCACGGGACCCACTGGGACCCGGGCCCGCACTGGGACTGGGCCAAGTTCATGCGCTACGTGAACAGCGGGTGCGGTTGCACCCCGAGCCGCGAGGTGTGCGACGGCCGCGACAACGACTGCGACGGCCGCGTGGACGAGGGCGTGACCAACGCCTGCGGGCGTTGCGGAGCGGTGCCCACGGAGGTGTGCGACGGTCGCGACAACGACTGCGACGGGCGCACGGACGAGGGCGTGACGAACGCCTGCGGGCGCTGCGGCCCGCTCCCCGCCGAGACCTGCAACGGCGTGGACGACGACTGCGACGGCACCGTGGACGAGAACGTGTGCGACCGGGCGGAACCCGAGGGCGAGCCCCTCGAGCCGACGATGGACCTCGGCACGCACACCGTTCGGACGGTGACGTTTCGCAACACGGGCACCACCACTTGGAGGACGCCCGAGTACGGCGTCCAGGCCTCGGCGGACGGCGCCGAGGTGAGTCTGACCGGCGGCATCTCGGACGCGGTGGCTCCCGGAGCGACAGTGGCGGTGGAGGCGACGGTCACACCGACGCGCGAAGGGGCCGTAGAGGTGCGTGTGTCGATCACGCGCGGGGGCACGGGCTTCGCGACCGCCTGGACCGTACGCACCACAGCCGAGCGCCCGGCCTTCGCAGCGTCCTTCCTGGACGTGAGCGTGCCGATGGTGCTGGACGCCGCTTCCGTGGGCACGGGCTACGTCCGCGTACGCAACGAGGGCAGGCTGGCCTGGCCCGAAGGCACGATCGTGGCGCTGCGGGATGGAGGATCGATGCTGACGCTCGCTGATGCGCCCGTGGATGGGGTCGAGCCCCTCGGCGAGGCCCGGGTGCCGATCGTGGTCGGCGCCGGCGCGGTGGACGTGGAGAGCGTCGCGAGCGGCGCGCTGGTGATCCGCCATCCGGACGGAACGGACGCCGCGTGGCCCGAGGCGGGCCGGGCCATCTCGGTCGGCGTGCGGCCCCTGCCGGGAGCACGCCCGGCAGGGGTCGAGCCCGAGACGGCGGCCATCGCCGGCGGCTGCCAGGTCGCGGCGCCCGGTGCGCGCGCCGGCGGGCTCGCCGCGTTCGTGTTGGCGATGCTCGCGGCGCTGGTCGTGGCCCGACGTCGGCGAGCGATGTGGGCCCTGGTCGGCGCGGTCGTCGTGAGCGCCGCCGCCGGTTGCACCGGACAGGTGTCCGTGTGCGCCGACCGGGACGTGTGTGAGCCCGTGATCGAGCACGTCGTGCCCGAGTCGGGCTCGGCCCGAGGCGGCGAGAGTGTCGTGCTGTACGGGCCCGCCCTCGGCATGACGTCCCGCGTGTGGTTCGGCGACGAGCCGGCGCTCGTGCGCTCTCGCGGCGTCGACCGGGTCGAGGTCGTCACGCCGCGCGCCGTCGCGGGCGCGGTGGACATCGTCGTCGAGGTGACCTCGGGACCGGAAGCGACCGGCCCGGGTGCATTCGAGTACGAGCCCCTCACGCCCGCGCTGATTCCATTCGACGGGATGCCCGAGAGCCTGGCCGAGACACGCGACGTGGCGGTCGCGGACTTCGATGGCGACGGGGATCTGGACCTGGTGTTCGCGTTGCGCGAGGCCATGCCCCGCTACCTCGTGAACGGCGGGGACGGTG
>Ga0214473_10008217_pt1 | contig 12355 bp, 9 predicted proteins | sample RVTome_7_FD_203509 | JGI IMG/M metagenome (GOLD analysis project Ga0214473, IMG submission 203509) | Soil microbial communities from uranium-contaminated site in the Upper Colorado River Basin, Wyoming, United States - RVT98D197 | ecosystem: Environmental > Terrestrial > Soil > Contaminated >... | reverse complement strand
CCGGCGTGCTGCGCGCCTTCGGCGGCGATCTCCGCCGCGGTATGGGGCGGAGCCTGCAGAACCGCTTCGCCGCCTTCGGGGCGGGGCTCGTCATCACGCTGCTCCTGCAAAGCAGCACGGCGACGGCGCTGATCGCGGCGTCGTTCGCCTCGCACGGACTTGTCGGCACGACCGCTGCCATCGCCGTGATGCTCGGCGCGGATGTCGGCACCAGCCTCGTCGCTCAGGTCTTCTCCTTTCTGCCGCACGCGCTCTCGCCGCTGCTGATACTTGCCGGCGTCGTGGCCTTCATGGGCACGCGGGCGACGCGCTCGCGGGATCTCGGGCGCACCGTCGTCGGCCTCGGACTTATGCTGCTGGCGCTGCAACTCATCTCCGGCGTCGCGCAACCGATCCAGCAATCGCAGGTTCTGACGGACTTGATCCAGGCGCTGCAGGATACGCCGGTCGTGGCCGTGCTGGTCGCAGCCGTGCTCACTGTGCTCTGCACCTCGAGCCTGGCGGTCATCCTGCTGATCATCACGTTGGTCACCGGCGGCGTGGTGACCTTGCCGTTGGCGCTCGCCATGGTACTCGGCGCCAATCTCGGCGGCACGGTGATGCCGCTGCTCGGCACCGCGAGCTCGGCCCCGGAAGCGCGCCGGGTACCGCTCGCCAATCTCATCTTCCGCCTGGTCGGCGTGATCATCGCCTTGCCGCTTCTGCCGCAAATCGGACCTTATGTGGGGGTGGTCGAATCCGAGCCGTGGCGGCAGATCGCCAATTTCCACACCGCCTTCAATCTCGCGATCGCGATCGCGTTCCTGCCGCTCGTCGGTCCGGTCGCCAAGCTCTGCACCAGGCTTCTGCCGGAGGCGGAACGGGGCGTCGAGGCGGGCAAGCCGAAATACCTCGATCCGGCGGCCATTGATTCGCCGGCTGTCGCCGTTGCCAATGCCGCGCGCGAGACGCTACGCATGGGCGATGTCGTAGAGAAAATGCTGCGTCAGAGCCTCGAGGTCTTTCGCAACGATGACCGCAAGCTGCTGCGCGAGGTCGAGGAGATCGACGACGACGTCGACCGGCTGCACGAGGCGATCAAGCTCTACCTGACCGAGGTAAGCCGGGATACGCTAGACAAGGAGGATCAGCGCCGCTCGATCGACGTGATCACCTTCACGACCAATCTCGAGCATATCGGCGATATCATCGACAAGAATCTGATGGAGCTCGCGGCGAAGAAGATCAAGAACCGGCTGCGCTTTTCCAACGAGGGTTTTGCCGAGATCTGCAACATGCACCAGCGTGTTCAGAACAACCTGGAGCTCGCGCTCAACGTATTCGTCTCCGGGGATCCGAAGATGGCGCGGCGATTGCTCGAAGAGAAGGTCACCTTCCGCGAGCTGGAACGCAGCGCATCCGAAGGACATTTCGCGCGGCTGCGCTCGGGCAAGCTCGAGAGCATCGAGACCAGCAGCCTGCATCTCGACATCCTGCGCGATCTCAAGCGCATCAACTCGCACCTGACGTCGGTCGCCTACCCGATTCTCGATGCGGCCGGCGAGCTCCGCCAGAGTCGCCTCAAGGATACTGGCGCCGATTTCGGCGAACCGGCAAAAATATCCTGATACTTCAGTGAGATCGCACCCGATCCGTGGTGCCGCCGCGCGCGTCTGCTGGCGTCATTCGGGTTGATCGGCGGTCCGTCTGGCGACTATGGTAGCAAACGGTTGAACGGCGTGGGTTCTTGGGGGCTTTCCTGCGTCGTCATGCGGATCGTTTTTGCGGAAACTGGATCGAGCCGGCGACAGCCGGGCGCAGAGCGGTCCGATGAACCGTCGGATAGGCACGCTTCAGGAGGCATCAGTCATGATCACGTTTCCGCGTTCGCGCTTCCCGCGCCGCAGGTTTCTCGCCGGCGCAGGCATCGCGGCGATCGGCGTCAGCTTCGGCCGCAAGGCTTGGAGCGAAGAAGAGAAGAAACTCAACGTCTACAACTGGGACACCTATATCGGCGAGACGACGCTGCAGACTTTCACCGACAAGACGGGCATCGCCGTTCAGTACGACCTCTACGCCAACAACGAAGAGTTGTTCGCGAAGCTGAAGGCCGGCAACCCCGGCTATGACGTGATTTTCCCGAGCGACTACATGGTCGAGTCCATGATTTCGCTCGACATGCTGGAGGCGGTCGACCATTCGAAAATACCGAACCTGGTCAACGTCAATCCGGCGAAACAGTTCTCCGATCCCTCCTTCAACCCCGGCTTGAAATTCGGCGTGCCCTACATGTGGGGCACGGTCGGGATCGGCTACCGCAAGTCCAAGGTGCCGGAGCCGGATTCCTGGGGCCTGCTGCTCGACAGCGACAAATATGCCGGCCGCATCGCGCTGCTGGCCGACGCCCGCATGGTAATGGGGCTCGCGCTCAAGTATCTCGGCTACAGCATGAACTCGAAGAGCGAGGACGAGGTCAACAAGGCGCGCGACCTGCTGATCAAGCAGAAGCCGAACATCAAGGCGTTCGCGCCGGACAATGGCCAGGACCTGCTGCTCTCGGGCGAAGTCGACCTGGTCATGGAGTGGAACGGCGACATCATCTCGGTCATGTCCGAGGACGAAGACATCGCCTACATCGTGCCCAAGGAAGGCACCAACGTGTGGATGGACAACATCTGCATTCCGGTCGGCGCGCCGCATCCGGAGAATGCGCATGCCTTCCTCAATCATATCCTCGACAAGGAAGTGAACGCTGAGATCGCGCGCACGATCCACTATGCAACCGCCGACAAGGCTGCCCAGGCTCTGATTCCGGCGGAGGATCTGAGCAATCCGGCAATCTACCCGCCCGAAGAGGTCATCGCGGCGAGCGAATCGCTGACCGACGTCGGCGATTTCACGCCGGTCTACGACAAGGCCTGGACGGAAGTGCAGGCCGCCTGACGGCTGGGGCGAGCGGCAACGGTCGAGGGACGGAACGGGATCATGGAAGATTGGCGCAAGAACAAGCGAGTCTTCGGGATCCTGTTCCTCCCTCCAACATTCTGGCTTGTTTTCTTCTTCACGTTTCCGCTGGCTATCATCTGGGTCTACAGCTTCGGCCACCGCGGGCCGCTCGGCCAAATGGAGGTCACCCTCTCGTTCGAGGGTTACGTCCAGGCGATGGATTGGACGATCCTCTACATCATCGTCAAGTCGATCTGGATCGCCGCGATAGCGACCGCCATCTGCCTGCTGCTCGGATTCCCGCTTGCCATGGGCATCGCTTTCGCGCCGGCTCGCTACAAAAATGTGCTGCTGCTGCTCGTCATCCTGCCGTTTTGGACCAACCTGCTGATCCGTACCTATGCCTGGATCGCCGTGCTGCGCACGAACGGTTACGTCAACGGATTTCTCGGATGGGTCTATGGGCTGCTCGACGGGTTTTTCGGTTTCCTCGGCGCCCCCGATGCGCTCGGCGGGTTCGAGCCGCTCCAGCTTCTCTACAATCGGCGGGCCGTCATCGTCGGCATCGTCTACGTGAATCTGCCGTTTCTCGTGCTGCCGCTCTATGCGACGCTCGAGAAGCTCGACAAGTCGTTCCTGGAAGCGAGCCTCGATCTCGGCGCCGGGCAGTGGCGCACGCTGTTCTCCGTCACGGTGCCGCTCGCCTGGCCCGGGATCGTCACGGGTCTGCTGCTGACCTTCATCCTCGCGCTCGGATCGTACCTCACGCCGGACCTGCTCGGCGGGCCCGACAGCATCATGATCGCGAATCTGATTCAGCAGCAGTTCGGTCCGGCGCGGAACTGGCCGCTCGGGTCGGCGCTCTCCTTCATCCTCATGTATGTCACCTTCCTCTGCCTGTGGCTCAAGGCCATGGCCGCGCAGCGCGAAGGCGGGGTTTCCTACTGACATGACGACCGCCACCCTTCGGGCGCCCGCCACGCCGCGCCGGCGCTCGCGGTCGACGATCGCCCCGCTCGAGTTCACCCGCAAGCGCTGGCTGCAGGCGATCATCGCCTTCAATTTCGTGTTTCTCTATTTCCCGATCGTCGCGCTCATCGCATTCAGCTTCAACGACAGCAAACGCAACATCACCTGGCAGGGCTTCACCTTCAAATACTACGACAAAGCCTTTCACAATCCGGCGCTCCATGACGCCGCGCTCAATACGCTCATCATCGCCGTGGTCTCCACGGTCGTTTCGACGATCCTCGGCGCGATGATCGGGCTGGCGCTGCAACGCTTCAAGTTTCCGATGAAGGGTCTGTATGACGGGCTGATCTATCTTCCCATCGTGATACCCGAGATTTGCCTCGCCATCGCGATGCTCGCCTTCTTCAACGCCATTCACATGGATCTCGGATTGGCGAGCGTCATAATCAGCCACATCGCCTTCAGTTTCCCCTTCGTCGCCGTCATCGTCCGCTCGCGCATGTCGGGCTTCGACATGTCGCTCGAGGAAGCCTCGCGCGATCTCGGCGCCAACGACTGGCAGACGTTCTGGAATGTGACGTTCCCCTACATGGTTCCGGGCGTGGTCGCTGGCTCCTTGCTCGCCATGACGCTTTCGCTTGACGATTTCGTCATCACCTTCTTCACCTCGGGACCAGGCTCGACGACATTCCCGGTCAAGATCTATTCCATGGTCCGCTTCAGCGTGACGCCGGAAGTGAACGCAGCATCGTCGGTTCTCATCGCGTTGACCCTCACGCTCACGATCGGCGCCATGCTCATCCAATCCCGGTCCACGAAGAAAATGAACGCCAATGGTTGAACGGAAATCCATCATTTCGGTTCGCAATGTCGTGAAGGAATTCGGCGGCTCCGTCAGGGCCGTGGACGACGTCTCGCTCGACGTCGGCGAGGGCGAATTCTTCGCGCTGCTGGGGCCCTCGGGCTGCGGCAAGACCACGCTCTTGCGCATGCTCGCCGGCTTCGAAATCCCGACCTCCGGCGAAATCACCATCGATGGGCACTTGATGGAAGGCGTCAATCCCAATAAGCGCCCGGTCAACATGGTGTTCCAGTCCTATGCGGTGTTTCCGCATATGACGGTCGAGCGCAACGTCGGATACGGGCTTCGGGTCGTGGGCGTGCCGGTAGCCGAGATCAAGACGCGCGTCACCGAGGCGCTGGCGCTCGTCAAGCTCGATCAGTTCGGCAAGCGGATGCCGAGCCAGCTGTCGGGCGGCCAGCGCCAGCGGGTGGCGCTGGCCCGCGCGCTCGTGAAGCGGCCCAAGGTCCTGCTGCTCGACGAGCCGTTGTCGGCGCTCGACGCCAAGCTACGCGAAGCGATGCAGCTCGAGCTCGTCCGCCTGCAGAAGACCGTCGGCATCACCTTCGTCATCGTCACGCACGACCAAAACGAGGCGCTCTCCATGGCCGACCGGATCGCGGTGATGGAGCGCGGTGGCGTCCGTCAGGTGGCGCCCCCCTCGGAGCTCTACGAGTTCCCGAATTGCCGGTTCGTCGCCGATTTCATCGGCAAGATGAACCTGTTCGAGGGCAAGGTCTCGGGCGTACGGGCCGGCAACCTGGAGATCGACGTGCGCGGCCTCAATCGGATCGCCGTTCCGTTCGCCGGTGCCGCGAGCGGCGACATCGCCATCGCCATTCGCCCCGAGAAGATCCAGCTCGACGCGAAGACGCCTGAGCCCGACCGAATCAAACTGCGCGGACGGGTCACCGAGCTCGCCTATTTCGGCGACGAGAGCCATGTCTATCTCGAGAACGAGACCGGGGTATCGGTCAGCGCCAACCTCAAGAACGCCGTCCGAACCACGACATCCTCGATCAGCATCGGCGACGAGCTCTGGATGTCCTGGAGTCCGTCCGACACGCTGGTCCTGTCGGAGTAGCCTCCCCAGGTCCGATCAGACCCGGCCGAGCCGCGGCCGACCGAAGGCCGTGGCGGCGATCTGCGATTCGATGAAGAGCGTCAGGCCGCCGGTTCCTTCGACGGTCTTGTCCGCGCGGGTGATCGATAGTTCGGGCGCGTCGGCGCCGGCCGACGCCGCTTCGGCAAGCGCCAGCTCGCCGGCCGCCTCGCTGGCGTGACGAGCCGCCGCTTCCAGATCGTCGAAATCGCGGTTCCCGATCGGTAAATGCACCCGGAAACGGCCCTCGGCGGGTTGCGTGACGAGCGCTTCGATCCGCTTCAGGACGCTGCCTGCGACCGCGCCGACCGCGTTGCAGACTGCCGCATGCGGCGGAATGACCAACGTGGTGCCGAGCCGCCCGGCGATCGCGGGATAGTAGCTTCCGACCGGCGCGCCGATCGCCACCAGCGGCAGCCTGAGCGGCAGCTCGAGCGCGAGAATGCCGGATTTCGCGGCTTCGCCGTGCGACATTCGAGCGGCGACCAGCCGCCCGAGCGCGCCGATCTCGGCGGGAGCGATGGCGGTTTCTTCCTGGATCGCGGTTTCGAGGATGATTTCGACCGATTGACGGACGGCCTGCTCGACGACGCGCCGGCAGAATCCTTCCACCTCATCGATCGATTCGATGCCGAGCGCGTCGAGCCGGCGCAGCCAAATGCGGGCGCCAAACACGGCCGCTGCCGTCGACCAATCGGCCTGGAGCCCGAGCCCATGCGCAGCGTCGCTCGGCGTGAAGGCGGCGACGGCTACGAGCCCGCGGGCCACGAGGCGATTGAGCGCGCGCTGGCTCGCCGGCCCGTCGATCAAGCTCGACAGCGCGGCCGGCCCCGTCTCGAGCGCGTTCCAGAGCTTCGCTTGCGCCGGATTGAGGCCGGATTCCTTAGTTTCGAGCCGACGCAGGCGGACCGCGAACTGTCCGTCGTAGCCGATGCGCTGCGCATCCTGGGCCTGATCCTCGAGCACCGGCAGGACGCCCGGATATTGGCTCGCCAGCAGCGACAGCGGGACGGCACGACGCGGACCGAGCTGGAGGCGACCGCCTTCCGCCAAGTGCAGCTCGCTGTCGCCGCCGAGGCCATAGCTGTGCACGGCGACCGCTTCGACCATCGTCCGCCAACCGCCGATCACGGCGCCCTCGCGGTTGAGCACCGGCCGGCCGGCCTGCAGCATGGCGATGTCGGTGGTCGTGCCGCCCATGTCCGAGACCACGACATTGCCGACTTTCGCGAGATAGTGGGCGCCGACGACGCTCGCCGCCGGTCCGGAAAGGATCGTTTCGACCGGCCGGCTCAGTGCGGTCTCCGCGGCAACCAGCGAGCCGTCGCCTTTGACCACCATGAGCGGCGCCGAAATCCGCCGGCGATCGAGAATGCTCCGCACCGCCTCGATCAACTGCTGGAGCTGGGGGATCAGGCGCGCATTGAGCGCGACCGTCAACGCACGTCGCGGCGCGTCCAGCTTGGACGTGAGCTCGTGGCCGCAGGTGACCGGCAGACCGGTGAGCTTGCGCGCCAATGCCTTGACGGCATTCTCATGCGCCGGATTGCGCACCGAGAAATAGCCGGAGACGGCGAACGCCGCGACCTTGGGCGCGTGGGCGAGAATCGCCGCTTCCGCAGCCGCGATATCGAGCGCCGCCTGCTCGTCGCCGAGCGGATTGTGGCCGCCCGCGATGAAGGCGACAGGATCCGAGCCCAGCGCCTGCCGTAGGCCGGCGCGCTCGAGTTGTGCCCGGTCATATCCGACCAGCAAGAGGCAAATCGGACTGCCCTGACCTTCGACGATCGCGTTGGTCGCCAGCGTCGTCGACAGCGAGACCAAGGCGATTGGCACGGCTGACTTGTCGAGCACTGCCGCGATCGCATTGCCGAGCCCGATGGATAGGTCGTGCTTCGTCGTCAACGCCTTCGCGGCGGCGACCACCCCCCGCATCGGATCGAAGAGCACGGCGTCCGTATAAGTTCCGCCGGTATCGAGCCCGAGATGTATCGTCAAGGCAGAGTAACGCCCAGACGGCGCACAGGACGGCCACGGAGCCGAAGCGCGTGGGCCCGGAGCCGCCGCGCATGCCGCATCTGGCACTTGGTCATCATGGTTGCGGGAAAGGCAGCGGATCGCCCCATTCGAGTTCGGGCGCCCAGGCCGCGATTTCCGCATCGGCGGTTTGGCGCTGCTCGACGCCGAGCTCGCGCGCTGCGTCCCCCATGCCCTCGGCGGCAAGCCCAAGCGCCTCGCCCGGCTGCAGCCGATCCTTGGCAAGTCCGAACCAGACATAGGCCGCTCGGCGATCCTGCGCGACGCCTTCGCCCTGCAGCAGCATGATGCCGATACCAAGCTGGCCGAAACCGTTGCCCTGGCTTGCCGCGCGGCGCAGCCAGCGCACGGCCTTGTCGAGGTCGCGCCCGACAATCTCGCCGGCATAGTAGATCTGACCCAACGCAACCTGTGCGTCGGCGAGGCCGAGTCCGGCGGATTTCTCGTACCAGCCGAGTGCGGTGTCGACGTCCGCGGGTCTGTCGAGGCCGGATTCGTAATACACGCCCAGCGCATACATGGCACGGCGGTCGCCGGCCTTGGCAGCCGCGTCGAGATTGGCGTAGGCCCGATCGTAATCGGCCGGGACCCCTTCGCCGATCAACAGCATGGTGCCGAGAACCGACTGCGCATCGACGTCGCCCTGCGCAGCCGCCTTCTCGAACCAGCGCACGGCGTTTGCGGAGTCCTGAACGACGCCTTTTCCGGTCCGATAGCAGAGCCCGAGCAGGAACTGCGCCCGGGCGTCGCCGTCCTGGGCAAGCGGCCGCCATTCCACGACCGCGGCTTCGTAGTTGCCCTCATGCGCCGCACGCAAGCCCGCGTCGACATCCGCCCGGGCGCCCTGAACGCCGAACAGCAGGGCGATCGCGAGCCCGAGCAACATCGACCGAGTTCGCAGCATGGTCGGCCCCTCTACCGGTTACCGCCCCGAAGACGCGCCTTTATATCGTCCCGGGCGAGACTGCGCCATGGCCGGGGAAACTTGCCGAATATCGCATCGCCCCGGTCTCGACTATGCTTCTCCAGAGCGGGAACAGGTGATGTCCTGGTGCACCACCCCGCCTCAGATCGCGGACGATGACCGAAGCACGATTGCCAACCGAATTCTGGCTCATGGCCCAGATCCGCAAGGGCCACGCCGATGGGATCCCCGGCTATGTGATCCGCCGCGGCGAGCGCATGGGCGGCACGGTTCTGATCAAGCTCAATCTCCTGGGATCGGGTTATCGCGTTCTCAGCCAAGTCCGCGCCGCCGACGGTCGCCTGGGCTGGATGAGCGCGCTCGGAAAAGAGCCACGCAGCGAAGTGGAGGTCGAGGCCTATATCGCCAAGGCAATCGCGCGCGATCCGGACCTCTGGATCGTCGAGATCGAGAACCGCGAGGGACGGCATCCCTTCGATGGTCCGGAGCTCTAAGCAAGCCGCGGTCCGACGATGCGCGGCCGGAGAGCGCGGATCCTATCGCCGGCGGAGGATGCGTTCGATCGTATCGACGGCGACCTCGATGCCGCGATAGAGATCGGCGGTTTGGCCGTAGCGCACGCCGTTCTGTGACCAGTCGGCGAGACGCTGGCGATCGAGCATGCCGGCAAGCCCGCGCGTCATCGCAGCGAGATCGAACGGCTCTTGCACCACGACGCCCGCTCCGGCTCGCGCCACATGCTCGCTGTAGCCGCAGTTTGCGGTACTCAGCACCGGCAAGCCGGCGACGATCGCCTCCAAGATGGCGGTGCCGGTGCATTCGTCGCGCGCCGGGTGCGCCAGCAGATCGGCGCCGAGAAGCAGCCTCGGCACGTCGTCGCGCGCGCCGAGAAACCGCACTTGTCTGCCGATGCCGAGGCGCCGGGCAAGCCGCCCCATCGCGCCGGTCTTGCCGCGGCCAACCACGAGCAGGCGCAGCCGCTGTCTTACCGCGCCGGGGACAGCGGCAACCGCCTGCAACGTCCGATCGAGGCCCTTGGTGCGAAATCCCGAGCCCAGCGCGAGAAGCGCGTAGTCTTCGTCCGACAGGGCGAGTTCCGCGCGGACAGCCGCACGGATCGCCGCGGCACCCGACGCCCGGACCCGGTCTCGCATGATCGCCGGCGGCATGAGATGGGCGCGCGCCGTATCGAAATCATAGTGCCGCCGGTAGGATTCGAGCTGGTTCGACGATAGAAGCAACAACTCGGTTCTCGATTTGCGCCCGAAAACCGCTTCCTCGAGCCGACAATAGGTCCGATAGCGCGGCATCACACGATAGAGCGCCGACCGGGCTTCGGTCGCCCTGGCCTTGAAGCAATTCTCTGCCGAATAGCAGATATCCAAGCCCGGCATGCGATTGAATCCGACTATGGCGTCGACCCGGAGCGATCGCGCGAGCCCAAGGGCAGCCCGAGCGAATGCTGCATCGGCACCGTGATTGGTGCCGCCGCGCCGGCCGAGGACGCGTAGGTCGAGGCCGGGCGGCTGCGGTCCTTGCCAGGTTCCGCAGATCAGCGTCACAGCGTGGCCCCGACGCGCCAAAGCCTCGGCAACGCGCAGACAATCACGCTGCAGCCCGCCATGCGGGAAGTAACGGAACAACGCGAGTGCGAGTTTCACGGGGTTCGGGAATCTTGGCCTGATCGCGAGTGAACCGCTGGATCATGGAGTCGCGATCGACGCGGGTCAACCGAACCCGGTGACTGTCGTGAACCGCGACAAGGCGCGGACTTTCACTGCGTGCCAGGCTGAACGATCACCCGCGCGGCAACAGGATTTTCGGGAAGAGGCGGCGTGATTTCGCGGGAAAAGATGGTGCCCAGGGCCGGAATCGAACCAGCGACACGCGGATTTTCAGTCCGCTGCTCTACCATCTGAGCTACCTGGGCACGGGTCCGGCGATCGCCGGACCGGGGCGCTTATAGTGAAATCCGGAGTGTCTGTCCAGCCTCGGCCCCTCTACGCCTGGAGCAAATCAATCCTCCGGTTCTCCCTCGGACGTCTCGACCGGATCGTGGCTTGGCACACGGTAACCTTCCTTCAACCAGCGCCCGAGGTCGATGTCGGCGCAGCGCCGCGAACAGAAGGGCCGATGCGCATCGCTGCGGGGATTGCCGCAAATCGGACAGCGCCACGGCGACGGCGCTGCCTGTTCAGACGAGCGAGTCGGCGGGACCTTTCGGTCCGCCCCCGATCGCTTCGCCAGTTCGCGGGCCCGTCGGGCCGCCAGACTTTCGATTTTCGCCGTCACTCTCGCGCTCGCTAAGACGGGGGAAGCCCTTTCTCCCCTCGACCGATCATGGCTCGGTCCGAAGCTGCTCCGCAAGTGTCGCGCCGGCGCTCTGGCGCATCATTTCGACAAGGCCGAATCGCGACATCTCGAGGATTTGACAAGGCTGCGGGTCGGCGCAGCAGACCTGTCGGAGGTCCTCAACGACGTCGCGCCGATCGGTCGGGCGCCGGAGACCGATGAAGTCGATCACGATCAGCCCGCCGATGTTTCGCAACCGGAGCTGCCGGGCGATTTCCGCGGCGGCGGCCCGGTTGAGCGCAAAACGCGCGCGCTCCGGATCCTTCCCGCCCCCGCCGCGCCCGGCGGCATCGCCGGCATTGACGTCGACCGCGGTCAGCGTCTGGCCGGGCTCGAATAACAGAGACCCGCCGCCGAAAATAGGCACCTCGGCGCCGAGTGCGGTCTCGACGGATTCGTCGAGCTCTTCCACCGACGGCGCCCATTGATTTGTCGGCGCGACGCGGATCGGAAAATCGGCGAATTGCCGTTCCACAATCCGCGCCGCCACAAGTTGTGCCGTCCGTCGATCGGGGCAGTGGATCGTCGTCTCCCCAGGTTGCGGCGCATCGCGCAGGAGCAGATCGAGCGGGTCGTCCGCGGGCCGAATCGATTGCGGCGGCTTTCCCGCCGCAGCGAGCTCGGAGATCGCCTGCCACTGTCGGAGCAGCCGATCGAGTTCCACGGTAAGCTCCGATGCCGATGCCAATTCGGCGGCAGGGCGCAAGACAAGCCCATGCTCGGGCGGCAGACGCGGGGCGAGCGCTTTGCGCGCCGCTTCGGTCTGCGTCGAGGGGCGCAATTGCGGATAGGTTTCGATGCCGGGCCGATGGACTCGCAGCTGGAGATAGCGGCTTGCGAGCACGATGGCTCGCGTCAAGCGTGCGGATTTTTCGCCCCGTCGATCGCGCAGCACCTGCACGAGGAGGCTCTCGCCTTCGGACAGACGCTGGCCGCCCGCCAGCGGCAACATGCCGGTTTCCGCCCCGTCGAACAGTACGAAGGCCGCCCCCATAGGCCGATCCATCCGTGTGACGCGCCCGAGATGGATCGCTCCGGCCCGGTCGACGCGCCGCGGGTTTGTCACGCCATACGAGACCAGCCGCCCATCTTCGCACCCGGCGATATGCCGCCGATCGCCGCGCGAGAAGATGAAGATCTGCCATGCCATGGCACTACCAGCGATACCCGGCACCGCTCAACAATGCCGAGACCTCGAAGA
>Ga0214473_10008216_pt1 | contig 12355 bp, 11 predicted proteins | sample RVTome_7_FD_203509 | JGI IMG/M metagenome (GOLD analysis project Ga0214473, IMG submission 203509) | Soil microbial communities from uranium-contaminated site in the Upper Colorado River Basin, Wyoming, United States - RVT98D197 | ecosystem: Environmental > Terrestrial > Soil > Contaminated >... | reverse complement strand
GGAACGTCGTCCGCGCCCGTGGGCCGAGGTAGGTCCGGAACAGGTCGTCCATGCGGCGCTGCATCGCCATGACCTCATCCCAAACATCGAGCATGGGGAACTCACCTCCCTTCCGGCTCCCAGCTTCGGCCCGACGGCGTCCCCCGTCACCGGGCGAGCGGCCCGCAGGCCACGGGACCCGCCCGGCGCCGTTTCAGGTGAACAGGCAGGCGGCGCGGTGATCCGGCGTGGCGCCTCGCTCGGTTGGCCTCAGCTCGGGGTCCTGTTCGCGGCACACGCCCTGGGCGATCGGACAACGGGGGTGGAACCGGCATCCGGGCGGCACGTGGACCGGGTCGGGCGTCTCGCCGTGCAGGATCTCGCGCCGGCTCCGGTCGCGGGGGTCGGGCCGGGGCACCACCGACATCAGGGCCTTGGTGTAGGGATGCTGAGGGTTGCGCGCGATCTCCTTGGCCGGGCCCTCCTCGACGACGCGGCCCAGGTACATCACGGCGATCCGGTCGGCGAAGTGGGCCGCCGTGGACAGGTCGTGCGTGATCATCAGGATCGCCAGGCCGCTGCGGCGCAAGTCGTGGAGGAGCGAGAGCACGCCCGCGCGGATCGACACGTCGAGCATCGAGACCGGCTCGTCGGCCACCAGCAGCTCGGGTCCCAGCACCAAGGCGCACGCGACCGCGACGCGCTGGCGCTGGCCACCCGACAGCTCGTGGGGGTAGCGGTCCAGAAACAGGTCGGGCGGCGTCAGGCCCACGCGCTCGAGCGCCTGAACCACCCGGGCGCGCCGATCGGCGCCGGCGTCGCCGATCCGGTGGATCTTGAGCGGCTCCTCCACCGCGTCGCGCACGCGGAACCGCGGGTCCAGCGACTCGTACGGGTCCTGGTAGATGATCTGCACGCTCCGGCGGAGCGGGCGGAGCTCGCCATGGTTCAGGCGCGTGATGTCGCGGCCGTCCAGCACGATCCTTCCGCCCTGTGCCTCGACCAACCGAAGGATCGCGTGCGCGGTGGTGGTCTTGCCACAGCCCGACTCGCCCACCAGCGCCAGCATCTGTCCGCGGCCCAGCGAGAACGACACACCCTCGACGGCGTGGACCTGTTCCTTGGGCCTTCGGCGCATGGTTCCGACGATCCCGCGCTGCACGGGATAGCGCACGACGAGGTCGCTGACCTCCAGCAGGTCCTCGGTCACGGCGCCGCCGCCGCCCATACCTCGTCGTTGCGGTGGCACGCCGCCCGATGCTGCTCGCTCAGCCAGATGGGCAGCGGTCGCTCGGTGACGCATCGCTCGAACGACACGTCGCACCGCGGGCGGAACGGGCACCCCACGATCTCCTGGTCCAGTCGCGGTGGAGCTCCGGGGATGGAAGCGACGTCCTTGTCGCCCATCGCGTCGGGGATCGCGGCGAACAGCAGTCGCGTGTAGGGGTGCCGCGGGTCGTGGTACAGGGTCTCAACCGATCCCTCCTCGACGATCTCGCCGGCGTACATCACCGCGGCGCGGTCGCACAGCTCGGCGATCACCGGAAGGTCGTGCGTGACGAAGACCAGCGTCAGCTCCAGGTCGTGGGACAGCGTCGTCAGCAGCTCCAGGATCTGCGCCTGGACCATGACGTCGAGGGCGGTCGTGGGCTCGTCGGCCAGCAGGATCTTGGGATCGCACGCCAGCGCCATCGCGATCGCGGCGCGCTGGCGCATCCCGCCCGAGAACTCGTGCGGGAACCGCGAGGCGCGCTCCTTTCCGATGCCGACGAGCTCCAGCAGCTCGCCGGCGCGCGCTTCGGCCTCGCGGCCCTCGGCCAGCTCGTGCAGCTCCATCGGCTCGACCAGCTGCGATCCCACGGTCTTGACCGGGTTGAAGGCGTTCATCGCTCCCTGGAAGACCATCGCGACGTCGTTCCAGCGGTGCGGGCGCATGGAGGCCTCGCCCTCGGCCAGCAGGTCCTGGCCCTCCAGCTCGATCCTGCCCGAGACCGTGGCGCTGGAGGGGAGGAGCCCCATCAGCGCCAGGATCGTGGTGGTCTTGCCACAGCCCGACTCGCCGACCAGGCCGAACAGCTCGCCGCGGCGCAGCGACAGGCTGACCCCTTGCACCGCATGTAGCTGACGGTCGTTGGGCAGGTCGAACCGCACGTGCAGGTCGTGCACCTCCAGCAGGGCGGCACGAGCGGTGATCGGCTGCGCGCTCACCCCTAGCCCTCGGTCCCGATCCGGAACCCTCGGGCGGCCAGGTGGGCGACGCGCAGACGCGGGTTGAGGGAGTCCTCCATGGCCGAACCGATCAGCGTGCAGGCCAGGATCACGATCGCCACGCACACCCCCGGTGGCACGATCGCCCACCATGCCCCGTACGACACGGCGGCCGATTCGGTCGCGTTCTTGATCATCTTGCCCCACGAGATCTTGCTGGGATCCGACAGGCCGAGGAACGCCAGGGCGGTCTCGTCGAAGATCGCGACGGCGATCGTCAGCACCGTGTTCGCGACCAGCAGCGGCGCGACCTGCGGAAGCACATGGCGGAACACGATCCTCGCGTCGCCGGCGCCCAGGGCTCGCGCGCGTTTGACGTACACGCGCTCGCGCACGCTCTTGACCTGGGCGCGCACGATCCGCGCCGTGCTCGTCCACAGCAGCATGCCGATCACCAGGATGATGTGCGACAGGCTCGGTCCCCAGATCGCAGCCACCACGATCATCAACGGAACGTCGGGGATCGCCAGGAAGTAGTCGGTGATACGCATCAGCACCGTGTCGGTCGAGCCGCCGTAGTAGCCGGCCAGGATGCCGACGGTGCCGCCGATCAGCATCGCCACCAGGGTGGCGGCGAACCCCACGATCAGCGAGATCCGCGCGCCCCAGATCAACAGGCTGAGGACGTCGGTTCCGCCGTCGTCCAGCCCCAGTGGTTTGAAGTCGGCGGGCCGACCGAAGGGGGGCCCGATCTTGTCGTGGATCCCGTGGGGGGCGACCAGCGGGGCGAAGATCGCGAGCAGGACGATCAACCCCAGGACGATCGCACCGACGACGGCCGACGGCCGGTCCTTCATCAGGCGCCACACAGCCGTCCGCAGCCGCCGCTCAGAGGTCTCGGCGACGACCCCCGGCTCGCTCTCCAGCGCCGTGCTCACGTGGTGATCCTCGGATCGAGCTTGAAGTACAGGAGATCGGCCACGTAGTTGAAGAACACCACCGAGATCGTGAGGACCAGGAATGCCCCCTGGAGCACAGGCCAGTCACGGCGTTGGACCGATCGCGACACCAACAGGCCCACGCCGGGCCACGAGAACACGGTCTCGATCAGGATCGAGCCAGCGACGATGTAGCCGAAGGACAAAGCCACCAGGGTGATGATCGGCAGCATCGCGTTGCGGAACGCGTGCCGGCGCACGATCGTGCGGTCGCGCATGCCCTTGGCCCGAGCGGTCAGGATGAAGTCCTCGCCGAGTGTCTCCAGCATCGCCGATCGCGTCACCAGCGTGTACTGCCCGTAGAGGACCAACCCGAGCGTCAACGACGGCAGCAGCATGTGCTTGCCGATGTCGATCATGTGCTCGGTGAAGGTCGGGTTGAACAGGAACTCGTCCGTCCGGCCGCCGCGGGGCAAGATCCCGGCGGTGAGCAGCAGCAGCATCAGCCCCAGCCAGTGCGTGGGCAAGGAGTAGAAGATCAGGGCCAGGCTGACGCTTCCGTGATCCAGGAGGGTCCGCCGCTTCCACGCCGCCAGCACCCCCGTGATCGTGCCGAAGACGACCGAGAACACCGTGCCGAGCAGCACCATAGGCACCGTGTTGACCACGGCCCGGCCGACCTCGCTCGTGACCGGTTCCGTCGAGGAGAAGGACACGCCCAGGTTGAGGTGGGCGAGCTGCCCCAGGTAGATCCAGTACTGCTGCCACTTGGACTGGTCCAGGCCGAACTCTTCGGTGAGCTCGGCCCGCAGCTGGGGCGTGGCCCCGGGCACCTTCGACAGGTTCGCGATGGTGTCGCCCGGCAAGGCGCGGAACAGGACGAAGTTCAGCGTGATCGCGACGAAGACCGTGATCAGCGCGAACGCCGTGCGCTTGATGATGTAGTCGGCGCCGCGCATCGCTCCCTACGCCCTCGTGGCCAGCGCTCCTCCCCGGGTCACGCGACCTGGTGGACCTGCTCCAGCGTCAGCTTGGAGTACGCGGTGAACGAGCCGATCGGCGACATCACGAACCCGTCCCACTTGGCGCTGTGCGCCTCCAGGACGTTGCGGTTGATCATCGCGATGTACGGGCGGTCCTCCGCGATCTGCGCCTGCATGTCCCAGACGAGCTGCTTGCGCTGGTCCTGGTCCGTGATCAGGCCCTGCTTCTCGTAGTTGGCGTCGTACTGCTTGTTGCAGTACCCGGTGTCGCTCCAGAACCCCCACTGCTCGCATGTCACGACCGACAGGATGAAGTCGGGGTCGGGCAGCGGGTACCAGTCCCACAGCGCCAGGTCGAACTTGTCGTAGCTGTTGGGGTACGAGTACTCGGGGCCCGCCATCACGTCGAACAATGTCGAGGAGTCGAGGGCCTTCTGGCTGACCTTGACGCCGATCTGCTCGAAGCCGGACTGGATGATCTCGAACTCGCGGTCGACCCCCGTGACGTCGGTCGGCGTCAGGATCTCGTACTCCATCGGGTGGCCGTTGGCCATGCGGGTGCCGTCGGAGCCGCGGGCGTACCCGGCGTCGTCCAGGATCTGGTTCGCCTTGTCGATGTCGAAGGGCAGCGGCTGGACGTCGGGGTTGTGCCAGTCACCGGTGGCCTCCGACACGATCGTGGACGCGATGTTCCCGTGGCCCAGCATGATCGTGTCCACCATGGACTGACGGTCGATCGCGTACTCGAAAGCCTCGCGGACCTTGGGGTCGAGCAGCTCCTCGTGGAGCGGCTTGTTGGAGTTGGTGATGAAGTCGTCGAAGTAGATGCCCGGGGTCTCCGACACCACCATGTTCGGGTTCGCCTGCAGCTTCTCGAGCGCGGCCGCCGGGATCGACTCCACGGCGTCTAGCTCGTCGTTCTCCAGGGCGCTCACCATGGCGTCCTCGTTGGTGAAGAACTTCAGACCCCAGCCGTCGATGTGGGGCTTGGGGCCGTAGAAGCCGTCGTTGCGGGTGAACTGAACGAACTCGTCCTTGGTGTACTCGTTCAGGACGAACGGGCCGCCCGAGACGATCGGGGCGTCGTTGGTGAACTGGCGCAGGCCCTTGCCGTCCTCGCCCTCCTGCGCGCTCCAGATGTGCTCGGGCAGCATCGGGATCTGCTGGAGCTCCGAGAGGGCCCAGGCCTCGTTGACCGGAGCTTCGTAGGTGAGCTTGAGGGTGCCCTCGTCGACCGCCTCAGCGGCGGTGATGTGCTTGGCGTAGCCCGCCATCAGGCCGGTGGGGCCCGGGTACTTCAGGATCAGGTTGAGGGTGTAGGCGGCGTCGTCCGCGGTCACCGGCTCGCCGTCGGACCAGGTGCCGCCCGTGGTGAGGTCGAACGTGACCTCGGTGTCGTCGGCGTTCCAGGTCCAGTCGCCGGCCCATTCGCCGACGAGCTGGAGGTTCTCGTCCCACTGCACCAGGTAGGGGTAGATGTACTGGAACACGTTGTACGCGTCCTGCTCGAACGCTTTGAACGGGTTCAGCGAGTCGATCGAGGAGCTCGAGCCCAGGCGGAGGACCCCGCCCTCGACGACGCCGGCGCCACCCGACGCGGTGCTGGTGGCGCTCGAACTGCTGGAGCATGCCGCCGCCGTGGTCGCCAGAGCCACGGCCATCGCCACGGCACGGATCGTCTTTCGCATCGCCCGTCCTTTCGCTTCCTCGGCCGGATCAAGGCCCGTGGTCGGCCACCCACCGGTCGACCCAAGGGTGTCAGCCTTGCACTTCGGTCCCGTGCTGTCGAGGCACCTGCACGCAGGTGCGCTCCGCCGCAATCGGGCCTGCGGGTAGCATCCGGCTGACGAGACGAGGGAGGACGACTATGGGGATCCGCGACGACCACGCGAAGCGCGAGGCCGAGTCCTGGGACGAGCTGATGGCGCAGGTCGCCAGGCTCTCGCCCGCACAACGCGAGCTCGAGGGCGTCGTCCCTGGCTGGAGCACCAAGGATCTGTTGTGGCATTGCGCCTACTGGGCCAACGACGTCGTGCAGCACCTGCCGGCGTTGATGGACGGGACCTTCGTAGACCCGTTCGAGGCGGACGACGCGCTGGGCGACCGGATGAACGCAGAGATCGCGACGCAGGCCAAGGCGATGACCTGGGACGAGACGATGGCGCGCGCCGCGGAAGCGCGCAGCGGTGTCCTGACCGCGTGGGCGGCGCTGCCCGACGAGCCCACCGACGCGGCGGCCGAATGGTTCGCCGAAGAGTCGTTCGTGCACTACGACGAGCACGCCGAGGAGATCGGCCGCTTCGCGGAGTCGCTAGGCGCTTCGATCGATCCCTAGACGTCCCAGCCGGCGTCGACGGGGATGTCGTGGCCGGTGATGTTCTTCGCGCCGTCGGAGACGAGGAAATCGATCGCGGCGGCGATGTCCTCTTCCTCGACGAACCTGCCGAGCGCGGTCTGCGAAGCGAAGTCGGCGTAGACCTGCTCGGGGGTCTTGCCGAGCTTGGCGGCCTTGGTCGCCACGATCCGGTCCATGCGTGCGCCGTTGGTGACGTTCGGGCATACGTCGTTGACCGTGATGTCGTGCGGTCCCAGCTCCAGCGCCAGCGTTCGCGTCAGTCCGCGGATCGCCCATTTGGAGGACGAGTACCCGCTGCGGTTGCGGTAGCCGCGCAGTCCCGAGGTTCCCGCGATGTTCACGATGCGCCCGCCGCCGCGCGCGATCATGAACGGGATCGCGTGCTTGCACGGCAGGAACGTGCCGATCACGTTGAGCTCCAGGATCGTACGGAAGGCTTCGGCCGGATAGTCCTGCGCGGGGGTCTCGATCGGCCCGGTGCCGCCGGCGGTGTTGACCAGGATGTCGATGCCGCCCAGCCCGTCGGCCACGGCAGCCGCCATCGCGGCGACCTGCGGCTCGTTGGTCACATCGCACGCGACCACCAGGCTCCGGCGGCCCGGGTACTTCTCGTCCACCAATTCGGCGTGATCGTCCAAGGCCTGGGTGTCGCGGCCAACCAGCGCGACGTGCGCGCCGTCGCGGGCCAGGTGCTCTGTGACCACGCTGCCGATCCCCTTGGCCGCGCCCGTCACGATCGCCACCTTCCCGCTGAGCGGGACGCCGTTGCTCATGCCCTCTTCCCCTTCCCCTTGTCGATGCTGGCCTTGGTGTCCTTGACCGGCGGAACCGACAAGCCGAGCGCCTGCGCGATCTCGGTGGCCGCCGCGTGCGCGCGCGCGATGTCGGTGCGGACCCGGTTGACCGTCAGTCGCGGGCTCGGCCCGGCGATCCCGACCGCGCACACCACGGCGTCGTGCTCGTTCAGCATCGGAACCGCGACGCCCCACACGCCCAGGTTGGTCTCCTCGTAGGAGCTGGCCCACCCCCGCTTGCGGATGACCTCGATCTCCTGCGTCAGGGACCGTGGGTCCGTGATGGTCGCGTGGCACAGCCGCTCCAGCGGGCCGTGAACGACCCGTGAGGCAGCTTCGCCGTCCATGAACGCCAGCAGGACCTTCTGCGAGGCGCCGGCGTGCAGGGGGAGCTGCCGGCCGGGCTGCACCGACAGCCGAAGCGGCTGAGGCGTCTCGACCCGTTCCAGGCAGACGCCGCGATCCTGGCCAGGGGTCAGCACCGTCAGCAGGGCCGTCTCGCCGGTCTCGTGAGCGAGCCGTCGCAGGGCTGGGAGGGCGACCGAGCGGAGATCGACCACCGCCCGGGCCCGGTCGCCGAGTTGCAGCGCCGCGATGCCCAGCCGGAAGCGCTTGGTCTCGTCGTGCTGGCTGACATAACCGTGACGCTTCAGGGCGATCAGGATGCGATGCGCGGTCGGGATCGGAAGTTCGAGGGCGCGCGCCACCTCGGTGGTGCTCCACTCGGGTCGGTCCTCGTCGAACAGCCCCAGGATCGAGAAGGTCCGCTCCAGGACCTGGAACGACGGCTTGGCCGCCTCGGTCTCGGCGTCCCTGGTTGCGACGCGCGCCGCGGTGGCTCCCATCACACGGCGACCATCAGCGCCGTGACGGCCGGTGCTTCCTGCATGCCTTGGACCTCTCGTCGGGTTGCCAGTTGACGCGCGGATGGTAGCATCCGCATCCCAGTAGCCGAAACGCCTTCTCGCCCAGCGAGAAAGGAAGGACGACCGGTGGACCGACCCGATCTGGAGCTCCTGCGCGGCGCGATCGACATGCACGCGCACACGGGCCCCGCCCTGTTCAAGCGGCACATCGACGACGCAGCGCTGGCCGAGTACGCGATCCGCTACGGGATGCGCGGGTTCGTGCTGAAGGACCACGACGCCTCGACCACAGGGCGCGCCTACTACACGAACCGGATGTATCCGGAAGTGACCTCGTTCGGCGCCGTGGTGCTGAACCGCTCGGTCGGCGGTCTGGACCCCTACGTCGCCGAGGCCGCGATCCACTACGGCGCGCGCGTCGTGTGGATGCCTTCGAACCACTCCAAGTACCACGCCGACTTCTACGACATCCCCGACTACCCTCAGTTCGGCCGGCCCGAGAAGCAGCTCCCCGGCGATGGCATCTCCGTGTTCGAAGAGGACGGCACGACGCTGAGGCCCGAGGCCCGCACGATCTGCGAGGTGGTTGCGGCCAACGGCGCGGCCCTAGCCACCGGGCACCTGTCGCTGCCCGAGATCCGCGCGTTGCAGGACGCGGCGGTGGCCGCCGGGGTCGAGCACTTCATCGTGACGCATGCCAACTGGTCCCTGTGCAAGCTCGAGGTCGCTGTTCAGAACGAGCTGATCGCCAAGGGCGCCACGATCGAGTACGTCGCATGCTCGTGTGTGTCGCCGATCTTCTGGGAGCAGCAGCCTGGCGAGCTCGCCCAGTGGATCATCGAACTCGAAGGAGAGAACCTGGTGCTCGGCTCGGACCTCGGTCAGTTCGCGGGGCCGCCCCACCCCGAGGGCCTGCGAATGCTGCTGACCGCGCTGCTCGACGTGGGCGTCCCGTACGAGTTCCTGGAGAAGATGACCAAGCGCAACCCCGAGCGCGTGCTGGGGCTGGAGCCCGGGTGGACCCCCGCGGTGCCGGTCGACCTGCCCGATGTCACGCCCGCGAGGTTCGGGGGTGAGACCTCGTGAGCAGCTACTGGCACCCGTTCGCCGACATGGCGGCCGTCCAGGCGGGCGGCGAGCTGTCGATCGTGTCCGGCAAGGGCTCGCACATCGTCGACGCCAACGGCAAGCGCTACCTGGATGCGACCGCCAGCCTCTGGTACTGCAACATCGGGCACGGCCGCACCGAGATCGCCGACGCCGTGGCCGCGCAGATGCACGAGCTGGAGTCCTATTCGACGTTCCAGGACCTGACGAACCCCGCCGTCGAGGCGCTCGTCGAGCGTGTCGCGGAGATGGCTCCGGTGGCGAACTCCAAGGTGTTCCTGACGAGCGGTGGCTCGGATTCGATCGACACCGCCACCAAGATCGTCCGCAGGTACTGGCACCTCGTCGGCCAACCCGAACGCGTCGTCCTCCTGCGGCGCGAACGCGCGTACCACGGCATGCACGCCGCCGGAACTTCGCTGGCCGGGATCGCGCCCAACGCCGCCGGGTACGGACCTCTGATCGCCGACGTGGCCGAGGTCCCGTGGGACGACGCCGAAGCCCTGCGCGCCAAGATCGAGGAGCTCGGCCCTGGGCGCGTGGCCGCGTTCTTCTGTGAGCCGGTCGTGGGTGCCGGCGGGGTGTACGCGCCGCCGCCCGGCTACCTGGAGGCCGCCCGTCAGGTGTGCCGCGAGACCGGAGTGCTGTTCGTCGCCGACGAGGTGATCACGGGCTTCGGGCGCACGGGGGACTGGTTCGCCAGCGGCCGATGGAACCTGGAGCCCGACCTGATGACCTGCGCCAAGGGGATCACGAGCGGGTACCTCCCCCTGGGCGCGGTGATCGCGGCGCCCAACGTGTGGGAGCCCTTCTTCGCCGATGGCGCCGGCATGTGGCGTCACGGCTACACCTACTCGGGCCATGCGGCGGTCGCCGCCGCGGCGTCGGTCAACCTCGACATCATCGAGAAGGAAGGCTTGCTCTCGCGCGCGGTCGACCTCGAAGGTCAGCTGGCCGAAGCCTTGGGCCCGCTGGCCTCGCACGAGCTGGTCAGCGAGGTCCGGGCCGGGGTCGGCGTGTTGGCTGCGGTCCAGCTGGATCCGGCCGCGATCGCCGCCGACGCCGGTCTGCTCAGGCGGGTCGTGCCGGCATGCCGGAAGAACGGCATCATGACGCGGACCCTGGCGAGCGGCGCTATCCAGATCTCGCCCCCGCTCGTGCTGACGGATGACGAGGTCGAGGAGCTCGCCGAAGGGGTAGGCGCGGCCCTGGACGACATGAGGTGACGCGGACGATGCGCATCGGCATCCCGACCGAGGTCAAGGTCCACGAGTACCGAGTGGCCGCCACCCCCGAAGGGGTGCGCGAGCTCGTCGCGGCCGGCCACGAGGTCGTCGTGCAGTCCGGCGCCGGCGTGGGCTCGGCGATCCCCGACGACCAGTACGTGGCCGCCGGGGCCAGGATCCTCGCCGACGCCGACGCCGTGTTCGGCGCGGCGGACATGATCATGAAGGTCAAGGAACCGCAGCCCGAGGAGTACGAGCGGTTCCGCGCCGATCACGTGCTGTTCACGTACCTGCACCTGGCCGCCGACCAGCAGCTCACGGAGTTCCTGGTCTCGCGCGGCGTGCGTGCCGTCGCCTACGAGACGGTGCAGACGGCCGACGGCCGGCTGCCGCTGCTCGCGCCGATGTCGGAGATCGCCGGTCGCATGGCCCCGCAAGAAGGTGCGAAGTACCTGGAGCGACCCCAGGGCGGCCGCGGGGTGCTGATCGGCGGGGCCAGCGGCGTGGCGGCCGCACGGGTCGTCGTGCTCGGGGCCGGGATGGCCGGGTGGAACGCCGCCGAGATCGCGGCCGGCATGCAGGCCGACGTCACCGTCGTCGATAAGAACGTCGACCGCCTGCGCGAGATCGATCGTATCTGGCGCGGCCGGATCCAGACGGTGCACTCATCGGCCCTTGCGATCGAGAAGCTCGTGTTGGCCGCCGACCTCGTGATCGGGGCGGTGCTGGTGCCAGGCGCGAAGGCCCCGCACCTGGTGACCGCAGAACTCGTCGGCGCGATGCAGCCCGGAGCGGTCGTGGTCGACATCTCGATCGACCAGGGCGGGTGCTTCGAGACCTCGCACGTGACGACGCACGCCGATCCCACGTACGTCGTCGACGACGTCGTGCATTACTGCGTCGGGAACATGCCGGGGGCGGTGCCACGCACGTCGACGTATGCGCTCACGAACGTGACGCTGCCCTATGCGCTCGACATCGCGAACAAGGGCGTGGAACGAGCCGTGCAGGAAGACCCCGCGCTCGCCTTGGGCGTGAACACCTGGGACGGCCACGTGACGAACGAAGGCGTCGCCGCGGCGACCGATCTGGCGTTCGAAGCGCTCGGGTCTTCCAGGTGAAGCCGAGCGACTGACAAGTCTAGTTCCGAACACCTACCGAGCAGTTCGGGTGCCAAGAGATCCGAATCGGACGATGACGCTGCGGTGTCATTTGATCCCTTCTGTAGCCGTTAATGGACTCGCAGCATCATGGTTCGCAGTCGCGCAGCCTGTCTCACGAACCTAACCTACGGCTGCCTGGTGTTGGTTTCAGCCCGAGTCAGAAGGTGGCTCTTTAATCGAAGAGGCAAGTCGACTGAGCTCCTCGTTGCTCACATGACCGACGATCACGACCATGAAGTCGCCTATCACAACGTCGATTTCGCCAGGGCGATTCTGGGAGGCGCCATTAGCGAATCGAGCGGATCCGTCCGGCCCAAGGAACGCGGGTGACCCATCATCAATCGTGACTACGCGCGCCTGGCCGTCGGTCGAGTAGGCGGCTTCTTTCGCCCAGCTCTCGAACGCCGCCAGCGCCCCTCCCGGTTTCGTCATCTCCTCGCCGACTGGCTGCATCTGAGCCCACACACCGCTTGCGTAGTCGATGCGCACCGTCGGACCGACACTCTCAACTCTTACCCAGAGCTCTTTGATCTGGTCATCGGATGCGAGTGGATCCTGCGGCCTGAGGAGCGGCACGCCTACGGCATCCTGCGCCGCAGAAAGGTCCTGGTACTTGACGCCGTCGAGGAGGGGATTGGAGCCAGTAGCCGCCACGTTTGAGAACCCAGGGAGCGGCGGGCCTGCTGTGGGCGAGGTGACTCGCTCCTGTGGGCGATTGCGGACCGTTAACGTTGG
>Ga0214473_10008215_pt1 | contig 12357 bp, 9 predicted proteins | sample RVTome_7_FD_203509 | JGI IMG/M metagenome (GOLD analysis project Ga0214473, IMG submission 203509) | Soil microbial communities from uranium-contaminated site in the Upper Colorado River Basin, Wyoming, United States - RVT98D197 | ecosystem: Environmental > Terrestrial > Soil > Contaminated >... | reverse complement strand
GCATGGTCAGCCTGTCGATACCGATTCCCATTCCGGAAGTAGGTGGCATACCATATTCAAGAGCCCTCACAAAATCAAGATCGATGAACATCGCCTCATTGTCGCCCTTCTCTGATAATCGGAGCTGATCCTGGAACCGCTCCATCTGATCGATCGGATCATTTAGCTCAGAATATGCATTGGCGATCTCCTTGCCGTTGATCATCAGTTCAAACCGTTCAGTAACCCCGGGTTTGCTTCTGTGCATCTTGGTCAGGGGGGAGGTTTCTGTAGGATAATCAATTATGAATGTAGGCTGTATATACTTATGTTCGCATTTCTCGCCAAAAATCTGATCAATCAGTTTCCCTTTCCCCATCTCGGGTGAGTGAGGTACGTTGAGGCTGTCGCACACCCTTCTCAACGCCTCTTCATCCAGCCCGGAGATATCAATGCCGGTATTCTCTATTATTGCATCGGTCATGCTGATCCTTTTGTAAGGAGGATTCAGGTTTATTACTTTATCACCATATACAATTTCTGTCTCTCCATGCAGATCAAGGGCAGCTTTTTTAACAATCTCCTCAGTAAAGCTCATCATCCAGTTATAGTCCTTATAAGCGATATAAATTTCCATAACGGTGAATTCAGGATTATGAGTGCGGTCCATACCTTCGTTACGGAAATCTTTTGAAAATTCATAAACACCTTCAAATCCTCCAACAATGAGTCGTTTAAGGTATAGTTCATTGGCAACCCTCAGGTAGAGAGGCATATCGAGGGCGTTGTGATGAGTTATAAAAGGTCTTGCTGCAGCTCCGCCGGGTATAGGCTGAAGTATAGGAGTTTCAACTTCGAGATAGCCCCTTGAGTTAAAAAGATCCCGCATCGACTGGAATATCCGGGTTCTCATTCTGAAAACTTCGCGGACCTGAGGATTTACAATCAGGTCAACATATCTCTGCCGGTAACGCATTTCAGGATCGGTTACCGCATCATATAATATGCCATCTTTCTCTTTTACTATCGGAAGAGGGCGCACGGATTTACATAGAATTGTAAATTCATCAACATGAACAGTTGTTTCACCCATCTGTGTAATAAACACATGACCTTTCACTCCAATTATGTCACCAATGTCGAGATGTCGCTTAAAAACAGTATTATACATGGTCTTATCCTCACCCGGACATACATCATCGCGGCGAATATAGATCTGTATCCTGCCTGAAGAATCCATGATTTCTGCAAAAGAGGCGTTACCCATAATTCGTCTGCTCATGATACGGCCAGCCAGACAGATATTCTGGAAATTATTTTTCTCGGGAGTATAATTATCGAGGATATCCTGTGCAAAAGTGTCTGTCTTATATTCAGCAGCAGGGTAGGGATCGATTCCCAGTTTTCTCAACGCATCAAGAGATTCCCTCCTTATCTGCTCCTGTTCACTTAAACTCATTTTACTTATCTGATATTAAATTTTTTGCAAAGATAGAAAAATTCACTCTGTTTGATATGCAGGATATTTATCCTTTTAATGCTGTGATCTCAGCATTGAACCGTTCTCTTATAATCCTTGTTACAGGTCCGGGAACACCTTCTCCAATGTCATTTCCAGCTATATTGATAACCGGTGTTATCTCTGCCGAAGTATTTGTGATAAATGCCTCCTGAACAAACCTGAGCCTGTTTTCAGGGAGAGCCTCTTCCCTGATTTTAATTCCGGCTTCCTCTGCCAGCCGCAGTACATTTTTACGGGTAACTCCTGAGAGGACCCTGTTCGATTCGGGATGGGTGAACAATGTACCGTCTATAATAAAAAAGATATTTGAATGGGAACCTTCTGTAATCAGCCTGTTATGAACAAATATACATTCCTTCATGCCATTTTCTGATGCCTCCTGAAAACTGATCGTGTTTGGAAGCAGAGCCACCGATTTGATATCACACCTGCTCCATCTTAAATCCTCTTTCAGCATAACTTTAATTCCGTTTTCAAATGATGCAATATCAGGGGTGAAGCCCCAGGCATTAACATATATGGTTGGAATAACCTCTGGTACAGGGAAATTATGCGTACGTTTAGCAGCCCCTCTTGTTACCTGCAGGTAAACCATTGCCGGTTGGTTTTCAAGGTGGTTTTGTTTGATAAGGTTAAGTGCAACTGATGGGAATATGTCTGCTTCCGGCCATTTTATACGCAACTCCCTCATACTCCTTTTAAGCCTTGTTAGATGGCTGTTCATGTCATAGAAAAAGCCCTGATACCATCTTACAACTTCGTAAATCCCGTCAGCAAAAAGAAAACCACGGTCATCAGGACTGATTTTTATTTCATCTTTAGGTAAAAACTTGCCATTAATGTAAGCGATATCCATAATTATCTGATTTATTTGTGTTTTGTCTGGTTTTCACTCCATGCCTTTAATTTTTACCTCTCAATCCCGACAAAACTGGCATTATACTATTTCTTTAGGGATAATTAGAATTTATATAATTCTTCTTAATTAGTACTCAGAAACATCTAATTGTTAGAGAATTAACCCCCCCTTTAGGGGGGCAGGGGGGCAATAATCTCAGTTCTATAATCTATCGCAGACCTGGCCTCTTCAGGCGATGATGCATTACCGCAGGCAGCCTGAACAAATAGTGATGCTCCAAGCACTGTGGTCTCTTTCTGGTCAATTATTTTAAGTGGTACACCGGTATAATTTGCCCTTAACTGGTTCCATAGTCTGTTTTTTGATCCGCCTCCCACACAGAGAATATTTTCAGTTTTGAATCCGCCGGCATTTTCAAGTGCTCTCTTTCCTTCAACAAGTCTTTCAGAAAGTGATTCCAGCATAGCACGGTATATCTCATCGCGGGTCGACTCCATTGTGAGTCCCAGAATCTGACCTCCCGGTTTACCCTTTAGCTCTTCATAGAATTTTGGAACGACTTTGACTCCATTGCTCCCAGGTGGAACTCTTTCCGCTCCTGAAACCATAGCATTATATACATCTTCCTTTATATCAGCATAAAGGTTCTTTCGGGCCCACTCCAGGATACCGGAGGCAATCCATTGATTACCAATATTATATAATCCGGGTTTTGAGTCGAGTTCAGTTGTAATACCCATCTCAAGCTGCTCTATTCCGGACCGGAATCCTTCTGACCGGACCATCAATATTTCCCAGGTCCCTGAACTCAGTACCGGCTGGTTTTTTTCAGCACCCGATCCGAAAATCGCAAACTGGGTATCATGACCGGTAGCCACAACAGGAGTCCCTGTGGGTATCGATGTTTCTGCGGAAGCTTTTGAATCTACTCTCCCGGTAATTGTCCCTGGCTCGACAGGTGTCCCGAAAAGTTCAGATGGGAATTTGATTTTAGCAACTATATCTTCTGATATTCCTCTCGATGATAGTTTTGTCAGCATAGAGGTACCTGACATAGTTATATCATTAACCATTTCTCCGGTAAGCAGAAATGAAAATATTGAAGGCATAAAAAGAAACCTGTGACTTTTTTCGACAATACCAGGTTTCTGTTCGACAAACCAGATAAGTTTATTGATAGTATTGAAGGTGAAAGGCAGTACACCACACTCCTTGTACAGATCAATCACCGGAATGTACTTATCTATACCTGCCATTATGGGATTTGTTCTTTCGCACTGCCACGAGATGACCGGATACAGCATTTTACCTGTTTTGTCAAACAATGTTCCATCAACACCGAAAGTTGTTACCGTGACTCCTGCAATTCTCTCCTTACTGATTTGGCTGATCACCTTTTTTGATGCCTTGCACATCTTTTCCCAGATCTCATTTACATCCCAGATTCTGTATGAAGGGTAGAATGGATCTGGCCCTGTATTATTTGGGTAAGACTCAGATGCAAGTATTTCCCCTTTGCTGTTAATTGCAACGACTCTGACATTTGTAGCACCACAATCGAAAACAATTACGGTATCTCCTTTTGACATAGGGAACGAGTTATAAAAATGTGTTATCCCAGTCCCTTAAGAAACGATATTGATGTTCCAGCCATTATTAATGCGCCAAGGTAAAAGGATAAAACAATTATTATCAATACTCCGATATAGACAAAATATAATTTAAGATTCTTAATAGCATTCTTAAGCTCCTGTTTATCAAGGAAACTTACCGCATGAGCTGCATGTTTCGAAAACCGGAAGAGATATAATACCGGGAAAAAGGATGCTGCAGCTAAAATAACAAACATTATCAGGACAAGATAAACCGGAAATCCGGAATCCGTTTCGCCTCCGCTAAAAGCAGAGAGAAATGTACCGGCAAGTATTCCCACGATAATCATTATTCCGAGGAAAATAAATCCAATAATAGCAATGAACATCGCCCACTTTCTTGAAATGTCAAGATTCTTCAGGCTATCATGATCGATTTCCATATTACTGTTTTCCTGAGGTGTGTTCACTATATATTATATTAGGTATCAGTTATTTATATATTGCCCCGTAGGTCTGACATGCTCTGTAATCAGATCCCTCTTTATCCATGCCATAGGCATTCCATGCACTTGGACGAAACACATTTTCCTCCGAGACATTATGCATACAGACAGGTATTCTCAGTATTGATGCAAGAGTAATAAGATCAGCACCAATATGTCCATAACTCGATGCGCTATGATTTGCTCCCCAGTTAGCCATTACAGAATAGACATCAGAGAAAGGTCCTCTTCCTGTGAGCCGTGGTGCGAACCAGGTTGTTGGCCATGTAGGATTTGTTCTGTCAGTTAGCACCCTGTTCATCTTTTCAGGCAGTTCGACTGTCCATCCTTCAGCAAGCTGAAGAACAGGACCCAGTCCCTTTACCAGATTCACCCTTGAAATGGTAATCGGCATAGTCCCTTTTGAATCGAATTGCGATGAGAAACCACCACCCCTGAAATATTCAGTGGCCGCAGGAGGCCACTTTGTTGCTTCAAGGCAGGCAGCTGCGTCTTTACCTGAAATTTCCCAGAATGGTTTAATGCACGATTCTCCCTTTTTCGTTTGCCTTCCGGAAAAATCAAGTGCTGAAGCTCCTGAGTTTATAAGATGAATAACTCCGTTTGCTGCCAGACCTTCAGGTTTAATTTTTGTGACTCTCTTAATAGCTTCAGGGCTCCAATAGGTACGTATATCTGAGAACATCTGAGCAGTATTGGTAAGCAGGTAACCAAACAGCATTGGAACTCCGTTCATTGCATCATTTTCTGTAGCAACAAGATATGGAGGCCTGATGCCGTTCCAGTCGAAGGAGGAACAGAGGATTGCTTCAAGAAAATCGCCATTTGGCATATGATCAGTCCAATGACGCTGTCCCTGGAACCCTGCAAGAATTGCATTATGCCCAAGAGCCTCTTCACCAAATCCAAGTTTTTTGAGCTTTGGATTGCCAACCATCAGATCGCGTGCTATGAGTGTCATTTTAACTACAGTTTCCCACTCCTTTTCCTTCTTCTTAGCTGACTTGGGAGAAGAATTCAGGTCTTTTCCCTCCTTGCAATACGTTTTTGTCCAGGTAAGGGCTTTTTTATATTCATTCCCGTCAAAAATCTTCTCGTTCAGCCGGCGGTTGAATTCGCTCATATCGACATATTCATTTCGCATTCCAAGATATTCCTGGAAGAAATCTTCGCGGACAATAGATCCTGCAATTCCCATCGAAACAGATCCCATGGAAAGGTAAGACTTGCCCTTCATAAGCGATACAGCAAGTCCGGCTTTTACAAACCTGAGAATCTTTTCAGTCACATCTTCAGGTATTGACTGGTCGCCGGAATCCTGGACATCATGTCCATAAATCCCGAAAGCAGGTAATCCTTTCATCGTATGACCTGCAAGTGCAGCAGCGAGGTAAACAGCTCCGGGCCTTTCTGTTCCGTTAAATCCCCAGATAGCTTTTGGAATTACAGGGTTCATATCAATAGTCTCGCTCCCGTAACACCAGCATGGAGTAACTGTAAGGCTTTCCCCCACACCATTCTTACTGAATTTTTCAGCGCACATAGCTGCCTCAGCAACCCCTCCGATACATGTGTCGGCAATTACACATTCAACAGGCTTCCCATTGGGATATTTAAGATTTGACCGGATAAGTTTTGCAGCATTTCTTGCCATTTTCATTGTCTGATCCTCAAGGGATTCCCTTACCCCCATCAGCCTGCCATCTATAGCAGGACGTATGCCCACTTTAGGGAAATCACCTATAACCGTCTGGTAATCAAGGGCTATTTTGAATTCATTATTAGGCATCTGTCTGATAATTAAAATTTAAAATAGAGTAATCTATAAGGGTAACAAATATATGGTTTTTATATTATTTTAATGCGATTAACAATTGTTTCACCATAATTTTAAATCTGCGAAAATCGGCGATTCCGATAGCTATCGGAACAGCGGGAGCTTAAAGCATTGTTTCCCGCAGATTGCGCAGATTAACGCAGATTGTAATAACTTTGTGGTTCAGAAAATATATATTTGAATGCAAAGGGAGAGACGATTACCACATTGGTTGAAGATGAAAAGAGCCAGTGGAGAGAACTATTCCATGGTGAAACATGTTGTCGTTGAAAATCATCTTCATACGATATGCACCAGTGGAAATTGTCCAAACATCGGGGAATGCTGGAATGCCGGTACTGCAACATTTATGATACTTGGTGATATTTGCACACGGGCTTGTAAATTCTGTGCCACCTTAACAGGGAAACCGCTTCCTCCTGATCCGGAAGAGCCGCTTAGACTGGCTGAATCGATCAGGAAGATGAAACTCAAACATTGTGTTATAACTTCTGTCGACCGTGACGATCTTTCTGACGGAGGTGCGTCATTCTGGGCTGACACAATAATAAAGGTGAAGGAGGTGAATCCTGAAATTACCATGGAAACCCTGATTCCTGATTTTGACGGGAATCATGAAAATATCCAGAGGATAATCCAGGCAGGACCAGATGTGATATCTCATAATATCGAAACGGTAAAACGACTTACTCCATCTATCCGCACCAAAGCAAAATATGAGAGGAGTCTTGATGTGATAAGTTATATCTCTTCAAAAGGGATAGTATCAAAGTCCGGATTAATGGTAGGATTGGGGGAAAATGAAGATGAGATAATTCAAACTATCAGGGATCTCTATAATTCCGGTTGCAAAATTCTTACCATCGGTCAGTACCTTCAGCCTGGTCTGGATTATATGAAAACAGTGAAATATGTTTCCCCTGAAAAATTTGAAGAATACAGGATTTTGTCGCTTGATATTGGTTTTTCTTTTGTTGAAAGCAGTCCACTGGTGAGGTCATCTTTTCATGCAGAAAATCATGTGAAGGCTCGATTAAATTGATTATATTGGCAACACTTAAGTAATAAAACTGCAATTGAGCTATAGTGTTGTATATAAGGATGTTGGCCTTAAGGATTATAAAGAAACATGGACCTTCCAGGAGGAGATCTTTACAACGCTTGTTGAGAATAAAAAAGAGAGGGAGAGGGCAGGTAATTCCATAATGAGTATCCTTCCAGGCACTATGATTTTTGTTGAACACCCTCATGTTTACACACTTGGTAAAAGCGGATCGGAAAATAACCTTCATCTTGATTTTGTACAACTTCTGGCAAAAGATGCATCCTTCTACCGGATAGACAGGGGAGGAGATATTACCTATCATGGTCCGGGGCAGATAGTAGGATACCCCATATTTGATCTTGAGGTAATTAAGATAGGTCTGAAAGATTATATTTACAAACTTGAGGAGGCGGTTATAAATATAGTAAAAGAATATGGACTGGCGGCCTCGAGACTTAAAGATGGTACGGGTGTGTGGCTGGATCCTGAGATCAAGGGTAAAGCAAGGAAGATTTGTGCTATAGGTGTGAGAGCCAGCAAGTATATTACCATGCATGGATTTGCTTTTAATGTAAATACCGACCTGAGCTACTTTAATAATATCAACCCCTGTGGTTTTACAGATAAAGGGGTTACCTCACTGGAGAAGGAGCTGGGATATAAGCAGGATTTAGAATCTGTCAAAACAGGGCTTAAGAAAAATCTTAAGGAGGTGTTTGATCTGGAATGGACTAATTAATTACAGATGGAGAAGAGTTGGGTGGTAATCAACAAAGGAGATATTGCAGTTGTTAAACAGCTAGCAGTATCACTTGGTGTTTCTGAATCTCTGGCTAATCTGATGGTCCAGCGAAATATTACAAGTGCCGAGGAGGCGAAAGCCTTTTTTAATCCGACTCTGGATTTACTTCATGACCCGTTTCTCATGAAGGATATGAATATTGCTGTTGACAGGATCTCAACTGCGGTAAAGAAAAACGAGAAGATACTGGTTTACGGTGATTATGATGTAGATGGAACTACAGCAGTAGCCCTGATGTATTCTTTTCTCAAAGATCAGTATTCAAACGTCGAATATTATATTCCTGACCGATATAAAGAGGGATACGGAGTCTCTTTTCAGGGTCTGGATTTTGCCTTTCAGAATAACTGCAAGGTAGTTATCACACTCGACTGTGGCATTAAGGCTTTGGAAAAAGTCAAATATGCCCGAACAAAAGGACTTGATGTGATTATCTGCGATCATCATTATCCTGGCGACGAGATTCCAAAAGCTCTCGCGGTCCTCGATCCGAAACAACCTTCATGCAGCTACCCTTATAAGGACTTATCAGGCTGTGGTGTCGGGTTTAAACTTATTCAGGCCTATTCAAGGGTACATGGCATTCCATTCAGTGAAATTTCTCATTTTCTCGATCTTGTAGCTGTCAGTATAGCTTCTGATATTGTTCCTTTGACCGGAGAAAACAGAGTTATGGCCTATTTCGGACTGAAACAGCTTAATGAATCTCCCTGTACCGGACTGAGAGAGATAATAAGGGAATCGGAAGTGACCCGTGCCCTGACTATTGAGGATGTCATTTTCAAGATTGGTCCGAGAATCAATGCGGCGGGCAGAATGGAGACAGGCAGCAAAGCTGTGGATCTTCTGGTTTCAAACGATGTGAAACTCGCCACAGAAATCAGCAGGGAGATCAATAATTTCAATCTTGAGAGGCGAACTGTCGACCGGTCAATTACAACAGAAGCAATGCGGATGATCGCTGAAGACCAGAGGACTGTAAATTCAAAGACCACAGTACTATACAATCCAACATGGAAGAAAGGTGTAATTGGAATAGTAGCCTCAAGATTAATTGAGACCTATTATCGTCCAACAGTTATCCTGACTGAATCGAACGGTTTTGCAACCGGTTCAGCACGATCGGTCCAGGGGTATGATCTTTATCAGGCCATAGAATCATGTTCGGATTTACTCGAGAGCTTCGGGGGGCATATGTTTGCTGCCGGTCTGACTTTAAAAAAGGAGAATATCAGACCATTCATGGAGAGGTTTGAGGAATATGTTAACAGTACTATTACCGAAGAACAACTGGTCCCAAGAATTTTTATTGATACAGAACTCTCCTTTTCTGAAATAAATGAAGAGTTTTTCAGGATAATGAGCCAGTTTCAACCATTTGGACCGGATAACATGTCTCCCGTATTTGTTTCCAGAAATGTTTTTGATACCGGTACAGGTCGCATGGTAGGATCAAGCGGTGAACATCTGAAACTGGAGCTCTGCCAGGAATCTGCCGGACAAAAAAGCTTTTCTGCTATAGCCTTCAGCCAGGCAAACCACTATGACTTTATAAGAGGGGGAAATCCTTTTGACATCTGTTATTCTCTGGAGATGAATGAGTTCAGAGGTAACAGAACCCTCCAGCTTAATATTAAGGATATTAAAACCACACCATGAATTGCACCTTTGCTTCGTCCTTATACTCAGGTATCTTCATGTTTTCAACCTGTGAGGTCAGACCATATTTGACTCTTAGCTCTGCAAAATCACCTATTTCCCATTTTGCCATAATATAACTCCGGCTCCCGGATCCTGAAAGTGCAGGAATACTGAAGCAGTATAAAAGGTCATTCTCATATGTGTAGAGCCTTGATTCCCAGTTGTCGGTATTAAAAATGCAATAACGTGCCCATATAGTTACCGGAACGGAACGAAACATATAATTCAGATCCTGTAGCAACAACATTCCTCTGCTTCCTGACGGGTCTGTAATTTTATAATCGACCCTGGAAGTTATTTTAAAATTTTCAGTAACAGAATACCTGAATGTCCCTTTTATTGAATTACCAGTAACCCTGACCAGTTGAGGGATACCTGTGTTATCTGATCCATCCGTCATCGATACTCTATGATTATATGAAGCCTCTATAATAATTTTTTCGGTTGGCAGATATTTAACTCTGATCTCCTGCCTTTTCCCCATCGAAGGGGAACTGCAACGGTATTTTAACCAGGGAAAGTAATAACTATCACATCCTCCGCTTATAAAAAGATGTTTTGCTGCCTCAAAAGTAAAATTAGCCAGTATGCCCTGTTCATTCCCGGTTACGGAATTGTGGCCAGGTCCATTCCCGTGAAAACTAAAGAATCCGGAATTATAGTTCCTGTACAGCCAGTTAAAAGCCAACCTGTCTGATGGCCTGAAGGATAAACCCTGGACGAATGCATGGGCGTTTGTTTCATTTATCGAAAATTCACCAAAGATTAAGATCCTTTTAATGAGGCTGTTATAATATAAAGTATAGATGTTATTTCTTTTTCCGGAGAAATTAAAGATTTTTTCCGGTTTATTTTCCTCTGTGATAAGAGGGAGGGAAAATCCGTTATTCAACCATACCATACCCAACTTTAAATTACTCAGATGATAAGAAAGATTTATCCCTGATACGGTTTCTGATACTGCATCTTTTTTCCGGAGAAGAGAATTAGTATTATGGATACCTGCCTTATAGAAGTTTTCAATATAGTCTTCAGATGATCCTGAAAGCGATCCAAGATTGGCATCCGGATAATTTTTTGAGTAAAACAGGGTCAATCCCATGTTTTCTAAGTTTAATTCTGCAGCCACTCCTCGTAAGAAGTTATTTTCATCTGTCGAGGTATATGACCTGATTTCGTCCCTGGCTGACATGTACCCCTGTGCTGTCGGTGAAAGAGCTGTGCGAAAGCCGGTATTTATAGCTGTACCCTGACCGAATCGGGCAGAATAGTCTCCGATAATTAACTTTCTGACGAACCCGTTTCCCTTATAGGTAAAGTATGCTGATAAAAAATCAGGTACTGAAGTATTGCCGCTGAAAAACTTCTCTCCGGGATCTTTTTCAGAGGTAAATCCCCCTGAAAAGCTTCCTGCTATGAACTTGTATTTTGTAAGAATTTTCCATTGTGAGCCCAATGAAATTGAGTCAGTATTTCCAGGTCTTATGGAGAAATTTGTTAAAAGAGTGTTTCTCATCCTGACCGGATCAGGATCTCTCTTTACTGTACCGGTAATAGATATGAATGGGATTATCAACTCAGTTGTTTCTTTGTCAAAACCGGGAATATTTGCCAGTTCATAAACGGAGATGATCCTGCCGGTGGATTTTATATAATCTGCTATTGCTTTAATTTGGAAATCAGAGAGAAAGAAAAGACGGGAAATCTCCTTTTCATCTGATGAATTAATATTTACAGGGTTTTCTGCAAGCTCATAAAACCGGTCGATATATGATTCAGCAGCTTGAGGATCAGAATCATCGGCGGCTAATTCCTCTGCAATTGAAACAATTTCTTCCGAAAGTTTCGCTTCCTGCCCCAAAACAAAACATGGAGATAAGCTAATTATAATAAGGAATGTTATACTAATCTTTTTAACCGCAAAGAACGCAAAGGTTTGCGCAAAGGTCGCAAAGATATTTCTATCAAATCTATGATTCATAATTGAGATAATAGATTATCCTATATGCGATTTACAACTCTTTTTATACCATCTTTCAATAAGGAAACATTGAAATTTATCAGCAGTCCAAGTTTATAACCACCTAGTTTCATATAAGTTAGTGTTTGTGCAAGATGAACATCATTTAATGATTCAACACTCTTAATTTCAATTACAACTTTTCCTTCAACCAGAATGTCTATTCTATAACCACATTCAAGTTTTACCTCTTCATAAATCAGGGGCATAGGCTTTTCTTTCTCAACTAAGAATTCATCTTTCTTAAGTCTGTAATATAAACACTCTTTATACGCACTTTCCAATAATCCGGGTCCAAGCGATTGATGTACACTAATTGCAATTCCTATTATTCTATTTGATATTTCATTTTCATTCATAATAAGTAATTAATGTTTCGCACTTAATTTATTTTGCTGTTTGATAGTATTATACAAAAACAGTTTTTACTTATCTTATTGTTTTTCAATTCTCTAAATTTTCCATTTTCAGTTATGCCGCTATGTGAGATTGAG
>Ga0214473_10008214_pt1 | contig 12359 bp, 8 predicted proteins | sample RVTome_7_FD_203509 | JGI IMG/M metagenome (GOLD analysis project Ga0214473, IMG submission 203509) | Soil microbial communities from uranium-contaminated site in the Upper Colorado River Basin, Wyoming, United States - RVT98D197 | ecosystem: Environmental > Terrestrial > Soil > Contaminated >... | reverse complement strand
CTTTTCGGCGCGGTTGAGTTCTACAGGCACGTTACAAAGGCAGGCATAAAACCGATAATCGGCTGCGAGGTATACGTTGCTCCCGGAAGCCACAAAGACAGGGGAAATACTGACAATGAAGAGGGCTCCTTCCATCTGATACTCCTTGCAAAGGACAATTCGGGATATAAAAATCTTGTTTCTCTTGTCACAAAGGCTTATCTTGACGGATTCTATTACAAACCCAGGATTGATATGGACCTTCTCGAGCAATACAGCGGCGGCCTCATAGGTCTTTCAGCCTGCCTCAAAGGCGAGATTCCCTCCTATCTCCAGAAGGGACTTATAGACCGTGCAAGGGAAAAAGCCCTTGCGTATAAGCATATCCTCGGGCCTGAAAATTTTTATTTAGAGATACAGGCAAACGGCCTGCCGGAACAGATAGCAGTAAACAGGCAGCTCATTGACCTTGGAAAAGAACTGCATATCGGCGTTGTGGCCACAAACGACTGTCACTATCTGAAAAAAGAAGATGCAAAGGCGCATGAGGTGCTTCTTTGCATCCAGACAGGAAAGACCCTGAAAGATGTAAATCACATGAAATTCAGCTCGGAAGAATTTTATTTCAAATCGCCGGCTGAAATGAAGGAAGCCTTCAAAGATATCCCTGAAGCAATTGAAAATACTATCCGCATTGCAGAAAAATGCAATGTTGAATTCTCTCTTGGACACAGCCTCCTGCCGCAGTACAAAGCTGAAGGCGGAGAGGACCCCAATGTTTTTCTTTCAAATCTTGCAAAGACCGGCCTGGAAAAAAAGTTTGGCAATAATCCTCCTCAGATATACAGTGAAAGACTGAAGACCGAACTCGCTGTTATAAGAAAGATGGACTATGCATCCTATTTTCTTATTGTCTGGGACTTCATAAAACATGCAAGAAGCAAGGGTATCCCTGTCGGCCCCGGAAGAGGTTCTGCAGCCGGAAGCCTTGTTTCCTGTTGCCTCGACATAACAGAGTTAGACCCTATTAAATACGGCCTTCTGTTTGAGAGATTCCTGAATCCTGACAGGATCAGCATGCCTGATATCGATGTTGACTTCTGCCAGGACAGAAGAGGAGAGGTCATATCCTATGTGGCAGAAAAATACGGCAAGGACCATGTCGCACAGATAATAACCTTCGGCACTATGGCGGCAAAGGCAGCCATACGGGATGTAGGACGCGCAATGGACATGCCCTATGCCGAGGTTGACAAGATAGCAAAACTGGTCCCGAACACACTAAAGATTACTATTGATGAGGCTATAAAGGCAGAACCTCAATTAAAGGAGCTGTATGTTTCGAACCCTGCTGTAAGCGAACTTCTGGATATTGCCATGAGGCTCGAGGGGCTCAACAGGCATGCCTCGACCCACGCTGCCGGAGTTGTTATATCCCCTGTCCCTTTAACAGAATATACGCCGTTGTATAAAAATCCCTCTGATGAGAGCATTGCAACCCAGTTTGATATGGGCTCTATCGAAAAAATAGGGCTTCTTAAATTTGACTTCCTGGGTTTAAAAACACTGACAGTAATTGAAAAAACACTCGAATATATAAAACAGGGCGGCAGGGAGCTGTTACTTAAAGATATTCCGCTTGAGGATAAAAAGACTTACGAACTTCTTATCTCCGGTCATACAACAGGCGTATTCCAGCTTGAAAGCTCAGGTATGAGAGACATCCTGGTAAGGATGCAGCCAAATAAATTTGAGGACCTGATAGCGCTCATCGCTCTTTACCGCCCGGGTCCGATGGCATGGATAGATGATTTTATAAAGCAAAAAAAAGGAGAGGTTAAGCCTTCATATAAAATGCCCCAGTTAAAAGAGCTTCTCGAAGAAACCTATGGCATTATACTCTACCAGGAACAGGTCATGATGATTGCAAATAAGATAGCAAATTTTTCAATGGGCCAGGCGGATATTCTCAGAAGAGCCATGGGAAAGAAAAAACCCGAGGAGATGGAGAAGCTGAAGGAGGTCTTTATAAAGGGAGCTGTTGATAACAAAATACCCGAGAAAAAGGCTGCCAGGCTCTTTGAAACAATGGAGCCTTTTGCAAGATACGGGTTCAATAAATCCCATTCCGCTGCTTATGCGTATGTTTCTTTCCAGACAGCATATCTTAAGGCGCATTATCCGGTTGAATTCATGGCGGCAACGCTGAGTCTGGATATGAACGACACTGATAAAATCGTTAAGTCTATAAATGAATGCCGCAAGATGAAAATTGAGAACCTACCGCCTGATATAAATGAAAGCGGACGGGAATTTAAGGTAATAGGCAATACCATCAGATTCGGGCTGGAGGCTGTCAAAGGCGTCGGCTCCGCAGCCATAGAATCCATTCTGGAGTCGAAAACAACAACCGGCCCTTTTTTATCAATGGAAGATTTTCTTAACAGAGTGGATACAAGAAAGGTAAATAAAAAAGTCCTCGAAAATCTCATTAAGGCAGGGGCTTTTGATTCACTCGGGATTACAAGGTCGAACGCCATGTCCTTTATTCATAATTCCCTGAACGGAGCCCGCAGCCGCAGTCTCTTCGGCCAGCAGAATATATTCGGCTCGCAGGACGAAACTGAAACAGTAAAAGAATGGGACGAAAAGGAAATTCTCAGCAATGAAAAAGAGGCCCTCGGTTTTTATATCACAGGGCATCCTCTTATGAAATACCGCGGAAAACTGTCTGCCCTGAACATAAAAAAGACTTCCGAGCTTGAGAACCTCGCCGACAGAGAAGAAGTCCAGGTCGCAGGAGTCATAAGCAACATAAAAAAGTTTCAGAAGCGGGGCACGTCAGATACAATGGCGTATCTTACACTTGAGGACGAGGAAGGAAACATCGAGGCTATCGCATTCCCTGACCTTTACAGAAACAAGGCTGAGTTACTCAAAAAAGATATGCCCGTAATTGTTAAAGGCTCGGTTGACAGAACTGAAAAAGGCCTGAAGCTTATTTCAAGAGAAATCTCGGAAATAGACAGCCTGATATCCCAAAATGGCTTAAAATGTGAAATTAATATAAAATATCCTGTTGCTAACGGCCTAAACCTCCAGCATCTGAGGCAAATACTGTCAGACAGCTCGGGAACCTGCCCTTTATATCTTAAGATTGAGCTGCCGGACTCTCAGGTCTTCATAGCAACAGGGATGCAGGTTGATCCCAGCAGCACTATGATAGATAAGATTGAAGGAATGCTTGGCAAAGGAGCAGTGATTATATCGAACAGTTGAACATATGAAATATTATCTTGAATTTGAAAAACCGCTAAAAGAACTTGAGGTAAAAATAGAAGAGCTTAAACGTCTTTCTGACAGGAAAGATATGGATATAAGCTCTGCAGTAAAAAAGCTCGAGAAAAAAGCCAAAGAGCTCCGGACAGATATTTTTTCCAACCTCACTCCCTGGCAGAAAACCCTGCTCGCAAGGCATCCTGACAGGCCTTATACGCTTGATTATATAAACCTTCTTGCTGAGGATTTTATCGAACTCCATGGCGACAGGAGATTCGCAGATGACCCAGCAATAGTCGGAGGATTTGCAAAGATAAACGGAAATTCAGTGATGATTATAGGTCACCAGAAGGGAAGAGGAACAAAAGAAAGAATCTACAGAAATTTCGGACAGCCCCAGCCTGAAGGCTACAGAAAAACCCTGCGCCTTATGAGGCTGGCGGAAAGGTTCAAAAAACCTATAGTTACCTTTATCGACACACCGGGCGCTTTTCCCGGAATCGGCGCTGAGGAAAGGGGACAGTCAGAGGCTATTGCAACAAACCTTATGGAGATGTCACGGATAAAGACCCCTATAATCTCGGTTGTTATCGGCGAAGGCGGGAGCGGAGGGGCGCTTGCGCTTGGCGTTGCAGACAGAGTCTACATGCTGGAGCACTCCATCTACTCAGTGATATCACCTGAAGGATGCGCAGCAATATTGTGGAAAAAAAATGGGGAGCTTGATTCAGAGGAATTCTCAAAGGCCGCAGAGGCTTTGAGGCTTACGGCACAGGACCTTTTGGGATTCAAGGTCATCGATGATATTATACCGGAGCCGTTGGGCGGCGCTCAAAGAGATCCTGAGGCAGTAGCAAAAAAGATATCAGAAGTTATAATTAAATCCTTTGAGGAACTGAGTAACAAAACTCCTGGGAAACTTATAGAAGAAAGATATAAAAGGCTCCGGAAAATCGGGAGCTTCGAAACTTCAGAAGCTTAGATAAGCCGGTGTGGTGGAACTGGCAGACGCGCCGGACTCAAAATCCGGTCTGGGCAACCAGGTGGGAGTTCGATTCTCCCCACCGGCACCAATTTTTTTACGCTGACAGCTCTGCAGTAATGCCCTCAAGCAGCGTTGTTATAATCGTCGGGTCGAAATCTTTAGTCAGATGAGGCAGTATCTGTGCTTCTTTACTTTGACCTTTAAGCTCTTTCTGCAGCACCCTGAAAAAGATATTTGATATTTTGCTGTCAAACTGCGTCCCGAGGCATTTTTTTACTTCCCCCAATGCCTCTGAAAGCGAGAGTCTTTTCCTGTAGGGCCTGTCAGTTGTCATCGCATCGAATGCATCCGCAAGAGCAAGGATTTTTACGCCTTCGCTGAGTTCTTCACCGTTTAAAGAATCCGGATAGCCCATGCCGTCCACCCTTTCGTGATGGTGCCTTACAAAATGCACGAGGTCTTTCCACGGAAAATTTATCTTTGAAAGTATGTCATAGGAAATCTGGGGATGCCTTTTTATTTCGCTCAGCTCAGACACTGACAGGTCTTCCCCCTTATTTATCACTCCCCTGTCAATTGTTATCTTGCCTATGTCATGGAGAAGGCCGGCAACATATATCGCCTCGATCTCTTTTTCCTTCCAGCCCGATTCCCTCGCTATCGCAACGGCATATCTTGCAACCCTGTAAGAATGATTCTTTGTATACACGTCTTTTGCATCTATAGCAGCGGCAAATGCCTGAATAGTATCATGGTATATATGCCGCATATTTTGGTAAAGCCTCTTGTTCTCATTGACCTTATTGGAAAGACTCCTGAAAAGATTCGCGTTATGAAGCGTTATAGCTATCTGATTGGCTATAACCTTAAGAACATCCTTTTCACTTTTAAGATAACTATCTTTTGAAAGCCTCTTCCCCAGGATTATTGCACCTACAAACTCGTCCTTTGCAAACAATGGGATAAAGGTCTTTGCATGAAGTTTTTTAAATAAATCTTCGCTCTGTCCGTAGAAAACAGATTTATTGCCGGAGATGTTTATGCTGCAAGGCTCGTTCTTCCCGAAGGCCTTTATGTCTTTGGTCTTAATCTGCATGCTTATGCCGTCAAGCTCTTTAAGACCCTTTGATATAAGAAGTTCGAGTTTGTAGCGGTTCTGGTTATACGCGAGAAGCGCCGCCTTTGGAACCGAAAACATTCCCGTGATAACAAAAAGGGCGGTCTTCATCCTTCTGCTGAAATTATCAGAGGATGTAACTTCCTGCCCGAGGTCAACCAGAGATGACAGGCTGAAGAGAAGCCGCTTTAAATCATCTTTTTTTTTCATCTCACTCTTTATCTTTCAGAAAATCCAGCGCTTCCTTTTCTTCCCTGAACACTTTTACATGCCTTGTTATGCCAAGCATCTCAAAGACATCGCTGTGAACCTTCTTCATATTCGTAAAACAGAGAAGCCCCTTATATTCAACTGCCTTCTGAACAATGCCTGTGAATATTGACGCTCCTATGCTGTTTATGAACTGTACATCGGCGAAATTTATTATTATCTTTCTTACCCCTTTATCAAGAAATTTTTCGCATGCATGTTCAAGACCCTCAGCCCCGAGGTTATTGACATATCCTTTGGGCATTATAATACCTGCGCCATTTGCAGACCTTACTGATATAGAGAAATTATCCACTTGACGTTGTGCCCTCCCTATTAATTCTGGCTGCTCTCAAAAGGTTCTTAACCAAAACCACCTTTGTCCCTCGTTCCGTCTTCTCAAATCTCACTGAATCTGCAAAGTTTTTCATAAGTTTTATACCCCATCCCCTGCCGGCATCCTCCTTAAGCCCTCTTCCACCAACAAAGGGTTCTCCTGTCTCCTGAGATACAAAATCCCTGCCGGAACTTTCAATGGATATCTCTACGAGTTCTTCAGCAAAATTAAAACTCAAATAGATATTCTTGTCTTCTCCCTTGCTGTGCTCCATGGCATTTATGCATGCCTCGATGACAGCCATCTGAAGCTGACCGATGACATCCTCATCCAAATGCAGATTTTTACCTATTTGCTCAAGGCATTGGGCCGCAACAAGTTCAGCCTCCCTGACCATTGGTATTGTCATTTCAAAAGATACGCCCTTATGCTTAGTATCTGCTGCCTTTTCAAGCAGCCCCATTTCAATATCTCTGTAGGATTTACCTCGAACCTCCTTCATGTAGAGACAGTCTATAAAGTCTGTTAAAACCCTGTCTTCAGGTGCTCTGAAGACACCAAATTCCCCGCTGACGAACCCTGCACGATAAAGGGCGCCGGTGATTATTTCCGTATCTCTTTCGCTTAAAGAAAAGGCCTTTGAAATTCTATGCTGTGTAAGAGATTCCCCTGTATGATAAATCCTGTTGGTGACCTCAAGAACCCTTCTCCTTTTACCTAACTCAGGGAAAAAACTTTTTAGAACTGATAACCAGTAAAGGCATATATGCCCATCACTAATCTCCTTTATGTAAGTCCTCCAGCAATCCTTCTCTTCTGATTTTTTACTCAGGCCTGCTGCCCTTGCGACACATTTAACATAAAAGGGGTTGCCTCCAAGATGATTAAGGAGGGTATGGGGCTCTAAACTAATCTTGATACCATGCCCGTCAAGCAGGGAGGAAAACATCAGAGCAGCATCTTCTAATTGGAGGGGCTGCACATCCATCCTCGTAAGACCGCCTATGACGGGCATTTCCTGAATCTCAGCCTGATTGCCGGTAATCAAATGCGGTGTCTTTCTAAAAGACATCGGCATTTCAAAGAGGGCGACCAATACCGGGTCAGCATTGCCGCTAATATGAAAATTATTCAGCCGTTGAAACTCGTCTATCATTACTACTACAGACACCCCTGTAGCAAGGGTTGATTGATGCGGTGCATTTAATGCGATGCGAAGGGAATCTATAGGTTCATGACACCGGATATATACGTCAAGGATTTCGAGCGCCCAAAAGGCTTTCCTCTCCTCTAAAATAGTGGTTAAGCCGTCTATTGATAAACCCTCGAGATATATAAGTGATGATTCCTTGTTCTCAAAGGCAAGTCTCTGGCAGATATAACGCATTAGATAATCTCTTGAAAAGTCTGACACAGAGAGTATTGCGCTGTTTATAGAATAGTAGAAGGGGGCTACCTTATCCTGTTTCCAGAATAGATTGTTAAACAACTGCTTGAGAAGCTCTGTCTTGCCAACGCCTCTGCGCCCTGAAAGAAAGACGCTCTGTGTAATGCCCTTCTCTACTTCAAGGGATCTGCGGTATAGGTCTGCCAGTTCTTCTTTTCTGCCAAAAAAATCTTTTTCAGGGAGTGTTCTTAAGGGCATCTTATGAAAACACCTCTATTCTGTTTCCTCCTCTATTTTTAGCAAGATAGAGAGCTTTGTCAACATTTTCAAGAAGCAGCTCGCTTATCTCACCATCTTCCGGATAAGAAGCGATGCCGATGCTGATTGTAAGAGTTAAGCCTCCCGGCGGTAATTCGAGCTCTGCCACATCACTCCTTAATCTTTCTGCTATACTGACAGCTAATGTCTTGCCTGTTTCCGGCAGTATTATTACAAACTCGTCTCCGCCGTAACGAGATGCTATATCCACAGACCTCACAGATCTCAATATGGACTCTGCTGTAGCCTTAAGCGCCTTGTCTCCAATAGGATGGCCAAATGTGTCGTTATAACCCTTAAACCCGTCTATATCCACCATCAGAAGACTTAAAAGCCGGCCATGTCTGTGAGAACGCAATAATTCTTCTTCTAATCTATCATTCAGGTATCTGCGGTTTAGCAAACCTGTGAGGGAATCTGTTATAGCTAACTTTCTCAACTCTTTTGTTTGTGTATAAAACACATTTCTCTCCATAACAATAGCGGCCTGGGCCGCAAAGGATTGAATGAGTTCTAAGTCCTCTTTATTGAAGATCTCGCCTGTTGTCTTATCTGACAGATTCAGCACTCCAATAACGCGGTCTTCTATCGTTATGGGCACGCTGACAAATGACCTTGTCTTATACCGCAGTCTGTTTTTCTGCTTAAACCTTGGATCGTTTTCAACATCCTCGACAAGGAAGGGTTCACCGAGTTCGGCTACTTTCCCGGCTATTCCCTCACCCTTTTGAATACTGAGTTTTTCTGTCAGTCTATTGTTTATACCTCTTTTTGCCTTAAGAAGCAGCACCTCGGTCTCATGGTCAAGCAGCATCAGGGACCCCTGCTCTGCCTTGAGCATCTCAGCAGACTTATCAAGAATTGTCTGCAGCAGTGTCTCATAGTTTAGGATAGGTGTTATGGTCTTTGTTATATCTGAGACCGCAGCAAATCTATCAAGTTTTCTATACAGTTCACGGTGTAATCTTTGATTTTCTATAGATATTGCTGTTTGCGTACAGAATCCATTAATGATAGTTATGTCGCTCTCTTCAAGATGGTTGTCAAAGATGCCCAAGATACCTTCTAATCCCTGATTGACCAAGATGGGAAAAAAATAGAAGGCCTTGGTGTCTTTCAGAAAGTCAACCCTGCCGGCCGCATAGGATTCCATTGATGAAACAAACGGCTTACCTTTAAGGAGTTCTTGTACTATGATATCATGCTCGCTGATGCTGAAGGTCTCTGCCGCCCTATCATTCTTCTTCAGGCTGTAAAGGCTCTTATAGATGCCGCGCTCTTTGTCTAACGAAAAAATCGCAATATACTTAATGTCAAGAAGCGTGAACAGATTAGCTATCATATACCTATAAAGTGTCTCCGGTTGCTCCTTGGAAGCAACACCACACATGCCAAGGACTTCTTTCATGCTGTCCATCTTTTCCTTGAGTGTAATTGTTTTCTGGGTGTTTTTTAAAAGCTGATTTATAGAACTATCCACAAGACGGCATGCATTTCTTGCATGTTCAGCAGTAGTAAATTTCAGGGGACCTGTTACAGGAAAAATTTCACCCTTAGAAAAGCTTAAATGTTTTGTAAATTCGCGGAAATCTTCGTAGGTGGGAAATGACCCCTGTCCTGAGATTACTATTTTTTCACCCATATATTCGACCGGAAAGGCAAAACTCATTATTTTTGCATAGCACTTGTATATTATCGGGTGGCCTTTACTAATAGCTCCCATCATAGTGTTGTGACAGTAGTTATCGCATTTAGACCTAAAATCAGGCGCAGAGAGCAAACCCCTGCACATTGGATAATACTCCTCAGTAGAAAAAATTTGGTTCCCAGCCTCTGAATAAATTCTTAGATTAAATCCTGTAGTATCAGAAAGGGTCTTGAAGCGACCTTTCCAGCTCTCTGATAAAAAAAGGTTTTGCAGGTGTATTGCCCTGTCAGTGCTAACCACTTTTCTTCTGACACATAATAATGTAGCAAAAGATTATCATAAACTTCATAAAAATATTTTGCTATTTAAGGTTTTTTGTCAATCATCTGGATAAGAGATTCGGCATCTTTATAGCCGGGAACAATACCGCCGTCGGGAAGTATAATGGCAGGTGTACCCGTAATGCTAAGCTTCCCTGCAAGTTTTATATTTTCGTCAACTGCGGTTGTTTCGCATTTCGCTTTTGGCAGCTGCTTTCCTTCAAAAGCATCTTCCAGCAGAGCAAGAGAATTTTCACAAATTATTGCCTTTGCTTTTTCGTATGCATCCTTATGCATTGGCAACGGATACAGTTTTATATAAAAAACAATGTCTTTTCTTTTTTCCAAAACCTTCTTCATCTCCTGATGAAGTTTGCCGCAGTATGGTCACTCGGGGTCGTCGAAAACAATGACTTTGTATTTAGCATTTTTATCACCCATTACAAGGGCATCTCCCAGAGGGACCTGCGATATATCAACCTTGTTAAGATTGTAAAGCCTTTCTCCTGTGAGATTTTTCCTTGTCTTTATTGCAATTATATTGCCGAATATTATTGACTGCTTGGAGATATCAATGTACCCTATCACCTTATTGGACTCTGACTCAAAAACAACCTCCCAGAGCCCCTTAATCGGCGCCGGCTTTATGTCCAGAACCTTTACTCCGGGAACACCCAACCCCTCTTTTAGCATCTTTGCAATTTCTTCTTTCGCTATCTGATGACACGTTATGCAATCATGTGCCGCCTCTTTTGAGGGCGCGGGACCGCTCTCGACCTTTGTTTTGTCAGCCTTCTCTTTTTTTACATCACCTGTGTGATGGCACTTAATACAATTACGATATGCATTGTTATCACTGTAGGCCACAGGCGCAGTCAAAAGACAGGCCATAACGCCGGCAAGAATTGAGATTAATAAGTATTTACGCATGCGAAAAGTATAGCATATTTGCTCCAGTTGTTGCCAAAAATTTAAAAAAACCCTGAACCCTCCGATATATTTATTATGTATACGCCGGGAGCCAGACAATGGGAACCATAAATATAGACCTGTTAACACTCCTTTTAGCAATGGTGTTCGTTGTCCTGATAGCTTTTCTTTCAGGTAAAAAAATAGGGGCTTTTTCGGAAAAAGAGAGCAAAATTGCTGACGAAAAGAGGGTACAGAAAGAACTTTTTCTTGCCGAAGCCAGAAAAAAAGAACTCCAGAGAGAAAATCAAGATTTAAAACACAAAAATGAAAAATATTTGTATTTTCTCGTCAGACTTCCTGAAACAGTCAAGTATCTTAATTCAAACCTTACTTTTGATGAGATAGTCGCAGCTATTTTAAGACTGACAAAAGACCTCGTTGATACCGAAACCATCGAGCTATATTTGTTTAACAAAGCAAGGGAGAGTCTGGATCTGGTTGCCGCGTTTGGCTCTAACAAGAAAAAAAGCATTGAAGTAAAGCTTGGGGAGGGGGTGATCGGCGAAAGTGCATCAGCAAAGGCCATGGTCTCAAAGGAACACCTGGAAAAGCCTCTGCCCGGCGAGAATATAGAGCTCGGCGTGCCCATAATTTTTAAAACCCACCTGATCGGCGTACTTGGTGTCCTTGGGGTAGGCAAGATAAAAGCCTACTCAGGAAATGAAAAACGATTCCTCGCCATGATAGCAGACCTTGCAGCAGTCGCCCTGCAGAACTGCGAATACCTTACAGCCGCAAAAGAAGAAGCAATTACAGATGCTCTTACAGGGCTTTATAACAAAAAACTTTTTTTTGAGCGTGCAATAGAGGCCTCTCATAAGGCGTTGAGTTACAATTTCCCATTATCGATATTCATCTTCGATATTGATCACTTCAAAAACTATAATGATAAAAACGGCCACGTACAGGGAGATGTCCTCCTCAAAGAACTGAGCAAAATTGTAAAAGAAAATACCCGTACCACAGATACTATCGCCAGATATGGAGGTGAGGAATTCATAATCCTGCTCCCGAACACGGAAAAAAACAATGCGATGCTTTATGCCGAAAAGATAAGAAAACTTATCGAGACGCATCCTTTTCAATACAGGGAAAAACAGCCCTTGGGCTGTGTATCAATAAGCGGCGGGGTGGCAACATTTCCTTCCGACGGGACTACTATAGAAACAATAGTAAAAAATGCCGACAAGGCCCTTTATGAGTCAAAAACCGCAGGACGAAATAAAGTCACAACATACAAACCGCTTCAATTCTCAGCAGAAGAGGAAGCGCAGGAAACAGTTTAAAGATATTTCCTTGCAAGTTCTATCAGTCCAAAAACCTTAAGGTCAATAAAATTACCCTGCGTCCTCAGGAAAGATAACTTTTCATATAATTCACTAACCGGTATTTTAAAAACCTCTATATCTTCTGTCTCATCTCTCTGCCCCATGCCCGCAAATTCCAGTCCCTTTGCAAGATATGCAGTTAGTATCTCTCCTGAAGAACCGGATGATATCGGTCCCTCTGCAAGGAAAATCAGCTCCTTTGCAATATAGCCGGTCTCCTCGACAAGTTCTCTCTTCGCAGCATCTTCCAGAGATTCGCCCCTGTCATTAAGACCTGCCGGGAATTCTATCACATAGCCGTTAACCGCAGGCCTGAACTGTCTTATAATGAGCACCTCTGCCTGCCCTGTAACAGGCACTATCGCAACAATACCGTCACAATTTACGCGCTCATAAGTCTCCCAGTTTCTTATTGCTCCCGAAGAATCCCTGTAGGTAAC
>Ga0214473_10008212_pt1 | contig 12361 bp, 11 predicted proteins | sample RVTome_7_FD_203509 | JGI IMG/M metagenome (GOLD analysis project Ga0214473, IMG submission 203509) | Soil microbial communities from uranium-contaminated site in the Upper Colorado River Basin, Wyoming, United States - RVT98D197 | ecosystem: Environmental > Terrestrial > Soil > Contaminated >... | reverse complement strand
CGTGGAGCGTGGCGATACAGGGGTGATTCAGAGAGGCGAGGATGCGGGCTTCCTGCCGGAGACGCGCCAAGCGCTCGGGCTGGAGCGACAGCTCCTCGGGAAGCGTCTTGAGCGCGACCTCGCGATGCAGCTTCGTGTCGCGGGCGCGGTAAACCTCGCCCATGCCCCCGGCCCCAAGCCAGGAGACAACCTCGTAGGGGCCCACGCGCGTTCCGGCTGGGAGCATGGCGGCCCGCCTGCTATTGAGTTCGTCGCGATTATACGGCCGCCGCCGATAGAGCCGCCCGTCCAGCGTCCTGCCCGGTCACACTTCCGGGGGACAGATCAGGGGAATCACCTCGCGCTTGTTGCGCCGGTAGACGCGGAAGTCTTCGCGGTCCACCGTAATCACGCTATGGCGCGGGTAAACCTCGCTCATCCGGACGAGGCACAGGTCGGCAAGGTCGGGACGGCGGTCGGCATAGCGCTGAGCCAGAGCGCCGAGCTGGGGCAAGTGCTCCCGGCACTGAAAGGCCAGCCTCACCAGGCCCTGCTGCAGCATGGCCAGCACCAGCCCCGTGCTCCGGAGATGGAAGGCCGCCTCTGCGAGCACGGCTTCGCACGTCAGAAGGGGCTCGTGAACGCTCTCGGCCAGGCGAACGGCCCACTCGTGATGCCGGTCGCTGCGATTGGCGAACGCCACCAGGAACCCGGTGTCTGCGATCCCCTTCATGGTCGCGAGAAGCCCTTGCGCGACGAGAGGTCTCGCGGCCCCCGCACAGCTCCCGCCAGACGCATGAAGGCCTGGCTGGCCGCCGCCGCCTTCGCTCTCTCGAGCTGATCACGGACGATGCGGCCCTGTGACACCCCGGTTTGGGCCGCAGTCTCCTCGAGCCACTCCGCGAGCTCCTTCGTAAGACGCACGGTGATTGTCTGACCCATAAGACATAAATGTACTCGCACAAACGAGCACGATCAAGTCGCTACTTGTGTGGGACGAGGCGCTTCAGCTCCTCGAACCAGTTGAGGACGACGTTCAGGTGGGTGGTGGGCGGGGCCTGCCGTTCGGCTTGGATCATCACGAAGTGCTGGCCATCCGGAAAAACGTCGTAACGAACGTCCTCGTAGGAATCCTCGAAGAGCCGGCGGCCCCGAGAAACACGGATGGGGATTCCCGAGCTCACTTCGACGACCATCATCTGCCGTTTCGAACCCTCGAGCGGAGCCCGGTAGAAGAGCTCCTTCCCACTCCGCGCCCAGACGGGGTCCCAGCCTCCCCCGGAGGACACCTGGACCTTGCTGCCGCCGTCGGGGAAAGACCTCACGTAGACTTCGATCTGTCCCGACTCGTCCGAGTGGTAGGCGAGAAGGCGGCCGCTCGGGGAGATCGCGGGCCCCCCTTCGTCAGTCGGTGTCTGCAGGAAGCGCCGCGGCTGGCCGGCGGACTCCAAGGGCAGAATCCAGAGGTCCGCCCGGTTGTTCGCGTCTACTCTCTCATACACTAGAAGCCTTCCGTCGGCCGTCGCGGTGCTAAAAAGGTGACGGGAGCCTTCCCCTTCCTCTGCCGACAGGGGCTCGCGACTGCCGCTGCCATCCGCCCGCACGCGGTAGAGGTTCCAGCCGGGGGTCGAAGAGACGATCAGGGACTCGCCATCGGCCGTCCAGGCGGGAAACCGGTTGTCCCACTCGAACGTGACCTGCGAGAAAACTTCGCGCTCGATGTCGAAACGCCAGACCTGGCTGTTTGCCGTGGCCATCTCGACCGCAACGACGCGCCCGTCGGGTGAGAGTCGAGGGGCCTCCAGTGATAAATCGACGCGCGGGCCCAGGGGATGCGCCTCACCGGACCGGTCGACCCGGACCAGCCGTTCCGGGCCTGGCGCATCGGGCAGATAGGCGAGCATTCCCGTCCGCGTCACCGTGAAACGGGGAATGCCATTCGCCGAGGCGGACCGCACACCGTCAACGACGGATACGGGAGCCCCGGTCGTCGCCAGGCGACTTGTGTCGAAGGGCGCGGCGAAAACGGAGGCTCCCCGCTGGTACACGAGGTGGCCGGACTCGGCGTAGTCGGCGCCCGTTCCGCCCTCGAGGATCGTGCGGCGCTCTCCGCTCGGGAAACGGAGGATCTCGATCCGGGCGTCGTCCCACTTGGTCAGGCGACTCGTGCCCACTGTGAAGAGAACGGCCTTGCCTCCCGGGAGGTAGCGTGGCCAGCGGTGGCTCTTCTCCCCTCGGGAGCGGTCGGGCTTCGTCAGCTCGCGTGGATCCCCGCCTGCAGCGGAACACTGCCAGAGCCCCGAATGGAAATCGGGCGTGAAGACGATGGTGTCGTCCGGACCCCAGGTGGCACCGGCGATCAGCGACGCGCCCTTACAGAGGGTCAGGGGAACGCCGCCGGTGAGGGAAACCTTCTTAAGGGTGCCATCGTCCACGCTGTTGAAGCCGAGCCACTGGCCGTCGGGTGAGAAGAACGGCCGGTAGGCGAACGCCGTCCCAGGGATCAATCGTCCCTCCGGCTTGTCCAGCTCCCGAACCGTCAACCCCGAGGGCGTGCTATCCACGTAGCGCCGGCCGTCGGGGGACAAGAGGGGTGTCCAGTCACTCAGTGAGACCGACGTCTCCAAGGCAAGGCGAACGACCTCTTTCGGGGCGGATGGAGGACGCAGGACGAGCCACCACGCGATGCCGGCCACGAGGGTGGCTAGAGCGGCGATGGCTGGCCAAGAAGCGGAACGGCGAGGCCGTGGGAGGACTTCTCCGCTCCCTCCCGCCGTTCCCGCCAGCACCTCGGCCAGCTCCAGCCGCGCGTCGGCGATGTCGTGCAGGCGCTCGCCCTTGTCCTTCTGGCGACAGCGCCGCAGCAGCCGCACCGCCGCGGGCGGCGTTTCTTGCGGCAGCGCCGGCCAGTTCGGTTCGCTATTCAGCACCGCCGCCACCGTGTCCGAGAAGGTGGCACCCTCGAAGGCCCGCTTCCCCGTCAGCATCTCGAAAAGCACGCAGCCGAAGCTCCACACGTCGCCGCGACGATCCACCTCCTGGCCCCGCGCCTGCTCGGGGCTCATGTAAGGTGCCGTCCCCAGCACTGTCCCCGGCTGGCTGTGGGGCGAGGTCTCCGTGTCGAGTCGCGACTCGAGCCGCACCGCCCGCACCGCCCGCGCTAGGCCGAAGTCCAGCAGCTTGACGCGGCCGGCGGGAGTCACACGGATGTTCGCGGGCTTGAGGTCGCGGTGCAGGATGCTTCTTGCTTCAGGCGCGACAGGCGCTCGGGCTGCCGCGCCAGTTCTTCGGGCAGCGTCTTGAGGGCGACCTCGCGCAGGAGCTTCGTGTCGCGGGCACGGTAGACCTCACCCATGCCTCCGGCCCCGAGCCAGGAAACGATCTCGTAGGGGCCCACGCGCGTTCCGGCCTTGAGCATGACGGCCCGCCTGAACTGAGGAAGCTCGCGCGATTATACGCTGCGAGCGTGGTCGAGGCCCGAGGACGATCTGGCTCAGGGCTTCCGAGCTTCTCTTGGCGGGGCTCGGCGCTCGCTGGCTGCCTTGAGCCGTCGATCGAAGGTCAGCAACACGCCATCGAAGCGCAGTGCAACCCACAGATAGCAAGCGTCGTACGTCGACAGGCCGCGTGCGAGGGCCAGTTCGACGACCTCGACCTGGTTCACGTCTACGTAACGCACGTCGAGGGCCAGCGCCAGCCCCAGTCCCGCCTGGATCGCTGCGCCCTTCCCCGGATGCTTCAGGATCTTCTTGCGTGCGATGCTGGCGAGCTCGAAGGGCAGCAAGGAGGGGGCCCTGAGCTCGGCGCCCTGCATCAAGCGCGCGGCCGTCGCTGCCCCTGCCTCACCGAACGCGAGCGCGCCGACGAAGCATGCATCCGGGACTCTAACGCGCGTCGCGATCCTCCCGAACCATCGCGGTCGATTCGCTGGGAGTCGTGAGGCCGAGCGCGCGCACGCGCCGGTACAGGTCGGTGGGGGAAAGGCGCTCCGCGAGCGCCGCTTGCTCGAAGATCACGAGCAGCTCCTGCTGGAGCGACCGCCGGTTGCGCCTCGCTCGCTCCCGCAACCCGCGGGCGACACGTTCGGGGACTTGCTTCACGGACACGTTGATCGACATGGCGCCTCCAGAATGGAGCTATTATGGAGCCATTGGCGCCCGAAGGCAAGCTCGGCGCTACGCAGCTACGCAGACCGCTCTCGCATCCCCGCCCGGCGACCAGGGCTACTTCGGCGGGACGAGGCGCTTCAACTCCTCGAACCAGTTCAGGACGACGTTGAAATGCGTGATTCGCGCGTCCGGGTCGGTTTCGACCATGGCGAAGTGCTGTCCGTCGGGGAGGACGTCGTAGATGTAGCCGAAGGATTTGTCGAAGAGCGCGCGCCCCCTGGAGATCCGGACGGGGTTGCCAGGGCTGACGTCGACGACCATCATCCGCCGCTTCGAGCCCTCGAGCGGAAGGTAGTAGAAGAGTTCTTTCCCATTCCGAGCCCATACCGGTAGCCGGCCTCCGCCGGTCGACACTTGGATCTTGCTGCCGCCATCAGGAAGGGACCGCAGGTAGACCTCGTCCTGTCCCGACTCGTCCGACTGGTAGGCGAGAAAGTAGCCGTCGGGCGAGATCGCGGGGAAGCCTTCATTTGCCGGCGTCTGCAGGAAGACGCGCGGCGCGCCCCCGGGTTCCAGCGGCATGATCCAGATGTCAACCCCGGTGTTCGTGCCTGGTTTCAGAAACGCCAGGAGCTTTCCGTCGGGGGTTACGGAATGAGGATAGCCCTCGCCGCCGGCGAGAGGTTCGGGAGTACCGCTGCCGTCCGCGCGCACGCGACGGAGCCTCCAGCCCGGGGTCGATGAGACGATCAGGGACTCTCCGTCAGGGGTCCAGACGGGGTTGATGTTGTCCCACTCGAACGTGAGCTGTGAGAAGGCTTCACGCTCGATGTCGAACCGCCAGATCTGGTTGTTTGGCGCGACTCTCCCCACGGCGATCGCGCCCCCGTCGGGCGACACGCGAGCCGAGTTGAGGAACTCGAGGAATGGCGTCAACGGGCGCGCCTCGCCTGTCCGATCCACCAGAACCAGCCTTTCCGAGTCCCTGGCTTGAGGCACATAGGCCAGCAACCCTGTCCGCGCCACCGCGAAAAGGCGGTTTCCAGCGACAAGCGGTGACTGCACGCCGTCGACAACTGCTACGGAGTTTCCTGTGACCGCCAGACGATCGACGTCGAAGGGCGCGGCAAGAATGGAGGTTCCCCGCCGGTACAGGAGGTGGCCGGACTCGACGTAGGCCGCGCCCGTTCCGCCCTCCAAGATAGTGCGGCGCTCCCCGGTCCGCAGAACGAGGGCCTCGATTCTCGCGTCGTCCCACGTGGCCAGGCGGCTCGTGCCCACTGTGAAGAGAACGGCCTTGCCGCCCGGAAGGAACTGCGGCCAGCGATGGGTCTTCTCACCTCGGGCATGGTCGGGCTTCGTCAGCTCCCGGGGCTCGCCGCCACCCGCGGAAACCTGCCAGAGTCCCGTGTAGTTATCGGGTGTGAAAATGATGCTGTCATTTGGCCCCCAGGTTCCTCCGTAACTGTTTTCGATACCCTTGCACAGCGTGATCGGGACGCCGCCGGTGGACGAGACCTTGACCTTCTTGAGAATCCCGTCCCCGTCGGTGAAGCCCAGCCAGTCGCCATCGGGTGAAAAGAAGGGCCCGATGGCGGAAGCCGTCCCCGGAATCAATCGCCCCTCCGACTTGTCGAGTTCTCGAACGACCAACCCCGACAGTGTGCCGTAGGCGATCCGTTCTCCCGTCGGCGCCACGACGAGAATCACCATGCGCATACCTATCTCCCCCGAGACCTCCACAGGCAGGCGCACGACCTTTTCCAGTACGGATGGGGCACGCCGGATCATCCACCAGGCGCCGCCGCCCAGCAGGGCGGACAGAACGGCGATCGTCGGCCAGAGAGGGTGACGACGAGGCGCTCGAGGGGTCTCCGCCTTCGATGCCGGTCCGGTCGGGATCTCCTCCAACTCCAGCCGCACGTCGCCGATGTCGCGCAGGCGCTTGCCCTTCTCCTTCTGCAGGCAGCGCCGCAGTAGCCGGAGCACCGACGGAGGCGTTTCCCCTGGCAGTACTTGCCAGTCCGGCTCGCTATTCAGCACCGCCGCCACCGTGTCGGAGAACGTCGCGCCCTCGAAGGCCCGCTTCCCGGTCAGCAGCTCGAACAGCACGCAGCCGAAAGCCCAGACGTCGCTGCGACGGTCCACCTCCTGGCCCCGCGCCTGCTCGGGGCTCATATAGGGCGCTGTCCCCAACACCGCCCCCGGCTCGCTGTGCGGTGAGGTCTCCGTGTCGAGCCGCGAGTCGCGCGCAACCGCCCGGACCGCCCTGGCCAGGCCGAAGTCGAGCAGCTTGACGCAGCCGTCGGCAGTCAGACGGATGTTCCCCGGCTTGAGGTCGCGGTGCAGCACGCCTTTCTCGTGGGCCGCCTCCAGGGCGAGCGCAATCTGTTGGGCAACCGTCATCGCCTCGCGCGCCGGAAGGGGGCCGCGGCGCAGGCGATCCGCCAAGCTCTCGCCCTCGACTAGCTCCATGACCAGAACGGGCACGCCGCCGTCGGCCTCCTCGAGGCCGTAGAGGGTGGCGATGCCAGGGTGGTTCAGCGAGGCGAGGATGCGGGCTTCCTGCCGGAGACGCGCGAGGCGCTCGGGCTGGCGCGACAGCTCCTCGGGCAGCGTCTTGAGAGCGACTTCGCGATGCAGCTTCGTGTCGCGGGCGCGGTACACCTCGCCCATGCCCCCGGCGCCCAGCCAGGACACGACCTCGTAGTGGCCCACGGGTGTTCCGGCCGACAGCATGACGGCCCGCCTGAATTGAGAAACCTGGCGCGATTATACGGCCGCGCTACCTGCCGGATCGCTTCGTTTCCGTGGATCCAGTGGCGTGAAAGACCCGGAACGTCATCAGCACCGAGCCCAACTCGATCTGGTCGCCACCTTGGAGCGGCGTCGGGCCGTCGATCCGGCGGCCCGAGACGGTGGTTCCGTTCTTGCTGTGCAGGTCCTCGATCGTCGCCTGCCCCGCCGACACCACGATACGCGCGTGCCGGCGTGAGACCCTGGGCGAGTCGATCCAGGCGACGGCGTCGTCCGTGCGGCCGAGAATGTTCTCGCCCTCGCGAAGCGGGATCTCCCGCTCGTTCCACTCCAGACGGCAGGCGGTCGTGCCCTCTGACGCGCGCCGACCGACTCGCTCCTCCCCCGCGGCGCCGCAGAAGGCGTAGCCGAAGCCGCGCACGGTGCGGATGAAGCGCGGGCGGCGCTCGTCGTCACCCAGGGCCGCCCGGATCTCGGCGATCACGCGCCGCAGGCTGGTCTCGGCGACGAAGGTCTTAGGCCATAACCGGTCGTGAAGCTCCGCCCGGGACACGGCGCGCGGCCGCCGTTCGAGCAGAGCCCGCAGGCACTCGAAGGCCTTGGGCGACAGGCGGCAGGGCCCGTCTTGGCCCAGCAGCTCGCGGCTGCCTGAATCGACGACGAACTCGGCGAATCTCACCCGCACTGAATCACGCAAGCGTCACGAAACCCCAACACAACTGGGACCAACTTCCCGCTGCCGGGGCCGAGATTCATTGTGACACGTGGGTTGATTCCCGGACGCCCCTGGCCAGGCGGCTCGCCGGAAGGAGCCGCCAATGGGCAGCACCTTTCGAAAGCGGGGAGCGCTACGCTCGGCCGCCATCCTCATGGTCTTGGCTTGCCCGGTTGCCACGTCCCGCGGCGCCGGCGCAGGGGACGACGCCCCTGAGGCCCGACCATTCCGAGTGCGGGTGCCGCACAACGAAGCCGCTCAGGCGCTCGAGCGCGCGCTCCTGGGCGCGGATCAGCGCCTGGCTGACCCGGCTTGCCGGCAAGTCTTGAGCGACTTCAGCGAGGCTTCGGGTCGCACGCTGAAGGAGGTCCTCGACGGCAGCGGCGTTTCGGCGCAGACGTACCTCAGGTGGATCTTCTTCTTCGACGGGAGGGACCCGGACGCCTGCAAGAGCAGGGATACGATCGCGGCCACGGAGCGGGGCAGCCGAGTCGTCTTCATCTGCCCGTTTGCGTTCGTCGAGATCGAGCGCGGCGATCCCGAGTATGCCGAGGCCACGCTGATCCACGAGATGCTCCACAGCCTGGGGCTCGGCGAAAACCCGCCGCGGTCGCGGGAGATCACGCAGCGCGTGCTGTCCCGCTGCGCCTCGCCACGGTCGCGCGTGCGCTGAAGACGCTTTCGAGACCAACGGCCGGCCAGGGCAACAAGAGCTGAAACCCCGCAAAGCAATGGGGCGTAGTGCCACGCGCCGCTGACCCGGCTGAGGGCGCGCCGCCAGGCGCGACACGTGACGGGAGTTCTGTTTTCGAGGGCAGCATCGAGGCGGCCTGGAAGGCTGGACAGTGTAATCTGGAGCGCCTCGCGTTTGCGGGCAAGCCTTCCGTTTGACCGCCGCGTCCGCGCGGTCTAGCCTTGCTCAGAATGGCTGATCTGGCAGCGACGTACGATCCCGCTACCGAGCTTCCCCGCTTCGTCGATCTCTTGCGCGAGCACTTCGGGGAGAGTCTCGTCAGCGTCGTCCTCTACGGCTCGCGGGCACGAGGCGATGCGCGGCCGGAGAGCGACCTCGACCTGCTGGTCGTGGCGAACGGACTCCCCGGCAGCCGCCTCGCACGCCAGCGCATCCTGATCCGGCTGGCGCGACAGGTTTCGGACGACTTCGACGACGCGCTGAGTGGCGTGCCCTTGACGCCGGAGGAAGCGGCACGCACACGCTTCTTCTACCTCGGCATGCTCTCGGGCCACCTTATCCTCCACGACCGGGATGGCTTCTTCGGCGGCGTCCTTCAACGGCTCACAGCCCGTCTCGGAGAGCTCGGAGCAAGGAGACTCTACGACGAGGACGGCTACGAGTACTGGGACCTGAAGCCTGACTGGAAGCCGGGCGACGTCGTAGAGCTTTGACTTCCGACAGGATTGCGCGCGACTACCTCGTCCGCGCCGGTCTCCGCCGCAAGGCCCTCGCAACGTTGGTCGAAGGCGGCGCCTTCGCGGACGTCGTCCGTGAAGCTCACGAGACTGCGGAGCTCATCCTCAAGGGGGCGCTTCGGCTTGTCGGAGTGGACCCGCCCAAGCGGCACGATGTCGCCAAGGCGGTGCGCGCGGCAGAAACCCGCTTCCCTTCGTCCTGCCGGGCTGACCTGATGGAGGCGGCCGACGCCGCGTCGGCGCTCGCTCGTGAGCGCGGCCACGCGTTCTATGGCGACGAGGATGCCCTCGTCCCCGCATCGGAGCTCTTCAATGCCGAAGATGCCCGGGAAGCGGTTGAGCTCGTCGACCGACTGCTCCGCGTCTCTGCCTCGCTGCTCGAGTTGTCCTGAGAACGGCGTTCCCAGCGTCAGACCCACGGTCGCGGGCGCCGGTGCTATGATCCTCCACCGTCCCATCCCGTCGAGGCGCCGGTGAACGAGGAAAAACCCAACGCCCTGGGCCGCTACCAGATCCAGAAAGAGCTCGGGCGCGGCATGATGGGCGTGGTCTACCGGGCGCTCGATCCCGACCTGGGCCGGCTGGTCGCGCTCAAGACCATCAAGCTCGCGTTCTCGATCCCCGACGCCGACCGGGACGCCTTCGAGAAGCGCTTCATGGCCGAGGCCCGCGCCGCGGCGGGTCTCTCGCATCCCGGGATCGTGGTGGTCCACGACGTGGGCCGCGACGCGGCCACGCAGACCGTGTTCATCGCCCTCGAGTTCCTGGAAGGCCGGACGCTCGCCGACATCGTCAGCGGCGGGACGGCCATGGACTGGCGCCAGGCCCTCGAGATCACCGAGAAGCTGGCGCAGGCCCTGCAGCATGCGCATGCCAAGGGCATCGTCCACCGCGACATCAAGCCGGCCAACATCATGCTGCTTCCCACGGGTCAGCCCAGGATCATGGACTTCGGGATCGCGAAGCTGCCGACCTCCAACCTCACCGCGGCCGGCGAGCTGTTCGGCACGCCGTCGTTCATGTCGCCCGAGCAGGCGGGCGGGGAGACGGTCGATGCCCGCAGCGACCTGTTCTCGCTCGGCTGCGTGCTCTACCAGTTGCTGACCGGACGCCGTGCCTTCGACGCGGGCACGCTGCCGGCGGTTCTGATGCGCGTGATGAAAGAGGATCCCGAACCCCCCACGCGCGTGAACCCGGCCCTGCCGCCCGCCGTCGACGCCGTGATTGCGCAGGCATTGGCGAAGGGCCGGGACGAGCGCTATCAAACCGGCGTGGAGCTGGCCGAGGACCTGCGCGACGTCCTCGACGGACGAGCGCCGAGACGCGCGGGCCGCTTCGTCGCCGCAGCGGCCGAGGCCACGCGCGTTTCGGCTCCCGTGTCCCCGGGGCTGGCCACGACTCGCCTGTCCGACATGCTGTCCGTGGCCGCGGGGACGTCAGTGATGCGGGCGCCGCGGCCCGGCCTGGGACGCCGCGGGCGGCTGCTGGTCGGCAGCCTGGCCGCCGCCGGGCTCCTGCTGGTGGCCGTCATCGCAGGGGTCCTCTTCCTGGTGCGCTCCGGCACCAGCCCCGGACCCGCGTTGCTGCCCATGCCCAGGCTGGCTCCGCAGGCCGCGAAGGTGGATCTCTATCTCGAGCACTCGCTGGGAAACGGGCTGCTCAAAGTGTCCGTGGACGACACCATCGTGCTCGAGGAACCGCTCGAGGGTCGGGTCGCGAAGAAGATCCTCGGGTTCAAGCAGCACAAGGGCAGCCTGCGCCAGACGCTCGACGTGCCCCCGGGCGAGCGGGTGATCCGCGTCGAGGTGTTGGGTGAGAACTACGGCGCCTCGAAGAAGATCCGCGGCAACTTCGCCAGCGGCGCGACCCGCTTGCTGCGCGCGCAGGTCGGAGCCTGGCCGAACCGCGAGCTTTCGCTGTCCTGGGGCTCCTAGCTCTCCTCGTCGACCATCTCGGTCTTGGCCGCGGCCAACAGCAGGATCGATCCCCTGAGAAACCCTCAGCCTTTCCGGGAGGTCGGCGTGCGCGACAGCTCGTCGTAGAGGTAGATCGCCGATTTCATGCACTTCATCCAGTCGCCCAGGTGCAGACTCTCGTTCTCGGAGTGGGCGTTGCACGTCGGATCCTCGACGCCCATCAGCAGGCAGGGCGCGCCGCCCAACAGGTCGGCGAATGGCTGCACGAAGCCGATGGACCCGCCCGCCCCGATCATGGCCGTCTCCCTGCCGAAGCCTGCCTTGAGCGCCCGACGTGCGGCCTCGAAGGCGGGTCCTTCCGGATCGGTCGTCCACCACGGTGTCCCGCCCGTGACCTTGGCCGTCACTTTCACGCCGTAAGGCGGCCTGGTCGTCAACTTCTTGACGAGCAGGCGTCCTGCCTCCTTGGGGTCCATTTTCGGCACGATTCGCATGGAGAGCCGCGCACGCGCTGAGTCCACGATCTGGTTGGACGAGCCGTGGATCGGATGGGACTCCGTGGCGATCACCGTCAGCGACGGCCGCGTCCAGATGCGTTCGTAGACCGAGTACTTCGCCTCGCCCGACAGCTTCACCCCCTTCATCATCCCGGCGTCCTTCTTGAACTTCGCCTCGTTGAAGGGGAGCTTGCGGATCCGGGCTAGTTGCTTGGCGTTGGGCTTGGCCACCTTCCTGTATAGGCCGGGGATGTTGAGCGACCCGTCCTTCGCCTGGAGGCCGGCGATCAGCCCGGAGAGGACCTGCACAGGGTCCGGCACAGGTCCGCCCCACATGCCACTGTGGACGGGGCGCTCGAGGCTCTGCACTTCGACGTCTACCTGGCAGATGCCTCGGAGCTGGTAGGTCAAGGCGGGGATACCCGTGTCGAAGTTGGCCGTGTCGGAGAGCACGATGAAGTCCGCGGCCAACATCCCCTTGTACTTCGCCAGGAACCGACCCAGGTTCTCGGAGCCGATCTCCTCCTCGCCTTCGATGATGAACTTCACGTTGCAGGGCAGCGATCCCGAGGACTTGACGTAGGCGGCCACCGCCGCCACATGGGCCATCACGCCCGCCTTGTCGTCGGCCGTGCCCCGACCGAAGAGCCGGCCGTTGCGTTCCGTCGGCTCGAAGGCCGGCGACAGCCACTTCTCGGGGCGGCCCGGAGGTTGGACGTCGTGGTGGCCGTAGAGGAGCAGGGTCGGGGCCGCCGGCCGTTGCAGCCAGTCGCCGTAGACGTAGGGGTGCGCGCCGGGGATCTCGAGGATCTGGACGTTCTCGACGCCGGCCTCGCGCAGGGCCTTCGCCACGGCCTCGGCGGAACGCCGCACCTGCTCGGGCGGGAAGCCGCTCGCCGAGATGCCGGGGATCCGCGACATCTCGACCAGAGTCCGCTTGAAAGTCTCGTAGTTGGA
>Ga0214473_10008211_pt1 | contig 12362 bp, 6 predicted proteins | sample RVTome_7_FD_203509 | JGI IMG/M metagenome (GOLD analysis project Ga0214473, IMG submission 203509) | Soil microbial communities from uranium-contaminated site in the Upper Colorado River Basin, Wyoming, United States - RVT98D197 | ecosystem: Environmental > Terrestrial > Soil > Contaminated >... | reverse complement strand
AAGCTGGCGCCCTCGTGGACCCCGGTCTCCGTGCGCGACTATGAAGGCAACGAGCTTTACCACACCTACACCGACAAGTGGGGCACCTACAACGCGATCGTGCCGTCATCATTCCGGATCAACACGCCGATGCCGTCGGGTGTTTCGCCGAACATGCTGCAGGTCTGCCTGAATGCGCCGACCACGCAGGACGCCGACGGCAACTGGATTCCGGAGCCGCGCCACAACCGGCAGTATTCGCAATTCTGCTACACGCTCGACTTCAAGCCGGGCCAGACGACGTATCTCGACACCCCGGTGCTGCCGGTAGCGGCCTTCGTCGGGCCCAGCAACTGGCAGCTCGACTGCGAGTACCCGAGCGGCACGCCCGTCATCAACTTTGCCACCGTCGGCGCGGATGGACCGTACATCTCGGCGGCCGGTTCCCGCGAGCTGGTCATCTACTCGATGGGCAACGTGGATGTCCTCGATCCGCTCGCCGACCGCACCGATGCCACGATCAGCGGCGGCAACAACAGCGTCATGGTCTCGCGTGACTTCGGCTTCGGCAGTGGCGGCGAGGTCTGGATCGGCAACACGCTGATCCCCGCCGGCAATGTCACGCAGTGGACCAATGGCCAGATCACCCTCACCGTGCCGGCCGACGCTCTCAGTGGCCAGTTGCGCATCCGTCGCGCCGATACCGGCAAGGAGACCGTGCACGGGCTCGCCGTGAGCATCGACCAGCCGGGTCAGCCGGCGACCGTCGTGCACTCGGTGCACGCGGGCGGCTCCATCCAGGCCGCGATCGACGCCGCCAATGCGGGCGACCTCGTGATGGTCGAACCGGGCACATACCTCGACATGCTGGTCGTGACGAAGCCCATCCGCCTGCAGGGCTGGGGTGCTGCGTCCACGATCATCAATCCGGTGCAGTCGCCGACCGAAAAGCTGGCGCTGTGGCGCGACAAGCTCAACAGCCTGGCCAACTGCACGCAGCAGATCGGCTTGCTGCCTGGCCAGCCGAACAATGCGCAGAACGCTGCCGGACCCTGCGGCTACTCGCCGGGGACGGGACTGTTTGCGGGCGAGGAAGGAGCCGGCATCCTGGTCGCGCCGCGACCGGGCGTATTCGGCGGCGTGCTGGCCCGCATCGACGGCTTCACAATTACCGGCGCCGACCAGTCGGGCGGCATCATCGTCAATGGCTACGCGACCAACCTCGAGATCAGCAACAACATCGTCAGCAACAACCAGGGCCAGCGTGCCTCCGGCATCAGCATCGGCCAGCCGCTGGTGGTCAGTCCTGTCACTTTGGTGGCCGTCGATGCGCAGAACGACGGCGTCCGCGTCCACCACAATCACGTTGCCCAGAACGGCGGCCTGTTCACGCCCGGTGCGGGCATCGGCCTGTACACCGGCGCCGACAGCTACCAGGTCCATCGCAACTATGTCTGCGGCAACTATTCGGGCCGCAGTGGTGCGGGCATCGCGCACTACGGCCTCAGCAATACCGGCAACATCTTCGAGAACAAGATCCTGTTCAACCAGGCCTTCGACCAGACGGTCGGGGACAACGGTCACGGCGGCGGCATCCTGGTCGCAGGCTATGCGCCGCCCGCTGGCGGCAACGAAGTCGGCGCGGGCACCGGATTGCGCATCGAGCGCAATCTGATCCAGGGCAACAACGCGGGATCCGGCGAGGGCGGCGGAATCAGGAGCCAGCGCTTGGGCGCCGCAAACTCCAAGGTTCTCAGCATCATCAACAACATACTCGTGAACAACGTAGCGGGCGTCGCCGGCGGCGGCATCTCGATGGACCGCGCCACCCGCGTCACGATCACCAACAACACGATCGTCAACAACGACAGCTCGGCGACGGCGGTGCTCGCCTTCGTGAACAGCGGCGCCTGCATTGCCGTGAATCCATCACGCTCCTGCCCGCAGGCTGCCGGCGTGGTCTCGCATGACGGCAATATCGGAGCCGGGGGCTTCCGCAACAACATCGTGCTCGGCAATCGCGCATTCCACGTCGAGGTGGATGCGGATCCGGGCTCGCCGACCGTCGGCGCGGTCAGCATCCTGTACGACGGCTTTGCGGACCTCGGCGGGACCGGGCTGTATACGAGCGGGAACACCGACGGCATTCGCAACAGCCTGTTGAGCGACACCAACGTCATTCTCGGGGCCGGTGTCCCGGACTATTGCACGACGCCGGCAACGCGACAGAACACCTGCCGCGACCCGCTGGCAATCGAGGGCGGACACTTCGCGGACGTCTACTTTAACCAGCCACCGTCGTTCTCGACCGGCGGGACCTATACGCCGCCGGAAGGTGCAACGCTCGCCAATTTGCAGGCGGCGCCGCTGGTGGCGGTGGCCGCGGACGAGGGCGGCAACTTCATCGACATCCACTACGGTCCGCTTTCGCAGGTGATCTGCGACACGAACAAGAGCGCGTGCATCGGGACACCCGAGCCCGGCTCGACGGAAGTGCTCAGCAACCACCACCTTCAGGCAACGGCCAGCGACGCGATCAACGCCACCGGCAACGGCAATGGCGCGGCGCCGACGTCCGACATCGATCTCGAGTCGCGTCCGAAACTGGCGTCCAACCTGGCCGATCGCGGCGCGGACGAGTACTGGGCGCCCGGCACGGCGGTCATGGCGAACTTCCCGCCGACCCTGCCGGTCTTCGGCCTGCAGCTGGCACTTAGCGGAGCCCCGTTCAGGTATCAGGTGCCGGCGACGGATCCGAATGGCGATGCACTGCGGTTCCGGCTCCTGCCGGTTTCCCCGATCCCGGCCGGCATGACGATCGATGAAGCCACGGGCGTCATCAGTTGGACACCGGTCTGGCCGCCCGCTGGTTGCCTGGTGACCAGCGCCGTGACGCGAACCTGCGGATTCATCATTCAGGTCACGGACGCAACCTTTGCGCCGGCGCCCGCCTGCCCGGCCGCAAATTGCGCCTCGAGCCTCTTGGCAATTGTGGTGCGTCAATATGCAGGCGCGCCCACAGCCAATCCGAACACCTACGCCGTAAATACGATGGGTACATTTGCCGTCGTAGCCCCGGGCGTGCTGGCGAATGACAATAATCCGAACGGCGGATTTGCGACCCTCACGGCGCAGCTGGTTGCTGACAACACGGCGGCAGCCGGCCGACTGACCCTGGGTCGCAACGGTTCGGTCACATTCATCCCGAACGCAAACTGGGTGGGTTCGACAAACTTCACCTATGGCGTGACCGACGGGGTGGACCTCAACCCGCTGCCTGCGGCCACCGTGACCTTCAATCGCCAGATCGCGGCCACGACCGCCCGTTACATCAACGGCACCTGGACCTTCGAAGGCCTGGGGAGCGTCAACGGACGGCGCATTCACATCATCCGCACCCGCGGCGGCGTGGATGTCACGACGACTGCGACCCGGCCGACCGTGACCGGCGGAGCCTGGAGCTTCTCGCGCGCCGGCGGACCGAACTTCCAGTTCGGCGAGACCGTGACGATCCGGTCGGAGAACAACGCCGGCTCGTTCAACTTCCAGTTGCTCAATGTGCCGGTGCTGGCCGGCGCGGCGAATGACGTCATGAGCACGGCCCACGTGCAGTGCCCGCTTGATGCCGACCACAACGGCCTGATCTCGCTGGCCGAGGAAGCGGCCGGTCGGGCCATGACCCCGGCAATCGTCTGCAAGCACCTTGCGGCCGGCGACGGATGGGTCGTGATGGGCGATGACCAGCGGACCGAGCTCTATACGTTCGGGTTCAACGACGTCAGCAAGGTGCCCGAGAACCAGGCCCTTGCAAAGGGAATCCTGAACGCGCAGTTCCCGGCGCCGACGCTGGACTTCGACCAGGGCGACGAGGTGTTCCTGACGCTGACCAACGCCGGTACCTTGCTGCGGCCGGACCTGTTCGACCCGCACAGCGTGCACTTCCACGGCTTCCCGAATGCCGCGGCGGTGTTCGACGGCGTGCCCGAGGCGAGCATCACCATCAACATGGGCTTCAGCTTCACGTACTACTACAAGACGCTGGACCCGGGCACGTACATGTATCACTGCCACGTCGAGGCCTCCGAACACATGCAGATGGGCATGCTCGGCAACCTGTACGTGCGGCCGGCGCAGAACCGGCTGGCGGCCGGGACGCTGCTCGGCGCCGCGGTGCACGCCGCAGGCAACAAGTACGTCTACAACGACGGTGACGCCTCGACACGTTACGACGTGGAGTTCCCGATCCAGATCGGCTCCTTCGACCGCAACTTCCACGAGCAGCACATCGCCGTGCAGCCACTGCCGTTCGCGGAGATGCATGACGACTACCCGATGCTGAACGGCCGCGGATACCCGGACACCATGAATGTGGGCAACCTGCCCGCCGCACCGAGCAAGTCAGATCCGGCGCTCGGCATCGTGAGTGGCTCGGAGACGTCGCAGTCGATGAACACGAGGATCGTGATCACCAAGGGACAGAAGGCACTGCTGCGCATCAGCAACCTCAACGTGACGCGCTTCTATACGCTCGCCACGACCGGGTTGCCGATGCAAGTCGTAGGAACGGGCGCACACATCCTGCGTGGCCCGGCAGGCGGCGCGGCAGCGAACCTTTACTACACCACGAACTCGGTGACCTTGGGTGGTGGCGAGGCGGTCGACGTGCTGATCGACACGAGTGACGCGAGCGTGCAGACAGGAAGGTACCTGCTGTACTCCACGAACCTCGAGGCGCTCAGCAACGGGGCCGAGGACTTCGGCGGAATGATGACGGAAATCGTCATCACCGCCCCGTGATCGCCGGGAGGAATGCAGAAATGAAGACGCACACCAGGTTCACGGTCACGCGCGCAGCGGTGCCGCTGCTCTTGTTGCTCGGCACGACGGCCGCCCACGGGGGAATCGTCGGCGTGACTGACCAGGATCCGGGCACCGCAGGCGCGCAATTCGAGCTGTGGGCCCGGTCCGGGACTGTTGTGCTCGGCGATGGCAACAGCCTGGTTGCCTGGGGTTACAGCACGAGCGCCTCGGGCATGCAGTACCCGGGACCGACGCTGATCGTGACTCAGGGAGATGCCGTTACCGTCACGCTGCACAACCAGCTGCTGGTACCGGCGTCGATCGTGTTTCCCGGCCAGACGGGTGTTGCCGCTACTGGCAGTTGTGTGCCACCCGCGTGCCTCAACCTGTTGACGCAGGAAGCGGCCGCTGCCCCGGCGCTGAACGGCGCGGGCGGGACCGTGAGCTACTCGTTTACGGCCTCCACGCCGGGAACCTACCTGTACCAGAGCGGCACCCGGCCGGAGCTCGAGATCGAGATGGGTCTTGTCGGGACCTTGATCGTGCGTCCCACCGGCTATGCCGAGGGGACTCACGAAACCCACCCCGCGCGGACGGCATACGGGACTCCACTGGGTTCGACGCCCGGCTACCAGCCGACGCACTTCGATCGCGAGTTCCTTTTCCTGCTGTCCGAAATGGACCGGGCGGCGCACGAAGCGGTGGACACTCGCCAGCAGGCGTTTGCGGCAGGCACCTACACGAGTTTCGACGACCCACTGCTCGACGCGGTTCCGGGAGCTGCGATTAATCCGGCCGGGTTCCTGGCGACTCTGTGGTTCATTAACGGTCGTAACGGCCCCGACACGATGCTGCAGCGCACGGTCAACTGGATGCCGAGCCAGCCCTACAACGCGATCGCGCGGTCGCATCCGGGCGAACGCGTGTTGATGCGAGTCGTCGGCGCCGGCCGCGACCTGCATCCCTTTCACCATCACGGCAACAACGCCTGGCTGATCGCGCGCGACGGGCGAGTGCTCGAGAGCGTGCCGGGCGCGCAAGCCCCGTACCCGGACTTCAATGGGATCCCGGAGCAGGATCCCTCGACCGTCTCGCCACCCAGCAAAGTGGCCGGCGTCACACAGGCCTGGTTGCCCGACCAGGCGATATCCAATTTTACGATCCAGATCGTGCCGGGCAGCACCTACGACGCGATCTTTACGTGGACCGGCAAGGGCCTGAACTGGGACATCTACGGCAGCCAGGCAGGGCACACCGCAGGAGTCGGCACCTGCGACGAGACCACGCGTCTGCCGGGTGAGGACGTGGCCAGCCATTGCCATCTCTTCACGGATGCCATGGGTAACCGCAACTTCCCGGTGGCGCTGCCGGAACAGCAGTCGCTGACCTTCGGCGGCTTCTGGAGCGGCGGTCCCTATCTGGGCACCGCGGAACCGATTCCGCCGCTGCAGGGCGGCCTCAATCCCGGTGCCGGCTATACCTTCATGTGGCACTCGCACACCGAGCGCGAACTCACCAATGACGACGTATTTCCGGGCGGCATGATGACCATGTTCATTCTCGAGCAAGCGCCAGCCGCCGGAGACCCGGACAATATCTGCGACGACGGAACCTTCAACACCGGCTCCTGTGCCCCGTAAGCCGCGTCGAGGACAAAGGCCATGAACAACAGGTATCGCATCTTCATCAGCGCCGTCGCGGCCAGTCTCACGGCGACCATTGGCGTGCCGGCAGCCCACGCGGTCGACGTGTACCTGAGCGCGGAGAGTTTCATCAAGGCGCTTCCGACCGACGCCACCGGCACCGTCACGCAAAACGTCACGATGTGGGGCTATAGCCTCTGTAGTGCGCCCTTGGTAGCCAGTGGGCCATTTGAGGGATGCGGGCTGCCATCCTCACCGGGTCCGCAGATCACGGTACCCGAGAATGACACGACGCTGACCATTCACCTGCAAAACAATCTGGCGGGTGAAGCCACGTCGATCATGATCCCGGGCCAGACGAAAGCGATGGTGCCGGTTGAGTCAGCCAATCTGGCGGATCCGCAGAGCCGTATGAGAATTCGCGCCTTCGATGTCGAGGCCGCGGCCGGCGGCGGTCAGGAAGCCTACACCTGGAGCAACCTGCGGCCAGGTACGTACCTGTACCAGAGCGCTTCCCACGTGCAGCTGCAGGTGCAGATGGGCCTGTACGGCGCACTGGTGCACGACGCCGCCGCCGGGGAGGCATACGCGGGCGTGCCCTATGCCCAATCGAAGGCAGTCGTGTTCAGCGAAATCGATCCGGCCCTGCATGACCCGGTGCCGAAGGCCGCCAACCTGACGGTGGACGGCTACCGGCCAATGTTCTACCTGCTGAACGGCGAGCCCTTCGTCGTGGGCTCCGCGAACCTGGTGACCGCGTTTGAGGGTGAGCGCGTCCTGCTGCGCCTGATCAACGCGGGCCTGCAGAATCGTGCGCCGCAACTGCTCGGCGGTTACTTCCAGATGGTGGCCGAGGACGGCCATCCTGCACCGGTCAGCCGCATGCAGTACAACACGCTGCTGCCGGCTGGGAAGGCGCTCGATGTCCTGTTCGGGCCGGCCAGCGCAGGTAACTACGCGCTCTTTGACCGGCGCCTCGGCCTCGTGAACGGACTCAGCACGAATGGTGGCCAGCAGGGCCAGATCGTGGTGAGCGCACCGCCGCCGTAGGAGCAAAGTCGTTGGTTAGGCACGCCCTGCTGGCTGTCGCGCTGTCCGCTGTTGCAGGTTGTGCAGCATCTGGCGGCACCCGCGCCGCGGAACCGGCGCCGATCGCCATCGAGGCGGTGCGCATCACGGCGGCCGGCCACTTCATCGACCTGCGCTATCGTGTTCTGGATCCGGTGCGGGCGAATGAGATGCTCGGGCCCGGCGTCAAGCCGCTGCTCATCGACCAGGCGACCGGCCTCCAGATGGGCGTGCCGATGACGGCCAAGCTGGGGCCACTGCGCCAGACGCGTGGCACACAGCGTCCGGACCACCTCTATTTCGTGATTTTCACGAACACCGCTGGGCTCCAGCCGGGGAGCCAGGTGACTGCACAGATGGGCGAGATCACCGTGACCAATCTGACCGTGGAATAGCCTAGCGCCGGAGCCACGATGACATTGTCGGATGCATGTACAAGGCCTGCCGCGAACGCGCCAATTGCGGCGGGCCTGTTAGCGTCCACGATTCGCGGTGGGAAACGCGGCCCGTGGCAGCAGATCGCTCTGCTGGCGACGGGCCTGCTTGCGGCCGGCGCCGAAGCCGCAACCGGTTCGAGTGAACTACAGGCCGCCCTGGACGCAGCCGGTCCAGCAGATGAAATCGCCGTCATCGTCACTTATCCGGATGGATATCGGCCGCGTAGCTTTCGCAAGCTGAGTTATGAAGAGGGCGGCGAGGACGCCGAGGTGGTACGGCAGGACCGCCGCCAGCGGCGCCGGGACATCATCAACAAGTTCCGCGGCTCGGCCGCCGCTCGTGCGGCACCGATCGTTGCGCTGGCGCGGAAAAAAGGCGGCCATGACGTGCGCGACCTGTGGCTGTCGCATTCGGTCGCGTTGCGTGGCAATCGCGAACTGATCTGGGAACTGATCGCGAGCCCGGCTGTGGCGCAGGTTCGACTCGACCGGATCGTCGCCGCGCCATTTCCAATGGCAGGAATGCTTGCGCCCCCGGAATGGAATGTCGCGGCACTCGGGGCGCCGGAACTCTGGGCACAGGGCTTCGTGGGACAGGGTGTAGTGATCGCGAGTCTCGACAGCGGCGTGGACATCGCGCACCCCGATCTCGCGGCAACCTTTCGCGGTGGCACGAACAGCTGGTACGACCCGTACGGAGAGCACGCCGCTCCGTATGACCGTCTCGGTCATGGTACGCAGGCCATGGGGTTGATCGTGGGGGGAGAATTGAGCGGCACCGCCATCGGCGTTGCGCCCGCTGCGAGCTGGATCGCCGCGAAAATCTTTGACGATTCGGGCATGGCCGCCGAGAGTGCGATTCACCTGGCCTTTCAGTGGGCGCTCGACCCCGACGGCAATCCGGATACCGATGATGCAGCGGACGTGGTGACGAACTCCTGGGACATCTCGAGCGAAAACATCTGCAACACCGTCTTCCAGGCGGACATCGACGCACTCAGGGCCGCCGACATCGCCGTGGTGTTCGCAGGTGGCAACTACGGTCCGAGCCCGGCGACGAGCGTCAGCCCGGCGAACAATGCCCGCGTCATAAGTGTCGGTTCCGTCGACGTTGATAATGTCGTTTCGGTCTTCAGCAGTCGTGGTCCTTCGGCCTGCGACGGGTCGCTGTTCCCGAAAGTCGTGGCACCCGGCGATGGACTGCAGACCACCGACCTGTCGTTTGGCGGAATGCCGCTCTACGTGCAGGTCACCGGCACGTCATTCGCCGCCCCCGAGGTCGCGGGCGTGATCGCCTTGCTGCGCGGCGCCGTGCCGATTGCGACGGCTGCCGAGGTCGAGGCGGCCCTGGCGGCGACGGCCCGGGACCTTGGCCTTCCGGGTCCGGACCAGGACTCCGGGTACGGCCTCGTCGATGCCCTTGCGGCCTATGATTCAGTGTCCCACCCGGTCGACGAGGACGGCGACGGCTACTCGATCAGCCGTGATTGCAACGATCACGATGCGACGGTCTATCCTGGTGCGGCGGAGATCAGGCGGGACGGCGTCGACCAGGACTGCAACGGCTATGACCTGACCATCAAGGTCCACTACGCCGTCTATTCGCACGATGGCGGGAAGCTCTCGTTGCGCGTGACCAGCGCACTGCGGGTTGACGCCGCGCTCGAAATCGTCGGGGTGGGCCCGCTCAGCTGGCGAGCGGTGCGGCGCGACTGGATTTTCGACAGCGGTACGGAGCCCAGCCCGCTCAAAAGCATCATCATTCGCGGCGTCGAGGGCGAGACGACGGTCGCTCCGCGCCAGCCGACGCGCCGGCGCTGAGTTGCTGGTCCCCGACCCGGAAACTGATGCATGATCATGCAACGAGTAACAGAGCACGGTGACGAGATGGCGAGAGGACGAGTCCGGCCAACTCGCGGCGGCGTGACGCGATCCAGGACGCGAGCGCCTGTCCCTGCGATCGACGCGGACGTGCATGAAATCATTGCGCGCGCGAAGCGCGAATGGGAAGGGACGGTCGACGCGCTCAGCGATGTCGTCTGCCTGCTGGATGCGTCCGCCCGGATCGTGCGCGTAAACCGGGCGGTGGAACTGTGGGGTCTCTCGAAGGTTGGCGAGGCCATCGGCCGGACACCGCACGAGTTGCTGCATCCTGGTTGCACCGTGGGCCGCTGCACGCTCGCCAGCGCGATGCGCCGCGCGTGGAAGGGGCTCGACAGTGATGCCTCCCCTGAATTCGATCATCGCCCGGCGGATCGGGAGACAGTCTGGCAGGTGTCACTCAGGCCCTTGGGAGCGGATACCACCGTCGCACGCAGCCGGGGGGAGACACTCGCTGTGATGGTGGTCTCCAATGTGTCTGAGTTGCACCGGGCCCGCCTTGCGCTCGAGAAGCTCAATTCGAATCTGGAATCCCGCGTGCGGGCCCGAACACGCGAACTGGCAGACGCCAACCGCGATCTACGCAATGAGGTCGCCCGGCGCGAGACCGCTGAGGACGCGCAGCGCCTGTCGCTCAGTGAATTGGGGCGCATGTCGGAGGAACTCATTACGGCCCAGGAGCGCGAGCGCAAGCGCATCGCCATCGAATTACATGACTCCGTTGGTCAGTCGCTGACGGCCGTGAAGTACTCGCTCGAGCGGGCAAAGGCGATGTGGCACAGGCCGGGGTCAGGTGACTCGCAAACCGTGCTTGCGCTGGCGATCGACGGCGTGCAGCAGGCCGCCGAGAGCATTCGTTCGATCGCGATGAATTTGCGGCCAACGATCCTCGACGACATGGGGGCAGCTTCGGCCGTGGCGTGGTTCTGCCGGCAATTCGCGGAGATCTATCCCTTCATGCGTGTCAGTGCAGCAATCTCGGCGGGTGATTCGGAAATTCCTGATCGTCTCGGGACCACGGTGTTCCGCTGCGCCCAGGAGTTGCTGAACAATGTCGCCAAGCATGCCGAAGCGACGCAGGTCTCGGTGGAGTTGCGGCGCGAAGGGCCACTGGTGTTGCTCGCGGTTTGCGATAACGGCATCGGCCTGCCGGGAAGCGTAAACGAGACGATGCGCGTGGGCGGACACGGAATCCGCAATCTTCGGGAGCGGGCGGAGATGACCGGAGGGCAGTTCTCGATCAGTCCCGCAAGGCCGCGTGGAACCGTCGCCAGGATCGGCTGGCGCCTGACGAAAGAAGAAGCCACGGAAGCGGAGGCTGCATGCCGCCCAGGCTGAAACAGAGGCCGCCGAACAGCCGGGGCTTCACGCTGCTCGAGCTGCTGGTCGTCATGGTCATCATCGGGCTGCTCGCGGGCTTCGTGGCGCCCAGATACTTTGCGCAGGTCGGCAAGTCGCAGGTCAAGGCCGCACGTGCCCAGATCCACTCGCTTGAGCAGGCCCTCGACCAGTTCCGGCTCGACGTCGGCAGGTATCCGAGCACCGAGGAAGGCCTTGCGGCGCTCAACGCGGCTCCCGCATCCGTCGACGGCTGGTCCGGCCCCTACCTCAAGAAGGACGTGCCGGCCGACCCCTGGGGACGGCCGTACGTCTACCAGCAGCCGGGCAGCAATGCGGAGGTCGACTTGATGTCCATGGGTCGCGACGGGCGGCCGGGTGGCACCGGCGAAGACGCAGACATCGTCAATTGGTGATGCCATGATTTTCCGGGTCAAAGCGACTGATTCGATACGCGGCGTGCTGGTCTGCGATGTCGAGGCGCTCGACGAAGCAGATGCGCGGCGACAGCTCGCCGCGCAGGGACGTGGCGTCATCGCCATCGCCGCGCTCGCGACCATGGGATGGTCGCGGCCGGTGCGCATGCCGCTCGTCGGGTTCAGCCAGGAGCTGGTGGCGCTGCTGGATGCCGGGTTGTCGCTGGTCGAGGCGATTGAAACGCTGGCAGAAAAGGAAGGCAACGCCGGCATAAGACGCGGGCTCGAGCAGATGCGATCGCGGCTCTTCGAGGGTCGCACGTTGTCTGCGGCACTCGAGGAACTCCCGGAGAGCTTTCCGCCGCTCTATGTCGCGACCGTACGGGCGAGTGAGCGAACCGGCAACATCCGTGAGGCCCTCGTGCGATTCGTGGCCTACCAGCAGCAGATCGACATCCTGAAGAAGAAGCTTGTCAGCGCCTCGATTTATCCGCTGGTGCTGTGCGCTGCGGGAACCCTCGTGACGCTGTTCCTGCTCGGCTACGTTGTGCCTCGCTTTAGCGGCATCTACGAGGACCTCGGCGATAATCTTCCGTACGCATCGACGCTCCTGATGAAGTGGGGCCAGGCCCTGGAACATCACGGCATGCGGGTCCTGTTCGTCCTCGTGGTCGCAATCGCCGGACTCGTCTACCTGCTGTCGCGCCCCGGCGTCAGGCGGGCGATTAACGAGCGAATCGTCAGGATCCCGGCCCTGGGCCGCCAGCTTCGCACCTATCAGCTCGCACGGCTGTATCGCA